>Ga0209512_1003048_pt1 | contig 16490 bp, 14 predicted proteins | sample frozenSSSSmetaG_FD_184142 | JGI IMG/M metagenome (GOLD analysis project Ga0209512, IMG submission 184142) | Glacier valley bacterial and archeal communities from Borup Fiord, Nunavut, Canada, to study Microbial Dark Matter (Phase II) -... | ecosystem: Environmental > Aquatic > Freshwater > Ice >... | reverse complement strand
TCAATGAGATGTTGAATCGACGAGATTTGCGCCTCAACTTTATTACTGTATAAAAATACCAGGAGGAAGAGAGCTGGTCTGATAATTTTTTTGGTAAAGTAAATCATAGCTGTTTATTACTAGTAAACCAATAAAGCGCTTAACTAAACTACAACTAATAGTTGTAGTATCATTCAAGATGACAGGTATTTAACTATTTTTGACTGATCTAGATTAGTATCATATCACTTGGAAGAAATTGTTAATTTATATCAATCATGGTCAAAAAACAATTGTGTAAAACGGTGATCAGTTGTAAAAAGTCTATATCCACGTATTGATGAATTGTTAGTTGCGGAAAAAAATTAATCGTCAAGCAACCCCGACTTTACCACAAGAAAGCTAATCGCAGTGAATAATAAAATAGCTCGTTGATGTTTCCAGGTTCTACTGTATTCTATGTCATTTTTACTGTTGTTAAAGGGCCGGAAGTCGTCATTTATGATAAATTTGAAAACCTACTTTCCTGTGGGGTAGGCATCAGTAATTAGACTCAGGTAATAAAATCCTGTACACGTTGACAAGTATATTCTTCCTAACCCCCTACAGATCAAGACACTTTATAAGCAGTTCCTTGAACAGATTTGGGTATAACAGGAACCGAAGCCTGGAATTTGTTGTGGTTTGACCTCGTTTTTCTTCTGATCAATAGCTATGAATGCTTGAGTAGTAAATCACAAAATTTATCTCCGCCAAGACATACTTCTTTATTATTTGGCTGGTTATTCAGGATATGAAGCCGCTTCGTTACTCCTATACCTGGCATATTTTCCCATGTATTTACATTAATACAGATACTTTTATGCCTATCTATGCAGAGCCCTGAAATGAATTATAATTTTTATATTCAATCAACAAAAAGTTTCATTACCAACCTGTAAATCAATTAATATGAAGTACGTTATTTTATTAGTTATTCTACTTGGGGCTTTCTTTATTCCTGCCTCGGTATTTGCCCAGCAGGCGATAGGTATTTTCGATGCCCAGTCTGATATTGGCATAGCCACCAAACCTGGGCATGCGACCTATATTGCCCAAACCCAGCAATATATTATTACCGGTGCCGGTTATAATGTCTGGTTTGATCATGATGAGTTTCATTATGTCTATAAAAAAATCAAAGGTGATTTCATTCTTTCTTGCAAGGCAGAGCTGTCTGGGTTTGAAGGTATTGAGCAGCATCGAAAAGTTGGTATCATGGTCAGAAAATCTCTAGATGGTAATTCGGCCCAGGTTAATGCAGTAGTTCATGGAGACGGGCTGACCTCGCTTCAATACCGTAAAACTGCAGGAGCCATGACAGATGAAATTAAAGCTGTTATCACCCATGCCAATATCATACAGCTTGAAAGAAAGGGAACTACTTATACCATGCGTGTTGCAAAGTTTGGAGACCCATTTGTAACAGTTGACGTGGGCGACCTGAATCTGGGTGATGACGTTTATATTGGCCTGTTTGCTGCCTCGCATAATGCTGATGTGAATGAAACAGGTATTTTTAGTGATGTGCGTCTTACCTTGCCATTTGCAGGTATTTCAGACAATACCACACCAATGAATCTGGGTAGCAATCTTGAGTCTTTAGAAGTTGCCAGTGGGCATCGTGAAATTATGTATACCGTACCCTACTCTATTCAAGGTCCGAACTGGACAAAAGACGGGCAGAAAATTATTTTTAATGATAATAAGGGTATTCTTTCAGCCTATAGTATAAAAGATCATATTGCTACCCCTATTAATACGGGTACCGTTACTAACAACAATAATGATCATGTACTTTCTTTTGATGGTAAAATGATAGGCCTGAGCAGTGGTGTAAATGCGCTTGGGGGGTCAATTATTTATACTGTTCCAATTGGGGGGGGCATACCTTTTCAGGTTACGCCCAGGGGCCCGTCTTATTTACATGGGTGGTCGCCAGATGGTAAATACCTGGTTTTTTGCGGAGAACGCAATAGTGAATTTGATATTTATCGGGTACCAGTTAAAGGAGGCAAAGAAGAACGTCTTACCACTAGCGTAGGCCTTGATGATGGTCCAGAGTATTCTCCAGATGGTAAGTACATTTATTTTAATTCGGTGCGCTCTGGCCTGATGCAAATCTGGAGAATGAATGCAGATGGTAGCAATCAAACGCAAATTACTACCGACGGGTTAAATAATTGGTTTGCCCATCCCTCACCAGATGGCAAAAATCTGGTGATGATTTCTTTTTTAAAAGAAGAGGTAGAACCTGGTAGACACCCTCCATATAAGCATGTATATATTCGAATGATGCCTGTTAGTGGTGGCAAGCCCAAAGTCATTGCTTATGTATACGGGGGGCAGGGCTCTATAAATACACCTTCCTGGTCGCCCGATAGTAAGAGGATTACTTTTGTCAGTAATACGTATTAATTAATCGAGCTTAATAATTTGTGTAAAAAAATCTTTCCGGGTGCCTGCTGTCAATAGCAGGCACCCGTTTTGTATTATGTCAGGCTTATATAAATTATCATTGATGAGCACAGTGCACAAATTAGAAGAAGTATTTTCTGAAGAAACTTATCAGCTTACAGGTGTTGCTGTTTCAAAAAGTGGCCGTATTTTTACAAACTTTCCGTATTGGTCTGATATATATAAATACGCAGTAGTAGAAACAGGTTTGACGCATCACCTCAAACCGTTTCCTGATGCAGAATGGAATAATTGGAAACTTGGAAAGACAGGTGATGACCATTGGGTTTGTGTTCAGGCGATAGTTATCGATGACCAGGATATGATGTGGGTGGTTGACCCGGCTTCACCCAAACAAAAAGGAGTGTATGCCGAAAGTCAAAAGCTGGTAAAAATCAATCTGTCTACTGATAAAGTTGAGAAAATATATCCCTTAAGAGGGGTGACTGATAACCAGAGCTATGCCAATGATGTTCGAATTGATACCAAGAAGCAAATTGCTTATCTGACTAATTCAAGTAGTGGTGGAATCATTGTTGTCGATCTTAAAACAGGGGCTGTAAGGCAGGTTCTCCAAGGTCATATATCAACAATTTCTGATCCCGGGTATTCCCTTAAAATTGACGGTGAGATTGTAAAGAAGGGGAAAGCCTTATTGAAATTCAATTCTGATGGTATAGCACTAAATCCTGAAGGCGATTATTTATATTATAAACCGTTAACAGATGACAGGCTCTTCAGAATATCAACCAAAGCATTAAATGACCTTGACTTGTCAGCCCTTGAACTGGGTGAAAAGGTTGAATTTCTGGGAAATTTTACTACTACTGATGGAATGGCTTTTGACAGTTTGGGTAACCTGTATATCGGTGATCTTGAACAGCACAGGATCATGAAAATCAGCCCTGAGCTTGAAATGACTGAGCTTTTGAAAGATGAACGTTTAATATGGCCAGACAGTTATCAAATTGTTGATAACTTCTTATATGTAAGCTGTTCACAAATTGATAAACAGCCAGATTCTAATGATGGTATTGACAGAAGAAGTTCCCCCTATAAAATTTTTAGAATTAATATCTGATTATTCTACTTAAATTACTGTATCTGCTACATTTATTTTTTAAGTTTATAAGAGGCTGGAGTAGTAAAACCAGCCTTTTATGCGAATTCAAAATAAACTTTCAGTATGAGATCTAAGTTTTTAAATTCAGCCTTATTAACAAGTTTTATCATCCTGCTATTGGCTTCCTGTAATTCAGCTTTAACGAATAAAAAAATGGATGACCCACATAATAAGATTAATGAGCTACCAGATTCCAGAAATTTCAATGCTCAGATTGATAATAAACAAACTGCACTTTATATTTTAACGAATAAAAATGGAATGAAGGCGGCTATCACCAATTATGGTGGTCGTCTGGTAAGTTTAATGGTTCCCGATTCAGCTGGAAAATTAATTGATGTTGTAGCAGGTTTTGATAACGTTCTGGGTTTTAAGCATTCTACAGAGCTTTATTACGGGGCAACGATTGGCAGATATGGTAACCGCATAGCTAATGGAAAATTTAAAATAGGGGACAAAGAATATACCTTGTTTAAAAATAATGGTTCAAATACCTTGCATGGGGGTAAGAAAGGTTTTCAGGATGTTGTCTGGACCGTTACCAAAGCCACTGATACTTCAATCGCACTTACTTATTTGTCACCTGATATGGAAGAAGGTTTTCCGGGTAATCTTCATGTTGAGGTAACTTTTAGTTTGTCAGAATCCAATGCGTTGAAAATTAATTTCTCTGCCACAACAGATAAGCCAACAGTTGTCAATCTTACTAATCACGCTTATTTTAACCTGAATGGTACTGGCAGCGGTACTATTTTGAATCACCTGATTGAAATTAAGGCAGATACTTATATTCCTGTAGATGCTACTTTAATCCCTCTAGGCCATATAGATCAGGTTAAGGGTACTCCTTTTGACTTCAGGCAGGTGACCACAATAGGCAAACGTATCAATGAGCCAAATGATCAGCTGAAAAGAGGTAATGGATATGATCATAATTATGTCTTAAATAAACATAGCCAGGAAGAATGGGTAGCTAAAGTTGAAGGTGATAAAACGGGGATTGTTATGGATGTTTACACGAGTGAACCTGGGTTACAATTCTATACTGGTAATTTTATGGCGGGCAAAAATTTAATGAAAGGTGGCACTAAAGATAATTTTCGTACTGCTTTTGCAATGGAAACACAGCATTATCCAGATTCGCCAAATCAGTCTCAGTTTCCTTCAACGTTACTTAACCCTGGAATTACTTATAAAGCAAGTACCAGTTATGTTTTTGAGAAATATACAGGTTTTAAGGAAAGGTAGATTTTAATCTCTGCTCAAATTTTGGTGAAACCGCGTTAGATTTCTCAGGTCTATTAGGATAACCCGTTAACGAGGAAGGTATTCGTACAAGCCCCTCATAGATTCTAAAAAGCTTTTTTCCAGATTCTGCCCAGCTATAGGTTGATACGGCCCGAAAAACTGCCTGCTCGGCTGACATCTCTTGCATAGTTGAGTGGTTTAATATCTGGTTAATATAACCTGCCAGTACAATTGGGCGATCCTGGTGAATTCGGTAACCCAGGTCAGCGTCACGGTTTCTACCAGAAATCTGTGTATTGACGGCATCAATTACCAGTGTGCCGCAAGCAATGGCCCGAATTGAATCAGGGTGTTCATCACTGCTCGTATTAATCAGTAGATCTGCTGCGCTGTATAGATACTTTAAGGTAACAGTATGTTGGTTGCCAATAAAATTTACATTTTTGAAAAGATCCCAGCAGGCGACTAGTCTTTTTAGTCGGGCAATCTGAGCACTGTCACTGATTTTATCTGCCTTGATTTCATCAGAAAGTATGATAAGCCGGGGAGTAGTATGCCCGTTCCTTTTCAAAATACCAAGAGCTGCTATAAGATTGAAAAGACCTTTTCCGTCGTCAATACTGCTCGTATGTAAAATGAGCTTATCTGTGTCCTCTACCCCTAGAATAGTTTTTGCAAGATATTTATTTACGGGGTAGAAATCATCGGTATGAAAACCAAAAGGTATAACTGAGATCTTCTCAGAATTGATAATAAAATCTTTTTCCAGCTTATTTTGATCAGCAATTTGTCTTACAACCAAATGATCTGCTAGTTGAAGCGTGTCTTTTGTTCCGGTAGATAAATATCCAGAGGTAACTGAATCTTTGAAAGTACAAACAAGGGGTATATTTAAATTTATTTTAAGTTTTTTGCCAACCTCTAGCCATTTATTGCCGTCGGTTTGAATTATATCATACTCCAGGCCTTCTGCTAAAATATAATTAAGAATCAGATTAGCAAAATTTGCACCTTTTGAATCAGCGGCTTTATCAATAAGATTGATAAAGCGAACTCCTTTCGAACCATTGATGATAAATGGTGAGAAGCAATCTGTACTAGCAAGAATAAAAACATCAATCAGGAGCCCATATTTACCCAATTGAACTGTTAACTCAGTCATATAGTCGCTAAACTCAGATATTTTATCACCATTATCAGGCTGAACGCTGAATTCCGTAATGAAGAGCACTTTATTTACCATCTGATTATTCGACCTTAAACCGTATTATATAAACGGCGGTACGAAACAGATTTCAATTGTGAGTCCAAATCAATAAAACGATTTTAAAGACCATCAAACAAAGGTGCAGTAAATTTTAATGCCATAATCGTAGAATATTTTCCTTAAAGTGAGCCTTAATTTTTATCAGTCAGGAAATTAAAGCCAGCAAATTATACTTTCACCAACACAGGTAATGTACTTCCATATTTCTCATCATGTTGAGAACGGTCAAGTCCAATTTCTTCTTTTTCTGAACTTACCCTGATAGGTTGAATGATATTGATCAGTTTAAAGATTAGATAACTTATGGTAAAACTATAAACCACAACAATAAGCATCGCCTTGAGCTGTATAAAAAAGAAAGCAGGATTTCCGTAAAGTAGTCCATCGCTTCCTGCGGGATTGATTGTTTTAGAAGCGAAAATGCCAGTCAGAAGCATCCCTACAATGCCCCCAAGACCATGGCATGGGAAAACATCAAGCGTATCGTCAAGGGTTGACTTAGATTTATAGTAAACCGCTTGATTTGAAATGATAGCAGCTACCATTCCTATGAAGATACTTTGAGGTATTCCTACATAGCCTGCAGCAGGGGTAATTGCCACTAAACCAACAACTGCACCAATACAAAAACCTAATACAGATGGTTTTTTACCTTTCAGAACATCAAAAAACATCCATGCAAGTCCACCTGCAGCCGCTGAAACATTAGTCGTTGCAAATGCAAAAACTGCCACTGAGTTTGCAGCAAATGCTGAGCCTGCGTTGAATCCAAACCACCCAAACCATAGAAGACCTGTACCAATAAGAACATATGGAATATTTGCGGGGGGTATTTCTCTATTCTCCAGATGTACTTTTCTTCTTTTTAAGACCATTGCTCCGGCAAGGGCTGCACAGCCTGCTGAAATATGTACAACTGTACCTCCTGCAAAATCAAGAACTCCCATTTTAAATAAAAAGCCATCAGGATGCCAGGTCCAGTGGGCAATCGGTGCATATACGAAAATGCTGAACAGCAGAATAAACAGAACATATGAAGTAAATCGTATTCTTTCAGCAACAGCCCCAACCACAAGGCCAGGAGTGATAATGGCAAACATTAATTGAAAAAGCGCAAAAAGCATCAGTGGTATTGTCGGGGCTAACATCCAGGGAGCTCCAGAAGAAATATCTTTAAAGAACAGAAGGCTCATAGGGTTTCCGATTATGCCATGAATACTTTTTCCAAAACAAAGACTATATCCCACCACAACCCATAATACAGATACCAGACCTGTAGCTACAACACTTTTAATCATTGTTGAAAGCACATTTTTTTTATGGACCATGCCACCATAAAAAAAAGCCAGCGCAGGAGTCATTAAGAACACCAATGCTGTGGCTATAAGCTCTTTGCGGTAAATGCCAGCCTTTTGAGAAACTGCTGAGGGGGTAGACTTAGTTGCTGGTCTGACTGGTTTAGCCCAGCGTGAAAATTTCTGAGACTATTACTTCCAGCTTTTAAACCGGCGAAAGTATTACGGCCTGTATCGGCGATAAATTTTGAGGATAATAAAATTGTACCGCCAGCACTCGAACCATATATGCTTCCTGCTGGGCCCTACATGATCTCTACTTTACCCAAGGTATTAAATTCGGGAAGGTTGAGGTTTGTATTGCCACCCGCATCGGTAAATGGAATATTATCAAGATAGACTTTAACGTCACATATTACAAAAGGTGAGCGGATTGAGCTGCCTCTGATAGAAATTCTACAATTACTTGGCGAAAGTTCTCCCATAACAATTCCTGGTACCGAATTCAAAGCAGGTAGCAATGATATTTTAGTATATCTGTTAAGATCAGCAGATTTCAATTGTTCGATTGACACAGGAGTCAGATAGAAACTTTTGCTAGTTTGGGATCCATTTACTACGACCTCTTTTAAATTACCCGTATCGTTTTTTTTGATGAATGGCTTTCTCCTGGGATGATGACCTAAAAGGTATGGTTATATTTAAGCTACAAAAGTTAGGAGTCAGGCATTAAAATTTTATCATACTTGGAAAAAAAACCTGGTTTTAAACCAGGCTTAGCAAAAATAAATTAAGAGTTTGAATTTAATCTTCAGCAATAGGCATGAATTCAGCAAGTGGTTCCTGTGATTTATTCAACCATTCTTTAAAGCCCCAAACATGACTTCTTGATCTCTCTGGTTTAAAAGAAACTAATTTTTCTTCTTTTTTCAATCTTGAGAGAGTTTGATTTACAAGCAATTTGATATCAGCCACTTTCTTACCCTGGCGATCTTGCAATTCATTTACGATTTCAGCAGGAAGCAAAAAACGGTTTGCCGAACGCAGAAATTCAATAACTTGTTTTGAAATTGGTTTTTTCGAAATAACAGGAGCTATTTTTGAAGTCTTCTCCTTGCTTTTCCTAGTCTTTCTATCAGGTTTTGAAGTTGAATTTCCTATGCTTTTAATATTCACAGAAACTGAGTTGCGTCTGATTACATCAATGGCTGTTTCGATCTTTAAGATTTCATCTTTGTAAGATTGTATTTTTTCCTGCAAACTTTTTATAATTCCGTGTTCCATTTTTTATATGCTAGTGATTAATATTTGCTCTATAAAACTATGCATAAATTCTATTATTTTTAAATGCTATTTAAATAACCAATAAAAAGTAAAAATTATTCAGGTAGTGCAGAATAAAAAAACTAACTATTTATATATTATGAAAAGTATTTTAATCACTATCTTTTTCGATAAGGGTCTTTAATTTCCCCCTTTTTAATATCATTCTTACTCATATAAGTGAATTCTTTTATAGATGAAATGATAAAGAATAAGAATGTTCCCGAAACAATTACCGTATAAATTATAATATCCAGATTCTCCATATTATTGTAATTTCTTAATGTTAGCGTAGATTAAGAGTAGTAATATGGTTGCTGGCCAGAGACCTATGAAGATAGCTCTGTCATGCTCTTTTAAAATGAGATAGTAATACTCAGAAATGAAAATGAGAAGAATCGTAATTGCGAGAATTACAAACTCTACAGGTTGAAACTTTTTAAACATTTTTTGATAGAGATATTTGTCAATTGGTAAGGTTTGCAGGCACGACAATTTCATGCATGCACAGTTTTAACTGAAGTAATAACAACTAAATCTGTATTTTGTTAAGCCTGATTCTTAGCATTTTCAATACCTTGAAGAATTATTTTTTCAAGGTCTTTAATATTGAAAGGCTTTGGCAAATACGCATTTGCACCAGCTTTTTCAGCAAGATTTCTGATATCGTTATTTGCTGAAAAATAGATCACTGGTATATTTTTATAAATGGGTGAATTTTTTAGCAGGCGGGTAGCTTCAATGCCACCTGATTTAGGTATCCAGTTATCCATAAATATGACATCTGGCTTTTCTACTTCCACCAATTCTAAAATATTATCGCAAGTTTCAGCTGTCGAAACACTATATCCATAGCCATCAAGTACAATTTCGCATAATTCAAGAATATCTTTGTCGTCGTCAAAAATCAATACTTTCATTCGAATGGTTAGATTTTTAAAGATAAACATTCAAAACTTCATTCGCCGATATAATAAAAACTTTCCCCATTAGTTTTTTCTCAGCTAAAATTTCAGTCTCATTAAGACTGTAGATTCCATTTTATCTGTTAGAAAGCCGTTAAAGCTATTTTTTTTCTGTTGCAAATTGTGGAATTGGTTGTAGCGAGTGATTATAACCTGCTTGTTTCTTTCGAACCTAAGACTATGTAGCTTCCTTTGGTCAGACTCTGATCAAAAAGTCTGAATATTTTTGCTTGCAAGGCTTCACCAAAGTATATCAGTACATACCTTCAGATGATTATCTGTAGCCAGATAATGGGTAGAAAACAATTTTTTTAAAATTCAGCGCTAAACATGTAGTATGCATTCTGCCTGATTTCAGTCATTGTAGAATAGCTATCTTTATTCTGCATTATCATATTCATCAGGATCAAATCGATTTTTTGATTCTCTTCAAGCAGTTGTATGCCCTCGTTTCGATCTCATGCTGAAAAAATATTTATCCCGTTTATTTCAGGAATTTTACTGGAAAGATTTTTTTTAGATGATGATTCCCTTTACTGTACTGGCGCTAAGTAATAAGCAATACTGTTACAATTTTTAGATAATCGGTGAGTTAGGCTTTTCATAATGTTCAATTTCTAATAAAAAATAAATATGTAGTAGGATTAACCTGACGTAATTACTAATTATTGGGTTAATTTGGGATTGATAACAAACCTGATAACCTTCATTATATGAGCTACCTTGCTAACACTGATCGCTATACTAAAATTCCATATCGCCGCTGTGGACGAAGTGGCCTCAAACTACCTGCCTTATCACTAGGTCTATGGCATAATTTCGGTGATGTTGACAAAATTGACAATAGCCGCAATATGCTGCAACTTGCATTTAATTCAGGAATTACACATTTTGATCTTGCCAATAATTATGGCCCGCCTCCTGGTTCAGCTGAGGAAAATTTTGGTAAAATTTTCAAAAGCGATTTTCTGCAATACCGCGATGAATTGATTATTTCTACTAAAGCGGGTTATAATATGTGGGAAGGGCCGTACGGGGAATGGGGATCTAAAAAATACCTGGTTTCAAGCCTTGACCAGAGTCTCAAACGAATGGGGCTTGAGTATGTTGACATTTTTTATCACCATCGCCCTGATCCAGATACACCACTTGAAGAAACAATGGGCGCTTTAGACCTCATTGTCAGGCAGGGGAAGGCGCTTTACGTAGGTATTTCTAATTATAAGCCTGCAGAAGCTGTCCGTGCTTTTGAAATTCTTGAGTCACTAGGTACTCACTGTCTTATTCATCAGCCTAAATACTCAATGTTTGAGCGCTGGGTTGAAGGTGGCCTGCTAGACCTGCTTGAAGAGAAGGGCGTTGGCTGCATACCTTTTTCACCTCTGGCGCAGGGGTTACTTACAGATAAATATTTAAAAGGAATTCCTGTCGATTCAAGGGCAGGCAGGCCAGAAGGCTTTCTTCAAAAAGAAGAAGTTTCAGCTTCAAGAATCAGCCAGATTACCAAACTGAATACCCTTGCCTTAGGCAGAGAACAGACCTTGGCACAAATGGCTCTATCCTGGTTGTTGAAAGATCCGCGGGTGACCTCTGTACTTGTAGGAGCTAGTAGACCAGAGCAATTAAGTGACTCACTAAAATGCCTTAATAATTTAACGTTTACCAAGGATGAATTAACTACAATAAACGATATTCTGGCTTGAGTAGCCCTGAATAAAAATTAATTATTCATCAGGCCAGGTTCTACTCATAGAGCACCTGGCTTTTTTTATGTTCGTCAGGTTCAGCGCCTGAAAAAGGCTTTTGCCCTACATCATGAAGTCAAGAAATAAACGTGCAATAAGATAACATTCGTTGCTGCTAGTCGTAAGAAGTGCTGTATACATCTTCTTATCATGCAGAATCCCTATTTCTCATTGTTGGCTGCTGCCTGGAAAAATTCAAAAACCGAAAAGAAGCGCTATTTGCTGATTTATCTGCTCTTTTTAGCAGCAAATTGTGTTTCAGCACTAAATCCACTATTGTATGGCTGGTTTATCGGTGATATTCAAAAGAAGGGATCACATATTTTGGGATATGCCTGGATTTATGCGGGGGCATATGTGGGCCTCAAACTAGTAGAATGGGTATTTCATGGTCCGGCTCGGGTGATGGAAAGAAAACTGGCCTTTAATCTCTCAAAAAATTATATCGACGACTTGTTTCGTCAACTATTGCAGTTACCCATCGGCTGGCATAAAGACCATCACAGTGGTTCTACCATCAACCGAATACGAAAAGCCTATTCAGCCTTAAAATCTTTTTTTGAAAGTGGATTTGTTTATTTACAGACCATGCTTAAATTCATCTTCTCATTTGCTGCCATGGTTTACTATTCACCTTTATTTGGTTCAATCGGGGTTTTATTAGGTATTCTGACGATTTGGGTCATCTACGCATTTGACAAACCATACATTAAATCGTTAGAAGAGGTCAATGAGGGTGATCATGCAGTTTCTTCTAATCTTTTCGACAGTCTTTCAAATATTATGACGGTCATCACTTTAAGACTCGAAAATCGGGTACAGAAAGGCCTGATTGAAAAAATTAATGCAGTCTTTCAGCCTTTTGTTCGAAATGTAATTATCAATGAGTGGAAATGGTTTACCGCTCAAATTCTGGTTGCAATAATCTATTCTGAAGTGGTTCTTGGATATATCTTTGAGCATTATCATGCGGGAAAATTGTTTGAATTAGGACCCCTTGTAACCCTGTTGGGTTTTGTAGCATTGTTTACGTCAGTTTTTTATGATTTCGCCCAGCAGTACACTCAAATTGTTCAATATAATACAGATATTCAAACTGCAAGGGTAATTACTGAATCATTTGAAAAAGAGCACAGGGCATCTTGTCTGAGAAATCTGAGCCCAGACTGGCAACAAATAAGTATCAGGAACTTAAATTTTTACCATAAGCAGCAAGGAAATACCCGTCCGGTTGTCAATGCCCAAGGGGTTCTTGATTTAAAAGTTCCGATGACCAGGCCTTATGGATTAAAAGAAATAAATATTGAAATTATCAGGGGTAAACGTATTGCCCTGGTGGGTGAGAGTGGTTGTGGCAAAAGTACCTTGCTGGCATTACTCAGAGGTCTTTATGCCCCAAACACGGTACCTGATATCGAGGTCGATGGAGCATCAGGATATTCAATCGCGTCAATTGCAGATGATATAACCCTTTTGCCCCAGGAACCTGAAATCTTTGAAGACACATTCAGGTATAATATTACTCTGGGGTTACCCTTTTCTACTGAAGAGGTAAACCATGTATGCGAAATAACAAGTCTGGCAGGGGTTTTAGAAAATTCGGGTGACGGCCTTGATGCTATCATTGTCGAAAAAGGAATGAATTTATCAGGGGGGCAAAAACAAAGACTGGCCCTTGCTCGTGGTGTACTGTCAGCTCAGGCAAGTAGCATTGTTTTACTCGATGAACCTACCAGTAGTATGGATGCCAGCACTGAACAGGCTGTCTATCTAAATCTTTTTAAAGAATTTGAAGGCAAAACAGTTATTTCAAGTCTGCACCGCATGCACCTGCTTATTCATTTTGATTATATCTATGTACTTGATAAAGGCCGGATAGCAGAAGAAGGTACCCTGACGTCACTCTTAAATAATAGTATGTTATTTAATAATTTATGGAATCATCAGCAAAAACATATCGCACAATAATCATTCTGTACTTAAGCGTAAGCTGAAAATGGTTAAATTAGTACACTATTAAATCACCGGAAGAAAATCCGGAACAAGTCAAAACTTGTTAAGAAAGATAAACTCTCAAGCTAAAGAAATGGAAAATACCCTTAAGAATAAATCAGTACAGTCGGCGAGTGACCGTGTTCTTTCTACAAAAATGGCTGCAAAAAAAAAATCTGAAGAAGATGATGATGCTGAAAACGATGAATTGTTAGAAGTTCCCGGAAAAGATGGCAAGTCTGGCAATGCCAGCCGAACCTATCTTATTGATGATGAGGATGAAGACGATGCTGATCTGGAAGATGAAGAAGCCTGGGTTGAAAAAGATTTTGAAGATACTGAGCCTTCCCTAGATGATGATTTTGTGCCGGGTGAAAGTGAATCAGATCTTCTTTCATTAGAAGATGATGATGATGACTTCGACGATGAATAACCTATACTACTTTAAAGAAGTTGAAAAGCAATAACTACACATCATGCGATAAATTTAAGAACCCCGTCATCCGGGGTTTTTTGTTTTAAGCCTTATTTACCTATACTTTCGTGTAATTTATCTCATGATATGATTAATACCTGCAGACTACTTATCTATATAACTTTTCTCAGTAGTTTAATGTCCTACGCCCAGACGAAAGTTGCAATTTATGGTCAGGTCAACGGAGCGCAGTTCACACGTGTAAGCCTTGTATCATATCAGGGCTATATTATTGATTCAACGATAATTTCAGGGGGTAAATTTAGGTTAAACGAGCAGTTACCAGGCGGAGACAGGTACACCCTGTTTTTTCGTGATGTAACAGGTAAACAGGTTGACTCTGCCAGTGTTTATCTGGATAACGGCCTGGTAAAAGTTACAGTTAACAATCAGGGTCAACGAATTAATTTCCAAGGCAGTAATTTTGCTAACTTTCTGAATAGTTATTACCAGGAATCAGCTAGTATTCAGAAAAATCAGTCAGCGATTATTGTTTTGAATAACTGGGTCAAGGGGCATACTAATTCGGCCATAAGTCTATTTGCTATTGATGCATATCTTTTGCGTACAGGTCGTGATGCAGACTGGTATAAGGTTGCTAATCTTTATCATTTAATTACACATCAGGCAAAAGAAAATATTCTTGCTTTACGTCTTGAGCTTGAAATAGAACAGAATAATACCCTTGAACTTGGAAAACCCTTTCCTGTATTTAGCCTGCCCGACCTGAAAGGCATGAAGACAACAAATACTATTTTAAAAGGATCATACGTGTTAATTGATTTTTGGGCTAGCTGGTGCGGGCCCTGCCGGGAAGAAAATAAAAATTTTCTTAGATTGTCTAAAAAATATGAGGGCAAAAATCTGAGACTTATCAGTATCTCACTGGATAAAAGTAACCTGGCCTGGAAAACGGCTATTACAAGCGATCAATTATCGTGGATACAATTGAGCGATGCTAATTTCCCAAATAATCAGCTTGAAAAATCTTTAAATCTAAAACTTATACCTGTTGACTTCATACTTGATCCTAAAGGTAAAATCATTGACAAAAATATCTATGGATTAATGCTTGAAAAAAAACTTGACATATTGGTTCAACTAAATTAATTTTTTCCTGAATATGGTTACTATAAAACCGTTGTTTCTAGTATTACTTTTTTGTTCGTTTGTTTCAATACTTTCGGCTCAGGAAATAAAATATCAAGTTTCTGGGATTTTCAACCGGTTAAACCCAGAACACCAAAAATTACAGGCCTACCTGATTCAAACAGAATCTAATACCTATAAAATTGATTCAGCGATAATTAAAAATGGAGCTTTTAATTTTTCTGGAAAGATAACATCACCAGTTCTGGCCACTCTCATTATTGACCATGCCGGTCATGGTATGAATGTAATGATGGCATCAAAACACGCCGACTTTCTGGTTATTTATCTTGAAAAAACCCCCGTTATAATTCGTGGAACTGATTCATTGTCTAAGGCCTCGGTGAGTGGAGGAATAATTAACGAAGAAAACAAGAGGTTTCAGCTTTTACAAGTGGGAATTCAGGATTCTATCAGGAAATTAACGGTCATAGTTCGTTCAGCAAAACCAGAACAACAAAAAGATCAGGCCTTTCAAACGGCAATTCAAGAAAAGTATAATATGATTCTTGCTTCAAACAGACGTTTAATCTGCAAGTTTGCGATACAGAACCCTGCCTCACTGGTAAGTCTTGATCAACTGTATAATACTTTCTCATCTATGCCTGATGCTTCTCAGGCATCGGCAGCTTTTGACGGGCTTGATAAATCGCTTAAAAATTCCAGGAAAGGTGCCGAACTCGGGACACTGATTATTGCATCAAAACTAACTGAAACTGGAGTATTGGCCCCAGAAATTACTCAGGCAGATACAGCTGGTAAAATGATCAGTTTATCTTCATTTCGGGGAAAATATGTTCTTATTGACTTTTGGGCGTCATGGTGTAAGCCCTGTAGGTTAGAAAATCCGAATGTTGTACGGTCTTACAACTTATACTCATCAAAGAATTTTACAGTATTTGGCGTCTCCTTAGACCAACCCTCAGGCATGGATAACTGGAAGGCTGCTATAAAAGATGATCAGCTTAGCTGGCCACAGGTTTCTGATTTAAAATTCTGGTCAAATGAAGCTGCTAAACTATACGGGGTGCATTCAATTCCCCAAAATTTTTTACTTGATCCAGCGGGTAAAATTATTGCCCGTAATTTAAGAGGCGAAGACTTGGATAATTTTCTTGCTAAAATTTTTGGCAACCGTTAGAAAATCTCAAATGATTCGTTTTTGAGACTGTTTGAAGTGATTTTTCTCTACAGGTTAAAAAAATTCCGGTGATTATCTCACCGGAATTCTACAAACAATTGTGATATGAATTGGTTCCATAGATTTAATTCTGGATCCATTGTAATAATACGAATAATGTTTTAATAAGTATTGATTTAACGTAATCAAATTATTTTATAATTACCTTATTATCTCTTTATTTCAGAGATTCTTAATTCTTTTAAATCAATAAACTAATCCCATTGTTTGATTAATAACATTTGATTAATTA
>Ga0209512_1003044_pt1 | contig 16505 bp, 13 predicted proteins | sample frozenSSSSmetaG_FD_184142 | JGI IMG/M metagenome (GOLD analysis project Ga0209512, IMG submission 184142) | Glacier valley bacterial and archeal communities from Borup Fiord, Nunavut, Canada, to study Microbial Dark Matter (Phase II) -... | ecosystem: Environmental > Aquatic > Freshwater > Ice >... | reverse complement strand
CCTGCGTTGTGTCGGATCCGGCACCCGCAAGGGTCGGGAAGGGCGGCGTCGTCGGGTCTGCCTGGGCGGGCAGGGCGCCAAACGCGATCGCCGCAATTGCGAGCGAAGCAACCGCGCCGAGGCGCAGCTTGGTGTTCTTGTGCATTTTCCAACCTTTTTTAGGATGCCCCTGTATTCGGCCCAACTGGACCTGGTTGCCACCCCAGCTATCGGGACTGGACTTTCTCTCGGGACGGAGCTGTGAAGATCCCGAAGGAAATCTGTGTCAGATCGCACGCCTTCCCCGGAAAAGGAGAGGTGCAATCAAGAGTCCGAGCACCCCGACCACCAGGGCGACCGCTAGTGCGTTGCTGGGAATCGGCGAGACGCTCGAGGCAGGCGTGAGGGCATCATTTGCTTTGTCCACTCCGGGCGTCACCGACTGGGTGCCCGCCCCTTGAGCTCCTGCCACTTGACCGGCAGCAGACTCAGCCCCGCGGCCTGCTTCGTAGGTGTCTTGCGCAATCCCCCCGCCCGATTGCGAGGACGTAGACGCCGTCGTCTCGGCGGGGACATAGTTCTTTATCAACTTGATGGTCTGTTCTGCCTGCCCAAGGAGGGTGTTTGTGAGCGGCAGGTACCCTGCTGGAAGCTGCCCGAGCGCCGAACCTGACACCTGACCAGAGGTCGTCACCTGGTTGAGCATGGAGGCGACGCTCGTGCGGCTACTCGCGGTGCTCTTCGTGAGGTTCACCATTGCGTAAGTCACCATCGTGAGCGGGTATCCGTCGCCGGTGACTTTGCTCGGGTCGACCTGTTTCACGGTGTCGAGCGCAGTCGGCTCGAGCGCAGTCAATGACGCGGCGAATCGATCGACCGAGGGGTCAGCCACTTTGGTTGAGTTCGGCAATTGCAGCGTCGCCGTGCTCAGTCCGTAGCGAATGGCCGAAGGACTGTCCGTAATCGTGATAATGAATTTCCGCCCTGGCGATTGAGCTCCGCTTCCCACCCAGTCCCCGATCTCGCCGGCCGAATTAATCTTCGAAGGGTCCCAGGAGGTTCGGGAATTGGTGTTGGCGCGAAAGGCCTGCCGAGCTCCACTGAGCAGACTGTCGGTATACGGCGCGAACTGCAGCGAGTCGAAGCGCGAGCGTTCTCCAGTTAGCTTCAACGGAACCTTGCTCTCGTCGTCTTTTGGCAGCACGTCCAGCGGGGCCGTCGACAGGCTTTGCGGGGTTCCGTCGATATTGGTCTGACCGACATCCCGCATTACGTGGTTTCCGTTGGCATCGACGATGAACTCGCCATTGTCATCGAAAGTCGGCACCTTGGCGCCGGCGTTGCCCAAAGGGAGGTAATAAGGATTGACGGTCATTCCTCCGGGAGCCGGCGCCCCGTTGAGGAAGGCGACCGCATCGGCGTCGGCCTGAATCCATCGCCACACCTGGCGAAGCGCGTCCGCCCCCGACGGACCGGGGAGCACGAGAGACGGCGTATAGATGAACTGAAGATAATTTGTTGGGTTGAGCGCCTTGAACTCGGGATCCAGATAGAGGAACGTGGTCTTCTGGTTCTGTTCAGGCAGATGCGCAATGTTTTTGGCGGGATCGGAACTGCTCGTCGGCACCGTGAACGGGTAAGACTGGGTGAGCAGCTTGGCCATCAATCGGGGCGAGAGCACCATGTGTTCTTGCCTGCCGTTGCCGAACTCGGCATTGAAGGCGATCGCGACACCTGAGATCGCCGCCGGAGCATAAGCGAGTTTTGTCTTCGCTAGCGTCTGACGATCCTGATCGTTGTCCAAACCTCCCGCGCTGAGCGGAAGTCCGCTGAAGCCGACGGGAGCCAGCCCATCCAGGATTTGCGCTCGGGCTGTGGCGTCGGAGTTTGTGGAAAAGCTGTAAGTGGTGCTGAGCGAGCGGCACAGATCGGGCTGCCACGAGCTCATAGCCCCGACCATCAGCTGCGAGCCGATGACCTTGACCTCAGAACCACCCACGACACAGCCGGAGCCGGTCTTCACGAAGTCGAGCGGGACGACAATTCGGTTGTCCCAGTAGTCACACTTCGGGTTTATCGGACTTCCACCTTGATAAGAGTTCGGACGGCCCTTTGTGTAGGGCACAGATCCGGCGTCCGGATCGAGCAGGCTGCTGCATTGGGCTCCATCGCCGCCAAAGACAGTGCCGCGCGGCACCACGACGAGCCAGCAGCGCAGGTGCCCCTCACGACCACAGCCCAGCTGAGGCGCCTGGTCGGCACTCTGCGTCTCGAAGTCGAAGGCTCCTGTCCCGTCAGCCGCGATGCGCGCGCTGGTTATCTCATTCGTTGTGGTGGGACCGAGAACGTCGAGCAGTGCGTTCTTGACCACTTTTTTACCATCGATCGAGACGAATTGGTTCTTCCCCGTATAGGTCGTGCCGTCAAAAGTCGTGAAAGGCACATCAAAAGTCGTCGGGTTGTACGGGTTGTTGTCGATCTGCGCGACCCGCAACGCGTTGTCCGGGTAGACAGAACTGCCGAGACCGTTGTTTCCCGCACCAGATCGGCCGCCCCATTGGCACGTCTGCCGGAAGTCAGCGGCGGCTGGATCGCCCCAGCACTGCATGGCCTGAACATAGTTCTTGACGTTGTTGCCGAAGTCCGGCGATGACTGCGTGCCGGCAAAGCCAGTGACGGAGACGCGAACGGCCTGATCGATCAACCCGGTTGTCTTCGAGACGCTGATACCCAGGTTTTTGAACTCTGGGTAGTGAGGGCTCGTCGTGGATCGAGTCGGCTGGAAGGCGGAGGCCGCCGAAGTGTCGGCCGTCCATTTCACGTCCAAGCCGACCGCAGCAGCAGCGGCAGCGGCAGCCCCAGAAGGCTGCGAAGTGATTGACAATACCGGGCCCGCGAGGAGCACCAGACACACGATTGAAGAGACTCGCGAGAGGTGTACGCCAAGGCTCTGCTTGCGCTTAGCCTGGGGCAATGTTGACATGACCATGACGCTACGAGACCTCTCGTTGGGCAACTGCACGACCACGTTTCCTGAAGAAGTCAAGGACCTTAACATTTGGATTTTTGATCATCGCCGCGACGGATACAGACACACGGGAGGGGCGACGCCCGCGGCGCGGCGCCACGCCAGGCGCGGTGGCGCGACGACGTGCCACAATCGGCGGCAGCAACATCAGGAGAAGTGCGGCAACGGCCGCCAGCACCATTGGGAGCAGGGCGGGCAGTGGAATCCCGCGGCCCGGTATGTCCAGCGGCACACCCGCGATCACCGGGCTGCCAGCGCTGGCGTTCGACAGACCCACGGCATCTCCTGACGTCGATGCCGCTTCAGTGGAGACAGTCCCTCCGGAAGAGGCTGCAGATCCTGCAGCGCCTGCGGGGGCGCCTGCTGGGGGGCCCGCGGCGGCGCTTCCACTCTTCGCGCCCGCCGCGGTCGTGCCGCGCGTAGCGCCGGAACCTGCTGTTGCCACATCCGCCGCTCCTCCCGTACCGGTGAGGCACTGGTCGGCCCCACGCTTGTCGCAGGCCTGGGGCTGCGGAGCGTTGTTGGCGACCTTGTTGGTGCCATCGGGCGAGAATGTGGGGTTATTGCAACTACTCACATTCTTGTTCTTCGGATTGCCACCCGGGATCTTCTGCACCTGCTCCAAACCCGCCTGTGCGAGGTTGATGGGCAGCGGCGAGTAGCCGAGTACCTCGGCCTGCTGCTGCCCCTCGCAGAGGAAGTAGGAGGCGAAATCAGCCAACGTAAGGCCCTTATTCTCAGTGAAACTGCCCTCCAGCGCGGTCGGCACGATCATGTAGGAATAGGACGACAAGGGGTAGGTGCGGCTATCGGCATTGCCGTACACGCCTTTTAGGTTGGCCGTCAGGTAGTCGGGAGAATTGGAGTCCTTGTTGATCACTGCGGCCAGGAGCGAAACGGCGACGTTGGATGCGGTCGGCTCGGTGTAGTAACCGGCTGCGTTAAGCACCTTCGCGACCGGAAAACGCGCATTGAGGGCGTAGGACTCTTCGACGTAGGTGATCGATCCGACGGACTTGGACTGCGCAACAAAACCAGCGACGCCGTTGGAGCCCTGCTGACCGATGAACGCGGTTCCCGAGACGATGGGATAGTTCGACGTGATGCCGCAATTCTTGCGGCCCGCTTTTGCACAGTAGGCATTCCAGACAGAGGGATATGTCGCGCGCATCCAACTCGTCAACTGCGCTGTCGTCCCCGATCCGTCCGATCGCACGACCGGAACAATTCCGACCCCGGGCAAGGCGAGTTTGGGGTTATCGGCAGCGATCGCAGGGTCATTCCATTTGGTGATGACGCCAGTAAAGATCTTCGCCAACACCTCCCCCGAAAGCCGCAGGTTAGTCACCCGCTGGCCGCCGATAACGAGGTTGTACATGAAGGCCGTGCCACCGGCCACGATCGGCACATAGGCGAATTGACGGGTCGGGCGAGGATCAGGGCTGTCGCTGCCGGCCAGCTGGTAGGGAATCTCCGAGACGCCGAAGTCGACGGTGCCCTGCGAGAAGAGCTGGCGGCCCGCGGACGAGCCCGAGTCGTCGAAGGTGACCTTCCAGCGGTAGTTGTCGAAGACGTTGCGGATCCACTGCTGCAGGGCGTTGGCCGACCAGGTGGAGCCAGCCCCGGCGACGGGGTAATAGGTGGATCCGATGGCTGCAGTCGCGCTGGAAGCGCTGACGAGGGAGGGCGCGCTGCCAATCGTGGCCACGAGCAGGACGATCATGATGGTGCGCACGCTTCGGCGAATCGCCCTGCCGGTGCGGGACTGGGAACGGCTCACGCGTCCGGGTCCTTTCTGGTTGGCCCTGAGTTGTCGGGTGCGGGTGGAGTCGAGTTTGGGCTGGGGTCCGGGCTTTCCTGGGGGGCTTTCGAGCCCCTGCGGAACCGGTTTATGGCAGCGCTCGGCTTGGGGAGTAGGCGCGATTCGCTCAGCTGCCGTCGCCACGTCCGCGCAGCCCGGGCCTGTTGAGCTGTAGCTTCCGCAACAGCTGGCGACACTGGCGCGATTGTCGCGACGGTGAGACCGACCGCCGCCGAGTCCGCCACAGCGGTACCGGACCGCGTTGCCGCGGCCGCGGGCAGCGCCCGGGGATGTGCCTGGCGCACCGTAGAGGTGGGAACACGCAGCTCACGAGCGCGGTATCGGTAGCCATCGTCGCGGGACTGCCGGGCCCTGGCTCGCTGCTGCCGTGCACTCAAGACGCCCGGACCACGACCGCCGATCGCGCGTGCCAGGACGAACAACAGCAGCACGAGCACCATGAGCACGGCGGCGGTACCGAAGCCCCGCGCGATCATGTTGTTCTCGGGCGACTTGACGAACGTGAAGGTGGTCAGGGGCAGAGAGGTCATGGGGCCGCTGAACGGATTGACGTTGAGAAACGTGGTGGCCCCTGCGGTGAGCAACACTGGCGATGTCTCACCGATGCCGCGGGCCGTGCCGAGGATGATCGCGGTCGTGAGCCCGGACCGGGCAGTCGGCAGGGTGACGGTCCACACCGTTCGCCAGGTAGAGGCGCCGAGCGCGCGCGCCGCTTCTTTTAGGTTTCCGGGAACAAGGCGAAGAACGACATCCGCGGATCGGATGATGATGGGAAGCATCATCACGGTGATGGCGAGAGAAGCCGCAAAGCCGGAACGGTTGAAGCCGAGGAACACGATGATCGTCGCGTAGATGAACAGGCCGGCGACAATGGACGGAAGGGCCGTCATGGCTTCGACGACCGTGCGTACGAAGCGGGCATAGCGCCCGGGGAATTCACTCAGGAAGACCGCCGTGAGGAGGCCGAGCGGGATGCTGATGGCAAGCGCGATCGAGATCATGATCAGCGTGCCGAGAACGGCATGGATTACTCCGCCCTGGGTCAGCGGATCGAGCGGCCCGGCGTTACTCATGTCCTGGGTGAAGAAGTTGAGATGGCCGAGCGGTCCAACTCCTCGACCCACGGTGTAGATCACGACCGAAAAAAGCGCGAGCAATAGAAGGAAAGCGAGCGAATTGACAAAGACAGCGACGATGCGATCCCGAACCGTCTGACTGTTTTCATCGAACGCAGTGAGGATGCCGAAAAGCAGGAGAAAGAGCACGTAGGCCACCAGGACGAACCCGAGTACACCCTGAAGTGGCAGGGCATAGAAGAACAGCCACGCGGTGAAGCCGATAGACGCGAACGCTGAGCCCAGTAGGCGAATGACATCGACCGTGCGAATGGTGGCGGTCGACCGGCGCAATTCTGATGCCGGGGGTGGGGTATCCACAGGGATCCAGGTGCGAGCACCCTCCCTCGGCACCGCGGTTTCCTCGGTTGCCATCGGCGACAGCGGCGTATCGAGCACGGTGGTCATCAGTTGGTCTCGTTTCCGGATCGGCTGCGACCGATGATCGTTGAGGCGATGAAGTTGACGATGAGTGTTATGACGAACAGGGAGAGGCCGGCCGCCATGAGCGCCGAGATCTCGAACTTGGAGGCCTCGTTGTAGCGCAGAGCGATCAGCGCCGAGATCGAATTGGCGCCCTTCTCAAGAATGTGCGGCTGGATCACGAACACCGGCGAGATGATCAGGAAGACCGCGATGGTCTCCCCCAATGCGCGCCCGAGGCCCAGCATGGTGCCGCCGATGATGCCTCCGCGGCCGAACGGCAGCACGACGCTCGAGATCATGCCCCACTTCGTGGCACCGAGGGCCAGCGCTCCCTCTCGCTCACCGATGGGAGCCTGGGTGAACACTTCGCGCATGATCGAGCTCGTGATGGGCGCCACCATCAGCGCGACGACGATGCCGGCTATGAAGGTGGATGCCGCGAATGCCGTGGGGCTCGCCAGCGGGTCGTTCTGGTCAAAGCCGTCGACCGAGAAAATCGGAATCCAGCCGAGGTAGGTGGAAATCCATTGCGAGAGCGGTTGCACATTGGGGCTGAGGAAGAACAGCCCCCACAACCCGTAAACCACACTCGGGACCGCTGCCATGAGGTCGACAATCGTGACCAGCGCATTCTTGATTTTGGCTGGGGCGTACTCGCTGATGTAGAGCGCAGTTCCGAGAGAAAGGGGGAGAGCAAACGAGATGGCCGTGAGCGCAATGAAGAATGTGCCGCTTAAGACAGCGGCGATGCCGAATTTGCCCGAGTTCGGGTCCCATGACTGTTCGGTGAGAAAGGAAGGACCGGCAACTTGGAGCGCCTGGAAGCCCTGATAGAGCAGGAACAGGCCGACCAACGACATGACCGTAACCACAATCGTGCCGCTCCCGCGGGCGATCCAGCGAAACGCGACATCCGGCCCATCGCTCGCCGAGATCAGACGCCGCGGCTTGTCGGTGCCCGTCACATCGTGTGATTCGATGACTTCGGTACGCGCGCCGCTCTCGTCAGTCGCTACAGACGTGCTGACCGGTGCGCCAGAGCTTCCCGCGCTAGAAGACACGACAACCTTGAAACTGGGGTGTCCTGGACGAGCCCTCAGGGGCCGGTCTGCGGGGAAAATCGGTGGAAGAATTTGGGGGGTCTACCGACACGGGAGGGCTGCTTTCTTACTCGGGTATCTCCCCCGAAGAGGAGCAGGCCTAGTAAAAGAGCCAATCCCTAACCACGCACCTCGCGCACACGAACGTCAACGTGACGGTAGGTGAACAGTGAGTGTCGGCGACTTCGATCCTCCGGTCACCAAGACCCGGAGAAGTTGAAGAGGGCGCCCACACTTCGCTGCTGACCCAGGCGCTCGAACGTGTCGTCGACAAATCCACAGGTACGTCGTGCCCTCGACAGCCAACGATTTGGCAGGTCAAGCTGGACGAGCCTCCAGAATGCGGCACAGTCGCTCCGTGGCGCGGGAGGTTGCGGCGCTTTGGCGCTTGTTCATACGTCGGTACTTTCCCGTTCATTCACATGACCTACCTTTCCGAAAATGAAATCCTTGACTGCCGTAGTTGCGATCCCCGTCGTGCTTTTTTTGGGAGGGTGCACATCCGCACAGCCCATAGCCGTTTCGTCGCCCTTGTCACCTCCGACCTCTTCGTTGCCTTTGCCGTCGCCGTCGCTCCAAGACTCCTCACTCGGCCCGGTTGCTCCCGACACAACGATGGTGATCAAGGCAAATGCGACTGCCGCCAATGGATCGAAGGTGACATTGGAAATGCGAGTTCGCCAGTCTGTCGCGGTTGACGACATCGGCTCCCGCACCGTCCCCGACGCTCTCGTCACGGCATGTGGACAGCTGATACCTCTGGCGGCATTCACCTCAGACAATTGGAGTTTTACCCGCGTAAACATCTCCGCGATTTCAGCTTCGGGCGACTGGCCGGCCGACGCTCGGATCACCGTGCGCCCGCTCGCGACCATCGCACCAATTGCCTCTATGAGCTTTCTTTCAGAGGCCAGCGGAGCCAGCGGATCGGAGCAGTGCCAGCTCGACAAGTATGTCGCCGCTGCAGGCAAAGGGGCCGTGAGCATCGGGATCCCGCATGACGCACAGACCGGCGCCAACCAGTTCACCGGCTGGGCGTCGCACTCGTTCGGCTTTTCCGCCTCAGCAGGAGTTATCCTGTCGGCGTGCTCGATCCAGGTGACCCAGAATGGCGACCGGCTCGGCGGCGCCAGCATATCTCAGACTCCAGCTGCAGGCGACTGTGTCAACGCGGTCAACTCGGAGAAGCCGGCGTACTAGTGAGCATCACGGGAGGAATCGCCCTCTGATCCAACTGCTTGTTATTTGCATTGGCCCCACGGGGCTAGATGCAACAAACCCGAGGAACGATCGAGTGGACTTCGTACGAGATCCTCCCGGCGAAGCCCGAACCGCTTTTTCCACGTCGAGATCGCAGCACGCTTCGCCCACTGATTTCGTACCGGGCTCGCTGAAAACGAGAACGTTCCCTCGCTCGTAGTACAGCCGTTCGACGACCGCATTGGATCCTGTCAAGTATTGAATCGGGCCCTCAGACCCACTAGCTGCTTGCTACTTGCTACTTGCTACTTGCTACTTGCCCATTTGCGCGGCAAGAGGTCGCAGGTTGGATCATCGTCAGTGGACTGACGTCCCGGTCGCCACCTCAGAGCGCAGCATGCTCATGGTGCCCTCGGTGGACCTCTGGGTCGATCGGGCGGGCGCCTGCCGCGAGGTGGGAGCTGAACAGCGAGAGCTCGGCCAACTCGATGGCATTGCGGCGATCCCGCTCCGTGGCGTACCAGCGCGAACAGATCATCTCGACCTCGCCGTCGAGCAGGGAATACCAGCCGTACTCGCCCCGGCGCTGGTGGCTCGTGAGCACGATCTCGCGCTGTGCGGTCGAGGTGCTCGTGGCGAGGGCATCCGCCTGCGCGTCTTCGAAACGCTCGTAAAGATTGGCGCTTCTGGCGAGCATCCGGTTGTTGGCGGAGACCAGGTGCCAAACCACGATGCATTCGTCAAAGCCGGATGCCACGGAGTTGACCACGCGTGGACCATGGCCGACGACGCGATCGAAGTGTTCGATCCACCGCTGGAGTTTCGGGCTCCGTGCTGTTGCAAAGCGCATAAAGACTATGCGAGAACCGACAGTCATCGTCCGGATTCCTTCGTGCTCGGGTAAGCACCCTCTGGGGGCACGAGAGGATTCAACGGTTCGCGCTTGAACGAGTGCCCTCAAAATCATTGCCAGCAACCTGCGCGCAGATGAACAACAGGAGTTGAATCTTCAGCAGGCTGAACTTCTTAAAGTGGAAGACTCTTTTTGCCCATCGGTCGAGGCTCGTACCGGCCGACGATGATGTTGTTCGGCCCGAGGTCGATCCCCGAGTACAGCGACCACACTGCACCGAACGCGAAACGGACGGGGATAGACAGCAGGAAGACGATCGGCACCGTGAGAAGATGGCGACGAAGTTAGCGGTACATCCCGATGTCCACTCGCTCGTCGAGGAAGTGATGACGATAGGTGTACGACCCGCGGGCGAACCGGGGTGGGCCGAGGACCGCCACGTTGCTTCCGTAGAGCACCACGGCCGGCATCGACCCGCCGTATTCGCTGATCAAGCTGGTGGGAGAGGGAGGAACTGCGAGAACTCGGCGCCGAGCGCATTCCACAGCCTAGGATCCAGTTGCGCCTGGGTCACCGAAGGCCCGTTAGCGATCGTGGGCACGGCGATATCGATCACAAGAAGGGTCATCGCGATGGCGAAGACGGCATCGCTGAAGAACTGCAGCCGATCGGAGTTGGTGCCATGGCTCGGGGAACGATCGTATGCCCGGTTCGTTTCACCCATAACTGCCAGACAAGCGAGCACCAGCCCGGCTACCAGCGCTCGGCACCCTCCAGGCTGGTCGGCCGCGGACGATACCCCAGTTGCTGCCGCGCCGCGGTCAGGTCGAGCGTTCGCTCGAGCCCGAGCTGGCTCACCGCGTAGCGGGTGACACGCGGGTGGCCGCGGTGACTCGCGCGGTGCCCCAGTTCTACAGCGGACGCGAGCGCGAAGGAGACGGCGTACGGGATGCGGTGCAGCGTGACATCCGACCGCCCCTTTTTGGCGAGCATTTCGGTGAGCACCGCGCTCAACAACACCGGGGCGTCATCGCCGACGTTGAAGACACCCGCGGGGGCTCCGGGCGCGAGAGCCAGGACCACGGCCGCTACGAGATTGTCGATGTGGGTGAGGGTGTGCTCGACGACCGCCCCCTCCGGAAGGGTCAGGCGTCCGCGCCGGATGCCCGCGAGTAGCCGGGGCAGCAGAGTGGTGTCACCGGGGCCGTAGACGGCGTGCGGGCGCAGGATCACGGCCTCGGTGCCGACCAGCTCCGCCTCGGCCGCCGCCTTCGACTGCGAATACGAACTGAGGAATCGCGATGCCGGTGCCTCCGATTCGACAGCGTTCACGGTCGGCACGAAGGCGTCGTAGACACTCGAGGTGGAGAGGTGGACGAATCGCGCCCCGGCAAAGCTCCGCACGACGTTGCGAGTGCCATCCCGGTTCACCCGCATCGCCTCGTCAAGCGGGGCCCAGTCGTCGGCGAGGGCTGCACAGTGCACGACGGCATCGACCGGCGTCTCGGAGGGCAGTCGGCCCCGCGCGACATCCCAGATGCGGTAGTGACTGGCATTGGCCACATGACTGCGATACGACCATCCGCCGGGGGTGCGACCGTAGCCGATCACTTCGTGATCGAACTCCGGCATCGCGAGGGCGGACGCGATGACGCCGCCGATGAACCCGCTCGCGCCGGTGACTGCGATTCTCATACCAGAATCTCCATGTCAGTCTCCTGACGTCATAAACTGCGCGACAGCCCTGGACAGTGCGGCGCGATCGAGTTTGCTGCTTCGGCCGGTCCGCGGCAGCTCGGGGGCCACCAGCACGAGGTCGGGCAGCACCGTGGCATCCACCAGTCCTGGAAGCGCGGCGCGCACCGCGTCGATCAGTGGGTGCGTTGTGCAGAATCCCCGGCCGGTACCGGTGGTGGGCACGATCACCAGCACGACGCGATCGTCGCCGATCTCATCCGGCACGCCCACCATCGCCACATCCGCGATTCCGGCGATGCCGGCGATCGCGGGTTCGTAGAGGCCCGGGTAGACGTTGGTCGCCCCCCGGATGAACATGTCCTTGCTTCGGCCGCGCAGCACGAGGGAGTCGCCGTGGAGCTCTGCGAGATCCCCGGTGTTGAGTGATGCGAGCGGATGCTCGGGAAGCTCGGCCAGGTAGCCGAGTGCGAGCCCCTCCCCGGCCAGAACGAGCTCGCCGTCGCCCGCGGCATTTGTCTCGATGCGGGCGCGGATGGTGGGCAGCAGGGTCCCGACGTAGTCCCCCGGCCCGTCGAATGCGAGCTTGTCGTCGCCATCGGCGATCGCCACGGGCAGGATCTCCGTCATGCCGTAAATTGCGCAGATGCGTACCCTCGGCCAGCGTCGCCGCACCCGCTCGAGCAGCGGACGCAGCACCGGGGCGCCACCGATCAGCAGGGTACCGAGCGGCGGCGTCTTGTCCGGATGGGTATCGAGCAGCGTGAGTAACGCGGCCAGCGCGGCCGGCACCATGAATAGTGCGTCGATTCCGGGCAGCGCATCCAGGTACTGAGCGGGCTTCGCGCCCGGGTCTGTTCCGACCGCGGGAAGCCGCCAGTGCGCTCCCGCGATGAGGGCGGGGATACCGATCATCAGCTGGTCGGTGAGCAGCCGCTCCCCCGGCGCGAACCGAATCTGCGCGGCGAAACCGGCGAGCCCGGTGCCGAGCGAGGTGCGGGAGTGCACGACGGCCTTCGGATGGGCCGTGGTGCCGCTCGTGAAGATGATGAGTGCTTCGGATGCTGGGGTCTCGATACGCTCGCCGGCGCTCGCTACTCGACCATCGGCAGCGAGCAGGGTGCGCAGCGGCAGCGCGCCGCGCGGCACGCCCGGCAGCCACGGCCCGGCGTAGATGTGGCGAGCATCCGGAACGACAACAGAGTAGGGCGGCAGCTCGAGTCCGCGACGACGCGCCAGGAGCTTCAGCGGTCCCGATGACGCCAAGTAGAGTAGCGATTCTGCGGCGACCCACCGCGGGGCGGCGAGCGCGGCCCGAGCCCGGAACATGTCCTCCCCCGCACCGGGATCGGCGAAGACGACGGCACCTCCGGCCGCGATGATTCCGAGGGCCAGGCAGATGCCGTCGAGCCCCGGCCGCACCGAGAACAGCACGCGATCGCCGATCAGGAATCCCGCCGCCCCGAGCGAGCCGGCGACCGAATGGATGCGGAGATCGAGCTCGCGGTAGGTCAGAGTGCGTCGTCCCTGGCTGAGCGCAGGGGCATCCGGATGCTCGCGGCAGGAGTCAACCAGAGCTTCAAGTAAATCGACACTCACCGGCCGATCACCACCCTCGCGTAGGCCGGAATCAGCACGCCGCGCGCGGGCTGGCGGGAATCGACGTGCAGGTCGCCCCGCGGTGCCGCGTCGAGAAGGGCATCCACCACGAGCCGGATCTGCGCCATGGCGAGAGGTGCCCCGAGGCAGAAGTGCGACCCGGCTCCGAACCACAGCTGGCGAAGGGTCGCAGAGCTGTTGGTCGCCGGGTCGAAGGGGCCGAGGGCACGATTGGCCATGAAGGTGGCGAGGATCACGCGGTCTCCCGCGCGCACGGCGACCGGGCCGATCGAATCCGGCGCCACGACCGATCGGAGCATCAGCGGGGACGGCGTCGTCACCCGCAGCGCCTCGGCGATCGCCGGCTCGACCAGGCTTCGATCGGCCGCGACCAGCGGGAACCAGCCGCTGTCGATGAGCAGGCATACCAATCGGGGAATATAAGAGACCAGGGTTTCGGTTCCGGTGAGCACGAAGGCGCCGACGGCACCCATCGCCTCGGATTCGGTGAGGCCGAGCGCGCGCATCCGCCCCGGAACGGTCTGTTCGTCGCCGGCCCGGTAGGCGCGCCGGGCGTGCACACCGAGTTCGCCCATCACCACTCGGGCCCTCGTGAGCTCGGCCGGCGTGAGTTTCGTCCTGGTGAGGCGCACCATGGAGGTGACCGAGGAGACTTTTTGGAACAGGTCCGCGCTCAGGTCGGCGGAATCCAACCCGACGAGCCGGCTTATCGCGATACTCGAATAGAGCCGCACCTCCTCGACGAGATCGACCGGGTCCCCTGTCGACAGCCTCCGTCGGAGCTGCGCGACCGGCTCACCGAGACTCTCGGTAACCATCGGCTCGACGAAGGACGGAGCGAAGATCGGAGCGAGCTTACGCCGAAGGGCCTGGTGGTCCGCACCCTCCATATTGAGCAGGACGCTCGGTCCGAGCACGTCGGTCCAGAGGTCGGCCGGCGAACCCGGACCGGTCTTGGTGAAGCTCGTGGTGTTCAGCAGAGTGGAGCGCAGCAGCGCGGCATCCCGCACCAGGATGCCGAGACCGGGCACCCGGAGCACCGGCCCGCGCGCCGCACGCAGCACGGGATACGCGATCGGATGCGCCGCGCGCATCACCCGCTCCTCCCAGCGTGCCGCGCGGCGGTTCGGCGCGACGGTCATCGGATGTCCACATGCTCGGGACGATACTGGTGGTCTTTGTACCAGAGCAGGGTGTTCTTCAGACCCCAGGCGCTCACCCGGCGACTCGATCCGAAGACCACGATGTCCCGTCGACGGGCGTAGCGCGGCGTGATCCGGCGCACCGCGTTGACCAGCGCGCGATCTTCGTGCAGGTCCTCGATACGGGTGCGGGGAAATCCGCCGCTCGCCAGGTAGAGGTCCGCCGTGATTCCCACGTTGCAGCCGGCGGCCATCATGTACGGGCCGAGGTACTCGGATGATTTGTTCTCCCGTCGCACCCGCCCGAATGCCTCCGCGAGATGCACGGCGCCGCGCAGGCTGATGCGGGTGAACCAGGAAAGGCCCTCGTCGGTGCGCGGCACAAGCTCGCCACCCACCAGTTCCAGCCCATCGACTGTGAGTGCCCGGCGCATGCTCGCCGTCCAGTCGGGGCGAGGGAGGCAGTCGGAGTCGGTGCGAGCGAGGATGCCGGCCCCTGCCACTATGGCGGCGCGCATCCCGGTGTCCGCGGCAGCTCCGGTGCCCTTTTGCGGCTCGTGGATGACGCGCCAGCGCGGGCGGTCCGCCACACACTGCTCGATGATGGCCACCGAATCGTCGGTGGATCCGTTGTCGACGAACACGACATCGAAGTCCTGGTCGTGCTGGGCTGCGAGCGCGGCGAGCGTCGGCCGGATCCATCCCGACTCGTTGTAGACCGGCACCACGACGGCAAGCCTGGTCGAGATCGACGCCATCACAGTCGAAGCACCATCACACCGAGGCTGATGCCGCCGGCCAGCCCGATCAGGGCCACGAGACTTCCCTCGCGAATGCGCCCGGCATCCCGTGCGAGCAGCAACTGCAGCGGCAGGGTGACCGAGGCGAGGTTGCCGTGATCCTCGATCGTGATGATCGTCTTGTCGTCGGCCACGCCGAGGCGTTCGAAGATCGGCGGCAGGTACGGCAACGCCACCTGGTGGATGGCTACCAGATCGAAGTCGCTCCAGTCGAGGTCGAGCTTCTGCAGGGTCGCGAGCACGGCATCCGGTCCGAGGTCGAGGAATGCCTGCTGAAGCGCTGGACCGTCCATGTCGAAGTGGCTGCCGTTCTCGGCGTGCGGGTCCATCGATCCGCCGGTGCCGAGCGTGCCGATCTCCCAGTGGCTCGAGACTGCGACGAAAGTCGAGCCGAGGATGCCCGAAGTGTCGCCGCTGCGCTCGAGGATGACGGCGGCTCCCCCGTCGCTCATCGTGTAGCCGGGGAACGACCGCAGGAACTGCTCCTTGCTCTCCAGCTGCCAGCGCACGGCGTGCGAGGGCTGCTCGCCGCTCGCGATGAGCACCCGCTCGTACTGGCCGCTCGTGATGAGGGCATCCGCCACCTGCATCGCGTTCAGCACGCTGTTGCAGGCGTTCTTGATGTCCATCACCGGGCAGTCCAGACCCAGCTTCGACGCGACGATGTGACTCGTCGCCGGTTCGATCAGGTCCTGGCTCGCGCTCGCGAAGATGAGCATGTCGATCGGCCCGGGCGAGTCGGCGAGGGCCCGGCGCGCGGCGGCGACCGCGAGGTCGGAGGTCTGCCAGCCGTGCGGTCGCAAGTGCACGGACTTCACGCCGGTGATGCGGCCGATCATGCCGGTAGCGAGCTTCAGCGTCGGGTTGTGGCGACGGAGATCCGCTTCGGTCTCTGTGGTCGACCGAGTCGTCTCGGGAAGGTAGACACCGAGCCCGGCGACGCGTGATCGGGAGGTGTGCACGGTACGACACTAGTTGCGTCGGCCCTCCGGTCCCGACGTCGGCTCGCTTACGCCTCGAGCACCTCGCTGAGCTCGAGCCAGCGCAACTCGAGGTCCGCCATCGAGTCCTCCAGCGGCTTCAGCTCGCCCTGAAGCGCGGCGAGCCCGGTGAAGTCGCCCTGGTCGTGGCTGGCGAAACGGTCGTGGATCGAGGAGATCTGGGTGGTGACCTTCTCGAGCTTTCGGCTCACCGATCCCAGTTCCTTCTGCGCGTTGCGCAGGTCGGCACCGGTGAGCTTGGTGCGTCCCTTCGAGTTGACGCCGGCGCGGGCCGAACTGGTCGAGCCCTTGTGCGACTCGGTGACGGTCTGCCCCTTGGTGGTCTGCGCGGCCCGCAACTGCAGGTACTGGTCGACGCCACCGGGCAGGTGCCGCATCCGCTTGTCGAGGATCGCGTACTGGTTGTCGGTGACGCGTTCGAGCAGGTACCGGTCGTGGCTCACGACGAGAAGCGTGCCGGGCCAGGAGTCGAGCAGGTCTTCGATGGCGGCGAGGATGTCGGTGTCGAGGTCGTTGGTCGGCTCGTCGAGGATCAACACATTGGGTTCCCCGAGCAGGATGAGCAGCAGCTGCAGGCGTCGACGCTGGCCGCCGGAGAGGTCCTTCACCTTGGTGCTCAGCTGGGCGGACATGAATCCCATGCGTTCGAGCAGCTGGCCGGGGGTCAGTTCCTTGCCGCCGGTGACGTAGGAGCTCTTCTGGCGGGCGATGACATCCATCACCC
>Ga0209512_1003039_pt1 | contig 16524 bp, 15 predicted proteins | sample frozenSSSSmetaG_FD_184142 | JGI IMG/M metagenome (GOLD analysis project Ga0209512, IMG submission 184142) | Glacier valley bacterial and archeal communities from Borup Fiord, Nunavut, Canada, to study Microbial Dark Matter (Phase II) -... | ecosystem: Environmental > Aquatic > Freshwater > Ice >... | reverse complement strand
TACCGGGCAGTGGTGAGAGAATTGGGGAAAGTTTTTGGATTGCCCAAAGAAGAAATAGACCTGTTGGCTGCAGGTGGCAACCCCGATGATAAAATACAACAACAGATTTTACGCTATGGAAAACTGATAGAAAATTTTCCGAATCATTTGTCTATTCATCCTGGTGGCATGTTGATTTCGGAAGAAAGTATTTACCAGTATGCAACCGTATTTATGCCGCCGAAGGGCTTTCCAACCGTGCAGATGGATATGTTTGTTGCAGAGAATGTGGGCTTGTATAAATTAGATATTTTAAGCCAGCGTGGCCTTGGGCACATTAAAGAAAGTTTACGCCTGATAAAGGAAAATCAGGGCGTTGATGTAAACATCCACGATTTCAAGAAATTTAAAAAAGACAAACGGGTAAGCGAACAGATTAAGCAGGTACGAACCATTGGATGTTTTTATATAGAATCCCCTGCCATGCGGCAATTGCTTAAAAAGCTGGAATGTGATGACTATATCACCCTTGTTGCTGCCAGCTCCATCATACGCCCCGGTGTGGCCAGCAGTGGTATGATGAAGGCATACATTGAAAGATACCATGACCCTGAAAATATTGATTATATCCACCCTATAATGAAAGAATTATTGCAGGAAACTTTTGGGGTAATGGTGTTTCAGGAAGATGTGATAAAAGTGGCGCATCATTTTGCAGGATTGGATATGGGTGAGGCAGATATTTTACGCCGGGCCATGAGTGGTAAATACCGTGGCAACAAAGAGATGTTGCGGATTAAAGAGAAATGGTTTTTGAATTGCAAAGAAAGAGATTACCCCGATGCTATTACCGCTGAAGTATGGCGGCAGATTGAAAGTTTTGGAGGATATAGTTTTTCCAAAGCACACTCAGCTTCCTTTGCGGTGGAGAGTTACCAAAGCTTGTTTTTAAAAACATACTACCCCAAAGAATTTATGGTGGCGGTGATCAATAATTTTGGTGGCTTTTACAGCAGGGAATTATATTTTTTAGAACTGCGGAAAACAGGCGCTATTGTACATGCGCCTTGTGTAAATGAAAGCGAATATTATACAACCATCAGGGGCAATGATGTGTACACAGGTTTTATCCATATCAAATCTTTTCAGCAGGATATGGTGGATGTGATACTGGAAGAACGAAATAAAAATGGATTGTTTCTTCACTTACAAGACTTCATTGAACGAACAAATATTACTAAGGAGCAATTGAATATGCTGGTAAGCATTGGCGCTTTTCGTTTCACCGGAAAAAAGAAAAAGCAACTGTTATGGGAAGCTAATTTTTTACAAAGGAAAAATGTGTCCCATGTTCCGGCTTCAAAGTCAATGTTTGACGAAGCCCCTATCAATTTTAAATTGCCTGAGTTAGTTGATTATCCTTTGGATGATTTATATGATGAACTGGAAACATTGGACTTTACCTTAGGCAACCCTTTTGATCTGGTAAATGACGATCCATATAAATATTTACTGTCTAAAGACCTGGCTGCAAACCTTCATAAAATTGTTACGGTACTGATTTATTTTATTGATTATAAAGTGGTGACAACAGTGAGAAACGAAAGAATGAGTTTTGGAACTTTCCTTGATGTGAATTTAGACTGGATTGATACCGTTCACTTCCCTGAATCTTTACGCAACTATCCATTACAAGGCAGAGGATTTTATAAAGTAACTGGTAAGGTTGTTTCAGATTTTGGAGTGTACAATATTGAAGTTCATAAAATGTATAAAGCAGGTTATAAAGAAAGAAAATATGCAGACTTATAAACCAAATAGTATGTTTTAATTAATGTAATTAGTGCAAAAAATTCGTGGCAAAAATTCGTGTAATTCGTGCTAAAAATTCGTGTTAAAAATGTTACTAAATACTGAAAGACATATTACCCATCTTGACCTTGATACTTTTTTTGTATCAGTAGAATGTTTGCGTAATCCTAAATTAATAGGCAAGCCTGTATTAATTGGTGGCAGTGGGGACCGTGGCGTAGTTGCTTCCTGTAGTTATGAGGCAAGGAAATTTGGTATCCACAGTGCCATGCCTATGAAGATTGCAAGGCGTTTATGTTCTCATGCCATTGTTGTTCGGGGAGATATGGAAGCATATAGCAAATATTCCCGGCTGGTGACAGATATTGTGCAGGATACAGTACCATTATTTGAGAAAGCATCTATTGATGAATTTTACGTTGACCTTACCGGAATGGATAAATTTTTTGGCTGCAAAATGTTTAGTGATGAACTTAAAAAAAAGATACTAAAAGAAAGTGGGTTGCCTATTTCTTACGGGCTTGCAAGTAACAAATTGATCAGTAAAGTTGCCACAAATGAAGTGAAGCCCAACGGACAAATAGAAATACCATTTGGCAATGAGAAAATATATTTAGCACCCCTAAGTATTGCGAAACTTCCAGGTGTGGGAAAACAAACAGCTTATTTGTTATTAAAAATGGGAGTTGAAACGGTGAAAGTGTTAAGTGAAATCCCGGTAGAAATGATGCAGAATTTATTGGGAAAAAGTGGTACGGATTTATGGCGCAAAGCAAACGGCATTGATGAAACTCCGGTAGTTCCTTTTCATGAACAAAAATCTATTTCGACAGAAAATACTTTTCAGCAGGATACCATTGACATCAATTTCCTAAACAGTGAACTGGTAAGAATGACAGAGAAAATTGCTTTTGATTTGAGGCAACAGGACAAGGTAACGGGATGTATTACGGTAAAGCTCCGTTACTCCAATTTTGAAACATTTACAAAGCAGTTAACTATACCTTATACCAACGCCGATCACATTCTTTTAAAAACGGCTAAAGAACTTTTTAGTAAGCTATACGAACGCCGGATGCTGATACGATTAATTGGCATTCGGTTTACCAATCTTATTCCTGGTAATTACCAGATAAGTTTGTTTGATGATACACAGGAAACGATTAAATTGTACCAGGCAGTTGATAGTATTAAAAAACAATTTGGGGAAGGGTTATTGATAAGGGCTGCCGGGGTATCCCGTAGTTAAAATTTGTCTGGAAAGGATTAAAGGGAGACCATCATTTTTCAATACAGATAAAAGCATCCAAACAATCATTAACGTTAATATGTGGTCTTATCTATTTCTTTCTAACCAAGTATAGTACATACTTATTATTTTCTTTTTTATGATAATATAAAGTTTTTTGGTCTGGTGCAATTGTTGGGGCTTCTACAAAACCTGTTATGCTTTGGATCTTTGATGGTGTACTAAAAGGCTCATTGACATTTTGTCTTTTTGAAACAAAAATCTCTGGCGTTGATGTAGCTGTAAAAGGGACTATTAATCTCGTAAAATATAATTCAAGTTGGTCCACAGAAATACAAGCTGCATATTCTAATGCGTTTGAATTAATGTTTTTCATTATCTCATTACTGTTAGACAATCGTTGAAAAACTGAGTTACTTTTTTTAGCAATAACCAGGTCTGCTGTTGAAGGATTTAATGTTTGGTCAAATTGTGCATCTACAAAATATATTGATTGCCCGTCAGCACTTACCTCTACGTCAAAGTTTACCCAACCTGGTTGTAATTTAGATACTCCATTAATTAATTGAACATTTGTTGCTACACCATTTAAAAAATTGCATTGATACAGTGTAGAAAGAGTCGTTGCATAATTTCGTAGAGAAACAAAATACAAATTTCCAGCGTTATCTAAAGTTGGAACGCCTTCTAAATCGATTGTATTTACACCTGCAATTTCTCCTTTGTATTGAAAAGTGGAATCATTAATTTTAATTGCCCAATGGAGATTTGTATTTTCAGGCGCTGCATTAAGATTATTAAACAATAAGGTTGTTCCGTCTCTTGAAAGAAATGGTTCCATAATGTTGCCACTATATCCAATCATTTCAACTTTCACAGGTTGCCCAAATTCAATTATTGGATTGGTATTAACCGTCTTATTATCTCGATTGCAGGCGGATAAAAAAAATAACAAAAAGATAGATAACCTTTGCATAATGTAATTTTATTTATCGCTTAATTAAACAATTTAGGCAACTTCCAAAGCGGGCAAGTCAGCATATTCAAAAGGTTTCTGGTGATCCAAAGCTGCAATGAAATCTTTTGAAATGGATACAGCCTTCATTTCTTCGGCTGGATATTGAGTGGCCGCAATCTCCGTAATTCTTTTTTCATCCAGCTTACCAAATATCGATTCATAAGCAAGATCCTCATTTAGCATTGTAGGCATTCTTTTTTTTGCATTATGAACCTGCTCCATTAGTTGATTTGCTTTAGTAGTAACAATCGAAAAACTCTCTACATATTCGCCGGTATTTTTATCCGTCCAGGGTGTCCATATACCGGCCATATAGAAATATTCTTTCTCTGGCAGATTGATGTAATAAGGATATTTTACGGCAGTTTTAAGTGGTAGTCCGGTCTTCTTGTTTTTAGGAAAAATATGCCTCCATTCATAGAAGCCGGATGACAGTACCAGACACCGACTTTCCATAGCAGCTTTTTTGTAAGTCACCTTTTGAAATAATTCTTCGCCGATGGCATTTAAAGTGATAATTGGTACATCAAATTTGCCCGATTTTGGGTTAACTCCACCGAATCGAAAATGCTTCAAATCGGCTCTGTTATTAATGTAATGCGGAATGAATCCCCATTCCATTGGAACGATATCAAAATCTTCTTTATCAGCCATTGGCTTTAACACAGCATTCAATCCATACTCAAAACCAATATTTAAATCATGCGTAAGGAAATCGTATTTTGCCAAAGCCTTTTCCAATTGCTTTAGTCTTATAAATTCAGCATGTGTAACCTTTTGTCCGTTATAATAGCACATAGTATTTTATAATTGATTTGCTTTAATATAGGCTGTAATTAATGGTCCTATTTCTTCCGCTTCTCTTTGCCTGCCTTCAGGTATGGATGTCCACCATCGGGAAGCATTATCGGTAAGTGCCCTGGTAACAACTAAAGGACTTCTTTTATCTGAAAATACAACATGGTAAATTGTTTGGCTCGATACAAAATGGCGCTGTATCCTGATCCTTCCTTGCTTAAAGCTTAATTCAAAAATATCCTGGCTGTTTTCCATACCATGAATTTAGTAATTTCGTGAAACTTTTAAACAACCTTATGGAAGTTTCCAAATTTGATCTCAGTTTTACTTTTAAAGGCAACAAACTAACTGCTTCACGCCACAAAATGACGGTTTATAAACATCCCAATATAAGAGTTGCAGTAAATAGAGAAAAAGGTAAAGCTGATATCTATATTTTTCACGAAATAAATGAGCTCAAACAAAAATATTTCTGGTTAGAATTAAGTGGTAAGAAGGAAGAAAATGCAAAAGTCATTACAAAAAAACTGGAGCATAAAATGGTTTATTCAATCTAAATTTTTATTAAGAATTTATTTCAAAATTGAACCATTTTCTTTCGCATCAATTGCAGATTTTAGCATCCTTAAAAAAGTTTTTTCAGCACCTATTTTCGCCTCTTCAATATCATACCAATTGCCTTCTTTTGTTCTGTATAATTTGCAGGAAAATTGCCCACCATTATCGTCTTTTTTTGTAAAATTATACTGCTGCAAAATAGCAATAATATTGCCCAAAGCATTAATTAATTCGTAAGGTGTAATTGTGTAATAAAACTGGCTGTTATCTTCTAAAGTAATTTGGTTGCTGAAAAGGTTCTTTAGGGCATCTCTCATATCACAATAATAATTAAATCTCTACATGCTACAAAAATCAATTACTAACAATGGCAAAAATTTTATGACTTAATAAGCTTAGTGGTATAAAATTTGCATGTTTATTATGGTAGATTGATAGTGGAAATGAATTTGTGGAAAGAGAAAAGTCTATGTAAGTCATTTTATTGAAAAGCCTCCTGGCTTTGTCTTTTATATGTTTCAACTTCTCTCCGAAACATATTCTCATAAATTCTTCAAGCATTAATCTTTATCAAGGCGTAATGTGCCGGGTCTTGCACATGGCAAGATGTACAAACGTGGCCACGTTTGAAATCTTGCCCCTTCACTCCGAAGTCGTACGAGGGATTGTAAAAGCCATTGAAAGATATTAATAACAAACAACCAAAATGAGATGAAGAAACAAGAAAAGGAAGTGCGGAAACATTTTGTAAAAACTAGCATGAATGATGATGAGCTAAATAAGGTTACAAAGTGGCAGCAAAAACCTACGGAAAAAGATATTAGCAGTTACTTGCGGAAAGTGGCTTTGCAAAAACCTATAATCTTTAAATACCGCAATCAAACTGCTGATAATTTTCTGAGAGAAATTATTAACCTGAAAAAAGAACTAAATGCCATTGGCAATAATTTTAACCAGGCAGTACATAAACTCCACTTGCTTGATAAGATACCAGAGTTCAGGATTTGGGTAAATCAATATGATTGCTTACAAAAATCTTTGGTAAGTAAAGTAGAAGAAATAAAATTAAGGATGAATCAAATGTATGAACAATGGTTGCAAAAATAACCATACCAAAAAGTATAGAGGCTGCACTAAACTATAATGAAAAAAAGTTTAAAAATTAACAGCTTACTGCTAGTATGCAGATAATTACAGGAAGGATGTGAAAGAAATGAACTTTTATGAAAAGCTAACAAGGTTTAAAGAGTTGAATGAATTAAATGACAGGGCTACCACAAAAACCCTGCATGTATCGCTTAATTTTTCACCGTCAGAAAAATTATCAGATAATAGATTTGTAACAATTGCTAATGAGTATATGGAAAAAATTGGTTTTGGGCAACACCCATTTATTATTTATTAACATGAAGATGCAGGGCATCCACATATTCACATTGTAACCACCACCATTAAAGCAGATGGCAGCAGAATTAATACCCAAAACATCGGCCGGAATCAATCGGAAAAAAGCAAGAAAAGAAATAGAGCACCAATATGGTTTAATAAAAGCAGAACGGCAGCAGCAATTAATTAAGCCGGATATTAAGCCGGTGGATGCACAAAAAGCCGTGTATGGAAAGTCTGAGACAAAGCGTAGTATTTCTAATGTGGTAGGGGCAGTATTTAGTCAATACAAGTTTACTTCTTTACCGGAATTTAATGCAGCATTAAAACAATTCAATGTGATTGCAGACAGAGGCAAAGAAGAAGGAAGAATTTACAAGAACCGTGGGCTGATTTACCGCATTTTGGATAGCATGAACAATGGTAAGTATGTTTTTTCACAAGTTGCTGGCACCAGTTGTTATGCATGATGTTCGGGCAACTGTCTAATCGGGAAAGCTTGAGCGACCTTGTTCCGTTCCATTGAGTAAAGAGGAAATACCTAAGCCTGATCCTCTCCCGGATCTTGATACAAAAATTCCTTGATTTATCTTATGGAATGATTCAGCTAATTGTACGGCAAGATTTACCGCGGTATCTGAACCCTTTATTTTGATTGTCTTATTCCCAAATGAGCAGGAAATAAAGATAACGACAAAAAAGATGAAAGAATATTTTATACTCCAGCTACTACTCATTATAGATAAATGACCAAATTATTAATAAACCACCAAGCAATTGATATTAAATTTTGATTAAGAAATTTAATTCCCTTATCGTCTAAACTATTGTTGACTTTCCTGGTTATCAATTTGAGGAAATTAAACTAATTTTACATAGATCCTTTTTTTCTGTTTATTAAAGTACGTTCCCTAATAATAATAAGTTAATGGCAAGTATGGTTTGCAAAAACCTTTAATCAGTAATTTGAAAAATGTTTAACAGCCAAATCAATTTAGTAAGAAGCAACTTCATTTTATGATCTTGGATATTGTATTAAATTATTAAACTACACTTTGCTTAGAGAGAATTGCAGCATGTTCGTCTATTCGTTTTGTAATATAATTTAAAAGGAAAATAATGTATCCGGTGAATTAAAACTGCCGGATAATATTTTAAGAAGAGGCATTTATAGAAAAGAAACATTAATTATTTTTTTATTTGGAACATATCATACACTTATTAATTGAGTTTAAATATTTGATCCTATTTCCTTTTGCTATTGTGGAAGGGCCCATCATTGCTGTAATTGCGGGCTTTTTATGCACCAGTAATTTTTTAAACCCATTACTGGTGTATCCTGTAATAGTATTGGGTGACATCATTGGTGATTCTATTTGTTATAGTGTTGGACGTTGGGGAACACCAAAATTTTTGAAAAATATTTTCAATCATTTTACGGTTACGAAAAAAAAGATAGACAGCGCCAAGATTTTTTTTGACGCCAATCCGGCAAAAACAATTTCTCTTTCCAAGATACTTTTAGGCATTGGTGTCGCTGGTATCTACCTGGCAGGAAATGCCAAAGTTCCTTATAGTAAGTTTATCAGGATATGCCTGGCTACTTCGGCCATTCAGTATATGGTTTATTTATGCATCGGCATATTGTTTGGGCATGCTTATATTCAAATCAACCAATATCTTAATTATTTTGCTACTGTCACCGTTATGGCAGCAATTGCAATCATCTTATTTCTACTAATCAAATCACTAGTTAAAAAAATATGAGAATACTTTTTGTATCAGATACTTATTATCCGCACATCAATGGCGTTTATTATTTTGTATGCCGTGTTGCTCCTTTGCTGCAGGAAAAAGGACATGAGGTCGCTGTGATAGCGCCTTCTGTAACGATGTTTTCAACTAAAAATAAAATTGATGGCATTGATGTTTACGGCATCCCTTCTTTTCCTGTCCTGTTTTACAAAAATATACGTCTACCAATTCCTTTGCTGTTAAAATCACGGGTTAGCCGTTTACTAAAAGATTTCAAACCAAATATTATACATATCCAGGATCACTTTTTTATTACCAGTGCAGTGGTTAAGGCAAATAAAAAATCAGGTATCCCGATAATAGGTACCAATCATTTTATGCCGGAAAATCTTACTTCGCTTGTGCATTCTGAAAAATGGAAGAAAAAACTTACGACTCTTATGTGGGGTAGTTTTTCAAAAATTTATAACCAACTGCAGCTTGTTACCACCCCTTCTGAAAAGGCCGCTGCATTGATTCGGCCTAAATTAAATGTTGAGGTACTTTCAATTTCAAGCGGTATTGATCTGTCGATATTTAATACTAACGGAGACCCCACGTATATCAGGAAAAAATATGCTATACCTGATAAACCTATCCTACTTTTTGTGGGAAGAGTTGATCCGGAAAAACACCTGGAAGAAGTGATTCATGCAGTTTCATTGGCTGTTAAAGCAATTGATTTTTGCTTTGTCGTTGTAGGTAAAGGCATATCAAAAGCATCATTGGAAAACCTCGCCAAACAGTTGGGAATAGCAGACAGCATAATTTTTACCGGCTTTGTACCGGAAGAGGATTTACCATTTTTTTATAAACTTAGTCGTTGTTTTATTATAGCAAGTATAGCAGAACTTTTAAGCCTTGCCGCATTGCAGGCCATGGCCTCTGGTTTGCCCGTAATTGCTGCAAATGCCTGCGCACTAAGTGAACTCGTACAAGAGGGTGTAAACGGCTATTTATTTGAACCGGGGGACATCCGGAAAATAGTTCAAAGTATTTACAATATTATGGAGCAGGATGAACTTTACCGGAGCATGCGTGAAAAAAATCTTGAATTTATTGAGAAACATGATATTCATAAAGTAGCAGATTCCTTTGAACGGCTGTACAAAAACATCATATTAAAGCAGCCATATTTTGGTTTTGAAACCCTCAAACTCCAGACTGCTAAAGAAATCATATAACACGTTATCCTGAGCGCTAAATTGTAGAAGTAATACGTATTAACCTATGCCTCTATTTTTAATTTTGATTAAATGGTATTCTTTTTAATCATACCTTATTTTCATTTTTGTTATCAAATCTAAATGAGCTTTTCATTCATACTACCTTGTTAGCTTTAAATAGAGTTTTGTTAGATCTTAAATTATCTTCAGTTGTAGGGTAGTTAACCGCTACCTTTTTTATGCTTACGAAATTCTAATTATTAGAAAGCGAAATTGAGAAGACTACATTGTAACAATTTTGTAGCAATATTATACCTGCTGTCACCGTAACTAATCAAAAAGATTGGCCAACTTAATGGATAAGTCTTTAATTGAAATATATACCGATAGGATTAAAATTATGCCGTACATAATTTTTAATAAGCATCCATTCATTTCTGGAAGACAAAAAATGTATAAAAAATGTCACGTACCCTTTATGTTAAACAAAGAAGACAGCGGGTAGCGCAGGTTTTTGTAACTAAACATATCCACCTAATAGTACCAATTTCAATAGGGCTCTCCTCCCTTAATAATAAATGATTGGGATCATCACTTATCCAAACAATCATCTTCTTGCTTCCTTCAAACAAGACCCGTTTTAAGATGGCTACTATAATTTAAAAATTTCTTCCTTTTCCCTGGCACTGTTTATGTGGTAAATCCTGGTGTTTAATCGGACACTCGTTTAAGTCTTTATACTTTTTATAGACATGGCTTTAATCAATGTATCTTTTTGACCATTACAATGCTTGCTAATTAAGCTTTATTCCCGCAGAATCCATGTTCAAAAAAAGATGATTCTGTTGATGTTGTGATTTAAGTAAGACAGCTTTTAGCATCTCCCGTTAATTGTCTAGCTTCTTTAACCACCATTTTGCAACGGATACTAACCATGTATTTAATATAGAGTTTCAAATAAGGTGTTAATTGTAGTGCGGTTGTTTGTGGGATATATTACAAAACGTACACTATAATTGCCTATTGGGATTATCAGTAAGTATTAAATAATTGGGTCACTTACCAAAAGTTAGACAGGACAGCTCAAAGTCTTTATCTAAACTGCGTTGCAGTGGTATTCGTTATTTTTTTTCACCTGTAGATTTAGCATATTTTGCTACCAAACTATTCAATGATTTTGTATAACTATGTAGCATGCCATCTGTTATTTCCGTTGTTTTTACCACAGGTGTTATGTCGGGCATCTCTATGGCAGGCGATATTACTTCTGGTAACTGCTCCGGTAATTCTTTTGGTCTTTCCGGCAGTGGAGAATCAATTTCATGTTCCGTTTCCATAATTTTTACAATAAAATTCTTTAAGTCTAAAATTGGGTTTTCAATAATCATAAAGTGTTATAGCATTAAATAAAATAATTGTATCATTAACACATTTCATTTCTTCTTTTCATCTTCCATACACTCAATTTCTGTCCTATCCTTTTTAATATCCTGGCGTATAAAACCGAATACACTCATGTAAACATTCGCTATCCATACCAGCGAAAAGCCTGCTATGATATACCCCCGCCAATCATCCAGTAATAATTTGAAACTGGTTAAAAAGAGAAAGAGTATGGTTACGTAATGGCTAAAGCAATACTCACAGGTAAAGAGGTAAAATAACTTTCTTATTAATAAAGTTTTTGCTGTTTTGCTTCTTTTGCTGCAATATTCCCTTGGCTCCTTAAATACTTCTTCATGAGTAACTGTCCATGCTATACAGGCAATGGGTATTGCCAATAAAAAAAGCCACGCTGTCTGCATATAAATTGTCATGCTAACACTAATGTATTTTTATAAATAGAATAATCTGTATATCCCTTTTCATCAGCACTATAAAATAAGTCCATGTGCAGCTCTTGTGATAGTGGCCAATCATTCGTCATTCTTTCAACCAAATCAGGATTGTTAATAAAGGGCCTTCCAAAAGCTACCAAGTCGGCCAAACCACTTTTTAAATCAGTCTCTGCCTTTTCTTTTTCATAACCACCGCAAAGTATAATGGTATTTTTAAAATTTTTCCATATCAATTGTTTAATTTCTATTGGTACAACAGGCGCTCCCATTGCAGAATGGTCAACAAGGTGAACATGCGCAATATCAATGCTATTTAATTGTTTGCTGAGGTAATCGTAAGTGGCATCAATTTCCGGATAATGTGGCATATCACTCGCAACCCCATAAGGCGATAAACGGATACCGGTTTTTTCATTACCTATTTCATCACCAACTGCTGTTACAATTTCTAACACAAAGCGGCACCGGTTCTCAATGCTTCCGCCATAATTATCTTTTCTGGTATTGCTAACAGGCGAAAGAAACTCTTCTAACAAATAACCATTTGCTCCATGCAGTTCTACCCCGTCAAATCCTGCTTCTATCGCATTTTTTGCAGCCAGTACGTATTCGGTTTTTGTGGCAATAATATCTTCGGCTGTCATTTCTTTTGGTATGGGATAGTCCTGCAATTGTTTGGCATCTGTCCACATTTGCCCGGCAGCCTTTATCGACGATGGAGCCAATATTTCTGTGCCTTCAGGCATATTAAGCGGATGGCTGATTCTGCCGCAGTGCATTAGCTGTATAAATATTTTTCCACCATTTTCATGTACCGCATTGGTTGATTTCTTCCAGCCTTCTACTTGTTCTCTGCTAAAAATTCCTGGAATCCGTGCATATCCCAATCCATTTACAGATGGTGCAGTGCCTTCCGTTATTATTAATCCTGCCTGCGAACGTTGCTCATAGTATTTTGCCATTAGTTCATTTGGTATATTACCAATTGCCCTGCATCTTGTCATGGGTGCCATCACAATCCTGTTGAATAAAGTAGTGGCGCCCAATGTTGTTTCTTCAAATAATTTGTATGCTTTCATTTTATTTATTATTCAGTGAATGATTAAACACTAAGTTGATTGCTTTTATGCTGATAAGTGTTATACAATTATTAAAAAGAGTTATATCATTCACACATTATAATGGCAGACTGATTATTAAAGTAGCTTACAGAAGTAATTATAAAATTGGCACCAAATAAATTTTCAGAGATAATAAAAAACAAAACCCCTATTGTTGTAGATGGCTTCAGAAAAAAGTGAAAGCTATCCTCGAAAAACTGAAAAGAAAAACGGTAAATAAACTGACTATCCTAAAAATGGATATTGATAAAAGTCTGCAAACAGCAGCTGCCTGCGAAACAAGGTGTGCCTACACTTATCCTGTTTAAAAATGGTAAAATAAAATGGCGTCAAGCAGGTTAAGTATTAGCCAGCCAGCTTATGCAAATCATGCAGCATTATGCTACATAAATGAAGAAACCATTTTTAAAAATGTATGAATGATATACCTTATTTCTATAATTATGTAAGAATAGGAATGATGGAAATAGCCACCTTTGCATTTACTTCAATTTAATTTATTTTCTCTTCGGGAGTATTAAACAATAAAATTAATTATGAAAAAAATTAGCCTTCCTGCCTTGCCGGTTGGTTCAATCATTACTGCATCCTGCACTTCAACAAAAATTACCAGTAGTTGGAGAGAACCTGATAAAGCCGTGGTTGTTGATATGCTAAATAAGGTGTTGGTAGCAGCATCATTCAAAGATGAAACCAGCCGTGACAAAGCCGAAGAACAAGTGGCAGGTTATCTTGATGGAAAGGGCATTGTGTCTTATGATTATTTGGAAAGTTTTGATAAAAAAAATAAAGATGCAATAAGAAAAAAAATTAAAAAAAATGGATTTGATACTGCTGTTACTATGCGATTGATGGATGTTGATAAAGAAAAAATTTACACGTCATCTAATACTTTCTTCTACCCTTCTTATTACAGAAATTTCATCGGTTACTATTTTAGGAGCTGTTCGTATTTTTCCAACATCGCTTATTACGCTACAACAAAAACTTATACAGTATAAACCAATGTTTATTCAATAAAAGAAGACAAAATTATTTGGAGTTGCCTTACGGAAACAACCAACCCGGAAGATGCAAAAAAATGACTCAAGAAATAGCTGCTGTAGTTTATAAAAAGATGATTAAAGCAGGTTTTATCAGTAAGTAAAATAATAACAATAAAATGTATAGAAAATTTTCAACAATCGCTGCACTTCTATTTGTATTACCTGCTGTAACATTTGCACAGGGGGCTGATAATATCATTAGCTAAAAAGGCGATTCTTTTGGTTTATGGGTTTTTACACTGTTATTTATAGTTCCATTTTTAATCATCATCTTAAAATTATACTATGATTTTAAAAAGCAGTTACGTAAGAATAACAGTTCAGAAAAAGAGGGATCAGCCTTTAAATTTTCTCAATACCTGAAAAATCTTGACAGAAAACAAATTGGTCAGTTTATAAAATTAAAAGATAAAAAAGCACCGGAAAAAACTGAAAAGGAAGCAGTCAGCAAAAATATAAAGACCGGTTTAATTTTATTTGCCCCGGTCAATACCTGCATGGGTATGGGCAATAGTTATTGGCTTTGTGGGATGGGCCATTTATTATGCCGTGATATCTATGAATATGCGTTTGTAGAAAATTGAAATAGTAATATGATGAAGAAGTATCAATAAATCAAAAACTAAATCAATCAAGCGGCATAATAGAGCCTGTTCAATTTATTTTACGTGTTGGATATTTAAAAAATTATCCTCAACGCGTTTCATTAAGGCGCACAGTTGAACTTTTCTTACGAACATAAGGTAAGCCTCTCTAAAATAATTTTTACGTTACTGCCCAGCCACATTATTATCAGTAAGAAACATCAACAATGGCAAAAAATGTTAATAATTCTTGTTGTGATTCAACTAAGGAAACATCAATTGACATACACAATAAACTAATAAGCAAATCTACAGTACGAATGTTTTAAATAATTTCAAATTGAATAATATGAAGTTATACTTTCAATCTCTATAAGCGCAGAAATCGTTAGGAAATATTTATGACTGGCAGTTAATGGAGCATATTTAAAATTATTGCAAGAGGTGTTATCTTTTGTCAACCACTTTCAAGTGTACAGTAGCTAGTAAAGATGAAACCTCAATCTTTAACAAAGCGACAGTTTTAATTGCAATCAATTAATATTAAACTAATAGGTTAACTTACACTAATGGAAGTTTATATAAGGCATAAGTATGAATTGATGCTTCTTACTAACCAAACAGGTCGACATAGCCAAAACTTTTCCTGCTTTCTTTTAATTTGTTAATCTTAACGTTATAATAAAGAATTTTGTATGAATAAAACTACTCCAAAAAAAAGTGCCTCTCCTAATAAGCAATTACAAAAGTGTCCCACCGGCATCAAAGGTTTTGATGAAATTACCGAGGGCGGGCTTCCAAAAAACAGAACCACTTTAGTCAGTGGAAGTGCCGGCTCTGGCAAAACACTTTTGGGGATTGATTTTTTAATTAATGGTGCAATAAAATTCAAAGAGCCGGGCGTCTTCATGTCGTTTGAAGAGACAGAAGATGAACTTTATACAGACGTGGCTTCTCTCAACCTGGATTTACAAGGGCTTGTTTCAAGAAAAAAAATTTTGATAGAACATGTGCTTTTGGAGCGAAAAGATATTCAGGAGACCGACTTTAACCTTGAAGGGCTATTCGTTCGTTTGGAACATGCCATTGATTCCATTGGCGCCAAACGGGTTGTGTTAGATTCTATTGAATCTATTTTTGCAGGCATCACAGATGTCGGCATTCTTCGCTTAGAGATAAAAAGGCTTTTCAGGTGGCTTAAAGAAAAACAGGTTACTGCAATTGTTACCGGGGAGCCGCTACAAGAAACTTATACCCGTCATGGTATGGAGCAATACATTTCCGATTGCATCATTTTACTGGATAACAGGGTTAACGAACAAATTGCTATCCGCAGAGTTCGTGTAGTTAAATACCGGGGTTCAAAACATGGAACAAACGAATACCCTTTCGTAATTGATAAAGAAGGACTTTCAGTAATTCCTATCACTTCGGCCGGACTTGACCAACCAGGCACACCTCAAAAAGTTTCGACAGGAATTCCATCCTTAGACAAATTGTTCAAGGGAGGTAAACCAGGTTATACAAGAGGGAGTACGGTACTTGCTTCGGGTACCGCAGGCACTGGAAAAACAAGCATAGCTGCTGCATTCGCAGTAGCAAGTTGTAAACGTGGGGAACGCTGTCTTTTCCTGTCCTATGAAGAATCAGCGGGGCAACTCATTCAAAATATGAGTTCTATAGGTATTCATTTTGAACCATTGATTAAAAAAGGACTCTTAAAGATCGTGTCTACGAGGCCTTCCTTTTTTGGTTTAGAAATGCATTTACTCGATCTATATAAACTCATTGCAGAATTTAAACCAAAAGCAGTTGTCATTGATCCCCTTACAAGTCTTATTGGGGAAGGTGACCAACGTGAAATCCGATCAATGATCACACGCATGATTGATCTTTTAAAATCAAATGGCATCACCAGCTTTTTTACAAGTCTTGTTTCTTCTGCCTCACAAAATGATACGAGCGGAGAAATCGGCGTATCTTCTTTAATCGACACCTGGATAGTAGTAAGAGAATTAGAAGAAGATGTAAGCAAAAAACGCATTCGAGGACTTTTCATTGTTAAGTCCCGTGGCACGGGCCACGACAGTGATGTGCATAAATTGATTTTAAGTGATGATGGAATTAAATTGATGCCAATGAATGATAAATCTACAGTGATAGCCAATGTGGAAA
>Ga0209512_1003038_pt1 | contig 16525 bp, 18 predicted proteins | sample frozenSSSSmetaG_FD_184142 | JGI IMG/M metagenome (GOLD analysis project Ga0209512, IMG submission 184142) | Glacier valley bacterial and archeal communities from Borup Fiord, Nunavut, Canada, to study Microbial Dark Matter (Phase II) -... | ecosystem: Environmental > Aquatic > Freshwater > Ice >... | reverse complement strand
ATGCAAAAACACAACTTGATGATTTGGAAAAGGTTGGACTGGGTAAACCAATTCTTGTAAAGTAATTTTAGCTATAAAATAAAAGGCTGCCAAAATGGTAGCCTTTTATTTTAATGGTATTTATATACCTGAATTTTATCTGTTTGGTGATAAGGAAAGTCAATCCGAATAATCAACTAACCTTGTTTGCTGATCTTCTCCAGTTTTTCAAGGTCAACGACTTTAATCTTCCGGCCATCCATTGCAATCACCTTTTCGCCGGCAAAAATCGATAGCGTCCGGATCGCATTAGAGGAGGTCATATTCGAAAGATTGGCAAGATCTTCGCGCGATAAATAAACCCTGAGCGTTTTCATATCATGCTCGAAACCATACTTCTCGATCAGAAGGAGGATCGATTCAGCCAACCGTCCCCTTATATGTTTTTGTGTGAGACTAACCGTACGATAATGCGAAAATCCAAGTTCCAGCGCAAGGTCTTTTAACAGGGCCAGCGAAAACTCGTAATTCCGTAACAGTACATTGTAAAGAATATCAGGAGGAATTGTGATGATTTCAGAATCTTCGATCGCAATAGTGGTGCCATTATGAGGTTCCCCAGCTAACAATGAACGATATCCAATCAATCCATTCTGGGTGATCATCCTGATGATCTGTTCACGTCCGCCAATCCCCTCTTTAATCAGTTTGACCATCCCCTCTTTGAGGTATTGCATACCAATCGGCATCTCCCCTTCACGGTAAACAAAATCATTTTTCTTATACCGTGTTATATCAAGATTTTTTTCAAGAATAGCCTTCTCTTCGGGTTTCAAAAGATTAAATATACAATTTTCACCCTTAAACTGACTTTCAAAGACTTGACCCGAATCCAACATAAATTGCCCGATTAGATGTTATAAAACATCAAAATTAAAAATTTTATCGAAAATTAACGTCTTTTTGGGAAGGAATAGCAGACTGAATTGTCAAATTACCTAATTGCTGAATTATTTATAATACATATTTCGCAACAAGTGGCATCTTTCGTCCAAACCCGAAAGCTTTGGACGATACCCGAAGGATCGGCGGCGTCTGAAACCGCTTGTATTCATTTCGGTTCACCATCAAAACTGTACGATGAACGGTCGCTTCGTCGAAACCCATCGCAACAATTTCGGCAGGACTCTTTGCCAACTCGATGTAATCGAACAGGATCTTATCAAGAACATCATAATCAGGAAGGGAGTCGGAATCTTTCTGATCGGGCCGTAATTCAGCAGATGGCGGTTTGGTGATCGAATTGATCGGAATAATCTCCTTATCCCGATTGATAAACCTGGCCATTTCGAAAACATCGGTCTTATAAACATCTCCCAAAACCGATAATCCGCCATTCATGTCGCCATATAAAGTCCCATATCCGACAGCCGATTCGCTTTTATTAGATGTATTTAGCAAGATATGACCAAACTTATTCGACAAACCCATCAGTAATGTTCCACGAACCCGGGCCTGAATATTCTCTTCCGTCAGATCGGGAACACGCCCTTTGAAAACACCCGCCAGTGTAGCATCAAATGCATCTACAATTTCATGAATTTTAACCAGATCGTATTTGACCCCCAGGTTATCTGCCAGCTGAACAGCATCATCAACCGAATGATCAGATGAATATTTTGACGGCATCAATAACACGTGAATATTTACGGCTCCCAACGCTTCTGCTGCGAGAACCAATGTCACCGCTGAATCAATACCTCCCGAAAGACCCAATGTTGCGGTTTTAAACCCCGTCTTGCGGAAGTAATCGCTAATTCCAAGCACCAGTGCATCATGAATTTTTGCGATTGTCTGCGACTCCGGCTGAACAATTTGTTCAACCTCCCGTTTTTCCGTATCGATGATCTTAAAATCAGGAGCAAAATAAGCCATCTCGCGAATGACCTCCCCTTTCCGATCTACGAACAAGGAGCCCCCATCGAAAATCAGTTCAGTTTGCGCCCCCACCTGGTTGACATAGATGATTGGCACTTTATATTTTCTGGCATTATCAAGAAGTATCTCTTTCCTTAATTTTGCCTGGTTGTAGGAGAATGGGGAAGCCGATAAATTGATAATCAGATCGGGATCTTGTTTGCAGTATTCAGCTACCGGGCATACCGAATAGAGATTCTCCCTTCCGAATGTGCTAAAGACAGGTTGATTAAACCAAAGATCTTCACAGATTGTGACGGCTAATTTTAATCCGTTTAATTCTATCAGATTGAATTCTCTGTTTGGTTCAAAATGACGGTATTCATCAAAAATGTCATAGGTTGGCAGCAGCGTTTTGCTGTGAATGCTCTCTACCTTTCCGTCTTTCAGAAAATAAGCCGAATTCAGTAACATCTTCCCGTTCGGAGAAGGATTAAAGCTTGGGGAACCAACCAGGGCTGCAATTCCTTCACAGTAAACAGCTATCTGATTTATAGTGCCAATGCACTGGTCAATAAATTCGCGCCGCTCCAGCAAATCATTGGGGTAATAGCCACACACGGCAAGTTCGGAGAAAACAATTAGCTCAGCGCCCTGCTCTTTCGCTTTCACAATATTTTGGATAATCTGATCTCTGTTTGCTTCAAAATTTCCAATGTGGAAATTCAACTGTGCAAGTGCTATCTTCATAGAAATATCATAATTAAAATACAAAACCCACCCTCAGGCGTAAAGCTTTTAAGGTTGTAGCGTCATCACTATTCTTATTGGTCGTCGCATCGGTAAAACCGTTGGAATAAACAAGTCCGCAAGTTATAGCATTCCCATGACCCAAATCGTATTCCAAACCAGCCCCGACGTTTAGGCCGATATTATAAAAGCGAATCTCATCTTTGATGACCTCTTTTTGAAAAGAACCATTACTTGTCGTCGCTTTCGCTTTAATATTAAACCAGTTAGTAAGTCCGAACTGTGCAAAATACCGGAAGCGGTTAAAATCACGTGTACGCATCTTTAACGCAAGCGGAAATTCAAGATTTGTGAGATAGTAATTCACTTTCGTGCCAGGTGGCAGAAATGCGCCGGCAAAAGTAACTGGTTGATTGTAAATAAGCGAACCTCCGGTAGTACTCACAGTCATCCCGGTGGTGATGGCATAATTCTCTGATCCGAGAAAAAAATCGCCTTCAACACCATATCCAAATCCAATAAATCCGCCATCTGCTTTGATATCCTTTGAATCAGACTTCAGCCACGACACCTGGGGACTTGTCAAAAAAGTAAGATTAAAACTTTTCTGTGAGTAGGTTACGACTGTTACTGACAGTAAAATAAGTACAAGAATGAATTTTTTCAGAAACATACATCTTAGTTTTAAATCAGCCTCGCTAAACATTTGTACACGAGTTACCATTTTCTTAATTAAAAATCATGTCCATTGTATACTTTTACGCCAATTGAACAGAACAAAAGTAGTCAAAATTCAAAATGGTGGTCTATGTATAAAGTTTTCCGTCTGGTTCTGGTGATAATAATTTTCACCAGTTGTCAGAGTAACCCGTTAAAGATTGATGTTTCAGGAGTTGATTTAAAACTGAATATACAACGGCTTGATCGCGATATTTTCGGAGTAACGCCTGACAACAAGCTTATTACTATCCCAAGACTAAGACAAACCTATGGCTCATTTTTTAATGCTTACAATGAAAGTGTGATCGCCATTGGCAACCCTTCGGACTCGCTGTATGCCTCCTACCTAAATACATTTCTGACGGATTCAATGAGGGTACAGTCTAAACTGAAAACCGATTCGGTTTTTAGCGACCTGACGAATGTTGAGAAAAAGCTGGAAGACGGGTTCCGGCATTACAAGTATTACTTCCCGGGAAAAACGATTCCCAGGGTATTCACGATCATCTCAGGATTTAATCAGTCGGTGGTGATGACAAATGATGCCATCGGTATCAGTCTCGACAACTATCTGGGGGCCAATTGCCCGTTTTACACGATGCTCGGTCTGCCGGAATATAAAAGGGAGAACATGTTCAGCGGTAAAATCCCAACAGACGTGCTCTTTAATTGGGCGCTTTCGGAATTTGCATTTGATGAGTCAAAAAACAACCTGATTTCGAACATGGTTTATCAGGGGAAGTTGCTCTATTTTTTGGATGCGATGTTTCCTGAAGAACCCGATTATCTGAAAATCGGGTTTAGATCCGAAAAGCTCGACTGGTGTACCAAAAACGAAGCCGGAATGTGGACCTATCTCGTTGAACATCGGCTGCTATTCACAACAGACAGGATGAATATCGTCCGGTTTATCGGACCTGCACCTTTCACCTCAAGTTTCACCAACGACTCGCCCGGAAGAACCGGATCGTGGCTGGGATGGCAGATTGTGAGAAAATACATGAAGAAAAATCCGGAAATCACCCTTCCGGAGTTAATGAAGGATGACGATTATCAGAAAATTTTGAATGATTCGGGCTACTCGCCGGAGTATTAAGAGAGAGATTAACCCATGAAGTGGTTTCAAACCCTTTAAACGGTTATTTCATATTGATTTTCTGAATTACGAAAGTATCTCAATTATTTTTTAAATAACCGTTTTGAAAGCGGTTTCATTGAGCGACGCTAACTTCTTTATAATAATGTTTTTATCAGCTGTAAAAATACGGTTAGGCCGAATATTACTTAATACGTTCAAGTTGCTGAGTTTAAAATCCTGCTCTTTAATAGGTATGGCGTAGCTATCCTTAACTTGCTGGATGGTAATTTGGCAAAGAATAATATCGTCACCCTTCAAATTGGCTAATACAAGAGAAGGCCTTTTCTTAGCGCCTGACAAGTCAGAGAATGGAAAAGGTATAACAACAATGTCCCCTTTTACAAATTTTTCCATGCTTCATCTTCTTCGACTGACAACCAATCATTTGCTAATGTTTTTTCACTTGCAAAATGAGTAAGAATTTTGTCACCCGGGATGTTTGTCCTTGTCTCTTTACGAATAACTTCACCAAGCATCATTTTCTCTTTATATGGCAGTTGCTTAACAAGATCAACAACTTGACCGAAATTAATTGAAAGGTTGATGTTACTTGTTACCGTTTTCATGGTTACTTTTTTAAAAATGCAAACACTTTAAATCTTATTGATCCAAATACATTGACAATATTGCAAATCTACAAAAATATTGGTTGAAATAATACAAAAAAAGCTGCCCCGAATTTCGGAACAGCCTTGAATATTTTTGAATTTAATCCGATTACAACTTACGGATTTTGATATTGCGATACCAAACGTCATTTCCATGATCCTGAAGACCAATCAGACCTTCTTTGGCAACATTCGCCCAATCGGGGTTGTAGGTTGGAAATTTTGAGTCTTTCACGAGTGCATTCCATTCAGGAGTCCAGAGATGATACTCAAGTACTGTAACGCCATTCTGTTTGTGAACGATGGTTCCCTGGTAAGAAATAATCTCAACACTGTTCCATTCCCCTGCAGGTTTTGCATTTTGTGGTTTTGCTGGAATCAGGTCATATAAAGAACCAGCTTTACGGTTACCGTCTTTTCCCAGTAATGCATCAGGATGACGATCATTGTCAAGCACCTGCATTTCAGGGGCTGTCCGCCAGATTTCCTTTCCCGGAACCTCCTGGGCCAAATAGAATATGCCTGAGTTGCCACCTTCCGAAATTTTCCATTCAATTTTAAAATTGAAATTTGAGAATTTCTCTTTGCTATACACGACATCGCCACCATCGACGGCTCCTGCTTCGCCATTACCGGAACCTTTTAATCTCAAAGCGCCGTCTTCAATCGTCCAGGCAGCCGGAAACGTTGTTTTGTTGTATCCTCGCCAACCCTCATTGGTTTTACCATCAAACAGTAAAAGCCAACCCTGCGCTTTTTCCTCGCCCGTAAGGGTATTCAAAGCGGCTTTCTCCTTCTTGCCCTCTTTTTTCTTAGGAGCAGCATTACAGTTCAAAGTAAAAAAAACAGCAACAAACAAAAGTAAAAGTGAACTTTTCATCGATATCAATTTTTGATTTGTGAATTAAATAAAATCTCTTTCTTAAAATTTATTCATTAAACAATTTGCGCATGATCTTAAATAGAGTTATTGATTGTTTGCCACTTTAAGCAGACTCTCTCCTCCAGAGGCTCACACTATTCATTTAGTACCCTTAAATATCGTATATCATGCCAATTTCGGATACAAATTTTCAAAATTCTTTTGGATTTCATCCTTTATTCGACCTTAAAAACAGGATTAAAGTCAAAAATAAAATTAGCAAATTTAATAATCGCCAGCTACAGCTACTTAATCCATTGATTTCTATCTGTTACAACACCCTGATTTTTATGTTTCGAAACCATACATCATTGCCATGATCCTGTAATCCGATTACCCCTTCTTTCGCAATATTCTCCCAATCGGGATTCAAACCCGGAAATTTCGATTTACTAACGAGCGCTTTCCATTCCGGTGTCCAAAGCTCATATTCAAGAATTTTAACGCCATTCTGCCGATGCACCACCTTCCCCTGGAGGCAGATAATCTCTATCGAATTCCACTCTCCCACAGGTCTGACATTCTGAGGGTTTGCCGGAATAAGATCATAGAGTGATCCTGCTTTACGGTTGCCATCTCTTCCTCTATTAGAATCAGGATTCTTTTCATTATCTAGAATCTGCATTTCCAATCCGCTTTTATAAATAGGCCACCCCGGTATCTCTTTCGCCAAATAAAAGACACCCGAATTACCTTCTGCCGATATCTTCCATTCAAGCCGGAGATCAAAATCGGAGAAGAGCTGTTTTGAATAAATGATATCTCCGCCATCAACTTTCCCGGTATCACCGCGACTTTCTTCACTTCTGCATTTGAGGGTTCCTTCTTCGACAACCCAGGCTGCAGGAAAATTTGTCTTATTGTATCCGCGCCATCCGCCACTTGTTGTACCATCAAACATCAGTTGCCATCCCTGCGCTTTCTCAGCATCTGTCAACTGATTGAGCGGACCTTTCTCGCAACATGCCACACTTTCCAACTGCGCTTTGACAGATTGGGAATTTTCGCTGCTTTTTTTTGTCCCGAGCTTACAACCCGCCACAACAAAAAGCGATGCAATTAGTGTGATAATTAAATTCTTCATTACAAATATTAATTATTGGTTATCAATATCTTAATTTGGAATAAATAACATTTCAGTTTCCGGGTGATAGCACGACCGTCACCGTATCCTTAAAATCAATTGTTTTGACCTAATTAATGACAAAACAAAATACAACCCTGATTCAGAACTAAATCATCATTAAATTTGTTTAAAAATAGAACGAAAAAGCTCATTTCAATCAAGATTCAAATTTACATTAAAATGTTCACAATTTATAAATTCCAACTTAGAACTCATTTACTACACCTTACAACTTAAATCAGAGTTTTTTCCACTGCAAAAATGTGTCAGGCAAAATATGTGTTAGCTTTGCAGATAGGAAAGATTAATAAATGGTCAATCATTTAAATGTTGAATAAAATCGCTTGATTATGGGTAAAAAAATTGCAATTCTCACAGCTGGAGGAGACTGTCCAGGACTAAATGCCGCTATTAGGGGTGTTGGAAAGACAGCAATTGTAAACCATGGAATGACCGTAATTGGTTTTACCGCAGGTTTTAGCGGGTTAATCAGAAAAGAGTATGTCGAACTTCCGGAAAACAAGTTATCGGGAATTCTCACCCTCGGCGGGACCATTCTCGGAACCTCACGCGAAAAACCGTTTAAACTGGAAAAAGGGGAAGTCTTCAACGAAAAACCCGGATTGATCAAGAAAAACTACGAAGATCTGGGACTCGATTGCGTGGTATGCATCGGCGGAAATGGAACCATGAAAACGGCCCATCTGCTTGCTGAAGAAGGCCTTAATGTAATAGGAATTCCGAAAACAATTGACAATGATGTTTTTGGAACAGAGCTCACTTTTGGTTTTGACTCGGCAGTAGAAATTGCCACTGAAGCCATTGACCGTTTGCACTCCACCGCCAACTCGCACCAACGGGCGATGGTAATCGAAGTAATGGGGCACAATGCCGGATGGATCGCACTTTATGCGGGTCTTGCAGGTGGTGGTGACATTATTCTGATTCCAGAAATCGGCTACAATATCGAAAAGGTGTGTCGCGAAATTGAATATCGGTTTTCGATAGGAAAAAATTCAGCGATTGTGGTAGTGGCGGAGGGAATTCGCAAGCCGGATAATATTTCAGCTGCATCCTATATCGTAGAAAAAATTCAGCAACTCACGAGTATTGAGGCGCGCGAAACGCGTTTGGGATACGTTCAGCGTGGTGGAAGTCCTTCGGCAATGGATCGGATACTTGCAACTCGTTACGGTGCCTATGCTGCCGAATTAATTGCAAAAGGAGAATACGGTCAGATGGTTGCAGTTCATGGAGGTGTCCTAAGTGCCGTGCCGCTCGAAGAGGTTGGAGGAAAACTAAGCCTGGTTGACCCGAACCATCATTTGATAACCAAAGCAAGAAATATGGGTGTTCTGTTCGGGGATGAATAGTCCCAAATAGAAATTATTTTTAGCTTTGCAATGAAGGTTCGAAATTTGAATAAATTTCGAACCTTCATTTTCAAAACACAGTATTACAACTCTTAGCTTTAATCGAATTATTTATTTTTTTGGAATTATAAGTCGCGAATAATTTACTTATTAGTCATTAGATGAAACGAATATTTGGAACTATCACCTTTCTATTTTTGATTACAGTATTTCAAACCGCTATTGCTCAATCCTTCGCCGATATTCAGTTTGAAAAAATGGATTACAACTTTGGTAAAATCAAAGAAGAAGCCGGGCCGGCCACTTTCAACTTTAAATTTACGAATACAGGCAAAATACCTCTGATCATTCAGGGTGTTGAGGCTTCATGCGGGTGTACCACGCCCGAATGGAGTAAGGAACCAATTCTTCCGGGAAAAACCGGATTCATTAAAGTATCCTACAACCCAGACCGAAGACCAGGCGTTTTCACCAAAAGCATCACAGTAAATGCAAATGCTCAGAAAAGTCCTTATGTATTGACGATTACAGGTGAAGTGAGCCCGAAAGCTTTGAGCAACGAGGATATTTACCCGGTTGATTTTGGCAAGATAAGACTGATATCCGGTGAATTTTCCTTTATGAAGATCAAAGATAATGAGCGAAAAACAGATACGCTTCATTTTTACAATCCGGGAACATCCCCGGTTTCGGTGAAATTCAAAATCATCCCCCCTTACATCGCCATTAAAACAGTTCCGGCAGTTATCCAGCCTAAATCGAAAGGCTATTTTCTGATCACCTTTGATGCTACTAAAAAACCATCTTTCGGATATGTAACAAATCGCATTTACATGGCATTCAACGGTGAAGAAAAATTCGATAATGCGATCAAGGTAAGTGCTATTATTGAGGAAGATTTTTCGAAACTAAGTGCTTCCGATTTGGCAAACGCACCGAAAATTGAATACAACAGCAGAACCTTCAATTTTGGAGAAATCCCCGAAGGGAAAAAGCCTGAATATACATTCAAGATCATGAATAAGGGGAAAAATCCCTTAATAATCAGAAGTGTTACAGCTTCATGCGATTGCACCGCCGGCCAACCCGCTTCAAATACGATTCAGCCAGGTGGGACAACCGAAATGAAAGTTTCGTTTGATTCAGATGGTAAAGTGGGAATGCAAAACAAGATAATTACGGTGATCTCGAACGATCCGGAACATGCAACGACCATTTTAAGGGTAACCGGGACCGTGAAAAGATAACTTTCGTATTTAAAAATTCAAAACATGAGCTATCATCATCCTGAAAACGATCCAAAATACATTGGTCTGAAAGTTAATCCCGGTATCGAAAAGCCCGAAGCCGTAAATGCCGATTCAGTTAAACGGTTTCTGAAAAATACCAAACGCAGGATCCTCTCAGCTGAAGAATATTTCCAGGGAATCCTCAAAGGAGATATTACAATTCTTAGTCAAGCCGTTACACTTGTCGAAAGCAATAAACCCGAGCATCAGAAAGTTGCACAGGAGATTATTATCAAATGTCTTCCCCATGCAGGAAAATCTGTCAGACTTGGAATTACGGGTGTGCCGGGGGCTGGTAAAAGTACTTTTATTGAATCGCTCGGTAAGCACATCACGAGTCAGGGAGGAAAGTTAGCTGTACTCGCAATTGACCCAAGTTCTGAGCGCTCAAAAGGATCAATTCTTGGCGATAAAACACGGATGGAAGAACTTTCTGCCGATCCGAATGCCTACATCCGTCCGAGTCCGGCAGCCGGATCACTTGGAGGTGTAGCCCGCAAAACGCGAGAAATCATCGTCTTATGCGAAGCCGCAGGCTTTAACAATGTTTTTATCGAAACTGTCGGCGTTGGACAATCTGAAACAGTGGTACACTCGATGGTCGACTTCTTTCTGCTGATTCAGATTGCAGGTGCGGGTGACGAACTCCAGGGGATTAAAAGGGGTATAATGGAAATGGCAGATACGATAGTCATTAACAAAGCAGATGGCGACAACCTTGAAAGGGCACAGCTGGCTGCCGCACAGTTCCGGAGTGCACTTCATCTTTTTCCGCCTACAGGATCAGGATGGACACCACTAGTCTTAACCTGTTCGGCACTAGAGAATACTGGTGTCTCCAAAGTTTGGGAAACTGTAAATGAATATGTTGCGCAAACAAAGAAGAATGGTTTTTTTAAGAACCGGCGTCACGATCAGGCACGATACTGGATGTACGAAACAATCAACGAAACACTGCGAAATAATTTCTACTACAATAAACATATCCGTCCCAAACTTCCTGCCTACGAACACCTTGTTCTTACTGATGGAATGAGCTCATTTGTAGCGGCGAACGAACTATTGGAGACCTATTTCAAATCAGTTAGGAATGATTGATTACTATTTGTTAATTAAATTGTTTTAATACCTTTGCTCGCACAATTCACATATTGAAAAAAAATCATCGCACAAAATTATTAACTAATGAGAAATATTCTGATTATTATCCTGGCATTTGCCGGACTTATCTCCTGCGCTAAACCTGAAGGGTTTGTTATCAAAGGTGATATCAAGGGAAAAGAGAGTGGCAATATCAAATTAATGAAATACGCTGACGGGAAATGGGTCGCTGAAGATTCCGCAAAAATTGAGAAAGGGAAATTCGTACTGAAAGGAAAAACCGATTTGCCTGAGTTGCGGCTGATTTCACTTGAGCCTCAAACCGTTGTTGCTCAATTTTTTGCAGAAAACGGAAGCCTGACTGTCAGCGCCAATGTTGATAGTCTTGCCAAGACAGAGGTGAAGGGGTCAAAATCAAACGATGAGTTTTCGGTCCTGACCAAGGAGATCCAAAATATTGCTAAAGAGACCCAAGGGTTACAGCAACGTTATACCGAAGCGATGCAGAGCGGAAACGAAGAAGGAATGAAAAAAGCCCAGATCGACTACGAAGCGATGATGGGAAATCAAAAAGTTTACGCTAAAAACTTCATACGCGAACATCCAAAATCTACTGTTTCGCCATTAATAGCATTGATGCAATTTGGACAGGAGATTACAGCCCATGAAGTCGATACGCTTGTTGCATTTCTTGATCCTTCTGTCCATGCGTCGGTATATGTAACGGAACTTAAGAAAGTTGCTGATAAAATGCGTATTACAGAAATAGGATCTTTGGCTCCTGATTTTACACTCAACACACCTGAAGGAAAACCGCTCGCACTCTCCTCGTTACGCGGAAAGATTATTCTTCTCGATTTTTGGGCATCATGGTGCGTCCCATGCCGGAAAGAAAATCCTAACGTAGTTGCGGTATACGGAAAATACAAAGACAAAGGATTCGACATCTTAGGCGTTTCGCTCGACCGGGAACAAGGGGCATGGGTTAAAGCAATTGCTGACGACCAATTAACCTGGAATCACGTTTCGGACCTTAAATTCTGGCAAAGTGAAGCCGCTGTAAAATATGGCGTTCAGGCAATTCCATTTACTTTACTGCTCGACAAAGAGGGAAAAATTATTGCTAAAAATCTTCGTGGCGAAGAGCTGGCAAAAAAATTGGCAGAATTACTGCCCTAATCAAAGGGCATCAATTATGCATAAAAAAAAGTGTGCAGCGATCTATTTCGCTGCACACTTTTTTTATGACTTGAGTTTAACCGAAGAGTTTCAGTATGAAAATGTATTAAGTCTCAACTTCCCTCCAATTAATCTGAATATTGGCAAATCACCTGACTATTCCGCCGGATCAGCTTTCTTCTTTTTAAATCCATTATACATCAAATAAGCTACATACAAACCACCTAATCCTAAAAAGACCAGCGAAAGTTCAGTGTAATATTTATCAAGGATATCTTTTTGCGACCAAAAGAAATAACCCAAAAGGGCAAGGATAACATTCCAGATTGTCGATCCAATTGTAGTATAAAGAATAAAATCACGCATTTTCATATTGGCCAATCCCGCTGGTAACGAAATAAGCTGACGTATGCCAGGAACCAACCGCCCAATTAAAGTTGAGCTTTTCCCATGTTTTCTAAAATAAATTTCTGACTTCTCAATGGAGGATTGATCAATCAACATCATATGCGCCAGACGCGTATTTGCAAATTTCAGCAATAATTTACTACCCAACCATTTGGCAAGATAGTAGTTAAACAACGCTCCAACGAGTGCACCCAATGTTCCCACAAAAACTACCATAAAAATATTCATATCTCCGTTTGCAGCTTTATAAGCAGCCGGAGGAATGACAATTTCGGAAGGAAAAGGGATAAACGAACTTTCGATCGCCATCAGCAAAAAAATGGTCCAGTAGGTAATATGGACCATGTACCATTCAATAATCTTTTGAAATATAACTCCCATCTAAATATTTTTTGACAAAGCTAAGCTTTTCTTCTATTAAATGGAAACATGAAAATGTGATTAGGCTGGAGGCTTGTTTAAATAATTGATCGATAGGCGGGAAGGCAAACAAACTGATTACATGACCAAATTTGTAGAGACGCAAGGCCTTGCGTCTCTACCTTGCGTCTCTACAATTTTAACAATTGGTTATACTCAATTCGCGGACAAAGGGTTTTCAACCTTTCCGGCAAAGAGAATTGCACCTGTATCCTCCTCTGTTATAAAAAAGAGAAAAGGTCGGATAGTATGGAATTCTGGCCCGTCGGGTCCAGCACTTGTAAAACCAATTCCAACCGATGTGGCAGCCGCTGCTTCTGTACCCTCTTCATTCACATCGATAAATGTTTTGTGTTTTACCTTTGTAATAAAAAGGTGATCACCATTATTAATTTTGGTGAAGTTGGCCTCATCTCTGGAGAATGCCACTGCCATTCCAAGCGACGAGAGAATTTCTTTAAGATCGCATTCCCAAGTGAATTTAAAACGCGGCATCCACACATCGACTTTTATAGGTGAATTCAATGACGTTTTTAAGGTCTCCCAGGCAGCTGGACTCAACTGTTGCATGATCTGATCCGGTGTTTTGCCAATATCGGGAAGGAGAATTATCATCCCAAATTTTCCACGTCCGTAAGGCATTTTTAACGCCTCGAATCCAGCCTGCTCCGAAAAACCAAATTTTTCTTTGATTTTCATCAAAGGAACAGTTACCAACCCGCCTGCTGCAAGTGTGAATGATCCATTCTGCGTTTGCGATTTCTCGAACTGAATTTGCCACTTGCCATTGAAATAGATCGCATTAATCAGAAACATTACTTCTTCGGCTGAAATATCATCCAATATTTTGGGAATTTTGGCATTCGTTTTTTCGTTTACCCAACTGTTGATGGTATTTAATGCAGCAGCGTTAAAATCAAGCCGGTCAACCCTCGCATCGTAATATTTCTGATTAGTTGCAACGAATGGCTCCAGTACCGAAAAATCTTTCCTGATCCATATCGAATTAGCCACATTCATTACTACATTCGGATCAGCTTTTTTAAGAGCAGTAATAAGATCCAAATAAACCTGATTAATCTCTTCAACACTTAAGTCGCTAAATCCTAAAGCATTGATCATATCGGTTTTCGTGGAACCATCAGCTCCGTTAAGCGTCATCGAAAGTGCCAACGAAATACTCAGTGGCGAAACCATTACATTCTTGCCCTGTGTGACAGGGATTGCATTTAGCATATTGAAAGTGAAAGCGTTATCTGCCTTTACCAATTGTAACGATTTGGTCGTCATTACAATATCTGCAGGATTAGGAACCGATGTTAAATTTTTTGAACAACTGGCAATGGTCAACATCATAGCCATTAAAACGACGTTAGTTTTTGTTTTCATCTTTATAAAGTTTAATCCCATTATTTAATAAACAATAAATAAGATCACTACACGTATCCTAGGTGTTCAATAATCTCATCCTGTAAGCATTCATTGCTGTAATTCCTAATTTTTCAATAAGGTTATAATTGACCAACACACCTATAGGTGCACCAATCAAAGGTACCAATTGTGCCATTTTCGCAAGATCAATATAATCCCTGTATTCCTGTTGAAAATTTCTCCAGTCAAACTGATCAATATCTTTTGGAAGTTTTTTGCTCTTCTCCGCCCAGTCCGTCATTTTCAGATAAACACGCTTTCGATGTGAATCACTGGAAAATGCCAGTTCGAAAATATGCAAAAGGTAAACTCTCTCCTTATAATCATTAATATCGAAACCATAAAGTGAAGCGATTTCAAACAATAATTTTATTTTAAGCCCTATTAATACCGGGAAATCAGCCAGACCCAGTAGGATTCCACCAGCGCCGGTTATACCCCCTTCAATCGCAGCAGAATTTTTATACCACTTTATTCTTTTCTGAACCGCCTCTTCACATATATGTAAGCTGACATCTGATAATGGATTTGAAGTGGTATATTTTGCACCAAATAAAACGGCACGTATCATTTGCTTAATCGCAACCGTTATCGCATTGTGTACTTTTTCGGGTATCCAGGTATTGATCTTCGTTTGAATTTTCTTCGAAAGATTATTCAAAAGAGAGGGTCTGCGCATCATTTTCTTTTGCCATACCATCAACTCTGTAAAAGCCAGACTATCTCGTGCTATCAGCATAAATCAAAATCTCCATTTATTCAAATTAATATCAAATAGATGCATTAAATTCTATTAAAGTTGCAATTTTTTCAGCTGTCACGCAACCATCTGAATTATTAAATACGTCTTAACCACGAAAGAGCCTATTAACCAAATTACAGGAGTTAAGAAATATGAGAAATCAATTCGGAACATGGCCACCTGAACAACTTCCGTACGCGGATAAGTTTCTTTTTCGTTCTTTAACATACTTTAATACTATTGATGCAAATTTTGATGTTCCTTCGGGCCTGATTTTTGCTATAATTAACTCAAAGTCGAATTAGTGACCAACCTCGAAGAAACGATACAAAAATGTGCATCGGGCGACCGAAAAGCCCAGACGACACTGTACAATCATTTTGCGCCTAAAATGTACGGAGTTTGTCTGCGCTATTCTAAAGATACAACCGAAGCTGAAGATAATCTTCAGGATGGATTCATTCGTGTCTTCACAAAAATTAACCAGTTCGGATTCAAAGGATCTTTTGAAGGATGGATGCGCCGAATAATGGTCAATACATCGCTTGAGAAATTCCGGAAGAGCAGCCATCTTTATCCCGTTGAAGATATGATGGTTTTCGAAAGTATACAGTATTCAGAAGAGACACTTTCAGGTATTTCAGCAGACGATTTAATGAAAATTATTCAGCAGCTTCCCCCACGATACAGGATGGTTTTTAACCTTTATGCCATCGAAGGATACTCGCATCAGGAGATTGCCAAATTGATGAAAATCACCGAAGGCACTTCAAAATCAAACTTGTCAAGGGCAAGGGTGATTCTTCAAAAAAAGGTTATAGATGATTTTGGATTAGAAAAAAATACAGTGACAACTACGCTATGTTAAATGACAACAGAAATATAGACCAATTATTCAGGGAGAAACTGGGAGAACTCGAGAAAACACCTCCGATGTATCTCTGGACAAATATTCAGGCCAAGCTCAATGCCCGCCGAAAAGAGCGACGCATCGCAATGCTGAAAACGATCAGCGTAGCGGCTGCAATCGTTCTAGCCTTCCTTGCCGGCTGGTGGATGACCAATCCAATTAACAATGGTAATCTCCCGGAGAATAGAGTGGCTGACCAAAAAGTCATTATTAACAATGACAGTCCATCCGCCAATAAAAATTTGGAAAACACTGAAAAATTATCGGTTGCCTCTAATCAGGATACTTCAGGCAATTCCGTAATTCCGCACAGGGCGAATCGCTCATCGGCATCGAAACTCTCGTCGCTTGCTACATTTGCAGCAAACACATCCTTTATTGCAAATGATCATCCATCAACTGTCCAAAAGACAGGAGAATTGGAACTCTTCAATAACGAAAATGAATTTCTCGATGAACTTAACCAAAATTCAAAGGTTGTAAAGAAGTTGTCAGAATGGATCGCCACTGTT
>Ga0209512_1003032_pt1 | contig 16541 bp, 17 predicted proteins | sample frozenSSSSmetaG_FD_184142 | JGI IMG/M metagenome (GOLD analysis project Ga0209512, IMG submission 184142) | Glacier valley bacterial and archeal communities from Borup Fiord, Nunavut, Canada, to study Microbial Dark Matter (Phase II) -... | ecosystem: Environmental > Aquatic > Freshwater > Ice >... | reverse complement strand
TTGCCGAAATTGAAATACCTTCTCTTTTCCTGGTGCCTAATATTTACAGTATTGATATCTTAGCCCATATTCCTAATGTTGAATTTATTTGTCGTCATCAATCCATCATAAATTTTGAGATTGAGGAAACTGGAAGTGAGATGGCTATATACAAAGGTGCTGCATTTGGTGTTGTGCTCACGAAATTTAGTTGGAAGGAAATGAATTTAGTTATCTAATCAATATCGATTTAAGAAGTAGAAATCATCAAAAATATTTGAAGGAGGAAATAGTTTAATGGTATTTAACATCAGTCGTAAAATTATAAAATATCTAAAATATCGTAGACTTTATCCAAATTCAAACGTTTCATCTGAATCCGATGTGGTAAATACAACTATTGGCAAAAACATTTTTATCAGCAAAAAATGTCATCTGTTAAATTCAAGTTTGGGTGATGCAGTGACAGTACATGATTATTGTTCTATTTTAAACTCAAGATTAGAAAATAATATTACTATTCATACTCAGAGTTTTTTGTCCAATGTCTCTATGGGCAGATTTAACTATGTATCATCTAATTCCAAATTAGATCTAACAGAAATTGGCAGTTTTTGTTCTTTTGGACCAGAATTAATATGTGGATATGGTGAACATCCTACTGATTTCGTAAGTACTAACCCTGTTTTCTTTTCAACTCTTAAACAATGTGGCACTTCTTTTGCTGAGAAAAATTGCTTTGAAGAAAGAAAGAAAATTTTTATCGGTCATGATGTATGGATTGGAGCCAGAGTATTTATTCGAGATGGGGTAAAGATTGGTAATGGAGCCATAATTGGTGCTGGTGCAGTAGTTGTTAAAGATATTCCAGATTATGCAATTGTTGGCGGAGTTCCAGCAAAAATTATTCGATTTCGATTTTCAGATGAAATAATTCACGAACTGCTGAATATTAACTGGTGGAATTGGTCGGAAGATAAATTACGAAAAGCACAAATATATTTTGTCAGAAAAGATATATACTCATTTATTGAATGGACGCGTAAAGAAGATTTTATTAATAATTTGAGTGTTTCTTCTAGGGTATGAGCAATAAATTTATTTAACGAGTGCGAAAAACTATGGTTATCAGCGTCATCACACCAGTTTATAACGGAGAACGATTCATTGAATCCTGTATTCAGGTTGTTATCGACCAAGAATACTCTGATGTTGAACACATTATTATAGACGGTGGTTCCACAGACCGGACAGTAGAAATCATTAAGCAGTATGCTGCAATGTATCCTCACATTCGTTGGCAATCTGAGAAAGATCGAGGACAATCGGATGCGATGAACAAAGGAATAACTATGGCGAAAGGAAACATTTTAGCAATTTTGAATGTCGATGACTATTATGAACCAAATGTTTTAAATCGGGTATCTGAAATATTTAAGACATTGCCAGAACCAAGTTTACTTGTTGGTAACTGTAATTTATGGAATGACGCAGGAGAAATATTTGAGATTAATCAGCCTGCTAATATGAAGTTTAATGACTTGTTATTAGGCTGGCATTTAAACCCCTTTCCCGCTAATCCATCAGCATATTTTTACCACACTTCGTTACATCAAATTATCGGTCTTTACGATGTGGATGATCATGAGGCAATGGATTTACATTTCCTCCTCAAGGCGGTGCAGGCAGCTACAGTTAAGTATGTAGATGAAATCTGGGGTAACTTTCGAGTTATTCAAGGCTCAAAAACATACAACAGCAATCAGACTGGTGAAACAGCGCTGCGAATAGAACGAATTTTAGCAGCTTATCACCAGCAGCTTCCTTTGCTTCAGCGGTGGCAAGTATCTACCAAACGGGAGTTTTACAATTTGAAAAATTGGTTAGCGATCAGAGTTAAATACTTTGCCCAAAACCCGCAAAAATTGCCGCGATCGCTATTCACAAAAGTAGTCAAGAAATTAGGCTTTTCACCACAAGCCTAAGTATCTATCTACTTGACGTAGGCACTAAAAATTCTGAAATCAAACATAGATTTATGACTAAGGTATCTATCATTATTCCGGCTTACAACACCAGCCAATACATCGCCAGAGCAATAGAATCTGCCCTCTATCAAACTGAGCAGAATATCGAAGTTCTAGTAGTAGATGATGCTTCCACTGATAATACAGTAGAAGTTGTTGCTAATTTTACTGACCCTCGCCTAAAACTCTTAGTTAATGAATCTAACAAAGGACCAAGTTACTCGCGTAACCGTGCAATCAAAGAAGCCAAAGGTGAATGGATTGCTCTTTTAGACTCAGACGACTGGTATACACCACAAAGAATAGAAATGCTCTTGCAGGTTGCTCAAAGGGAAAATGCCGACCTAATTGCTGATGATATATATTTCATCCAAGACGGTGCAGATTCGCCTACAAACACAATGTTTATTCAACAGGAAATTTACTTTAATAAGCCCAAAGAAATCGATCCTGTTTATTTTGTGGATTACTATCTTAGCGTGACAAAACCTCTAATCAAGCTAAACTTTTTGATTCAGCATGGTCTTGAATTTAATGAAGACTTGAGATATGAAGAAGATTTTGTACTTTTTCTATTATGCCTGTTAAAAGGAGCACGCTTTCTCATCGTTCCAGAACCGTATTATTACTACTGTAATCGGGTTGGTTCTCTTGTAACTGAATATATGCATTTTCACGAGCAAGCCTACAAGACAAATTTGTATCTTTTGCAGCAAGACTTTATCAAGCAAAATCGAAAATTAGCACACTCTCTATCTAAACGCCTGACAATCATGAAGCAAATTAGAGCCTTTTATCGAGTCAGACAGTATGTTAAAGAAAGGGCGTTTTTCACTGCCTTGATTGAGGCAATACAAAACCCTACTTTCTTTTTAGCTTTATGGCCAAGACTGCCTGTAATTTTAAAGTATCAACTTTCACAGCGCTTTCAAACCAAATTTTCCTAAACAAAGTTTGAATCAATCAAACACAAAAGTAACCACGTCAAAAGGTATAAAGTAAATGAACGTAGTCAGCCGAGTGCAATTTCCTAAAACATCTGAGACTTCCGACTTATGCATTAAGTGTGATGTCAATGCGTCCATAAATTTTGAGGCAAGTGACTGTATTGTTTTGAATCAAGGTAGTAGCATTTCTTTCAACACTTACTTCAACTCAATCTACGAAACCTTCTATACGAAATACACAACTCTTAGCGAAATCTATTATTTACTGAAGCTAGAGGGTGATTTTGAAGTTTCTGTTTATCGGGAATATGAATCGAAACCAAAAGAACTTATTTCCACCCAGACAATTAAAGAGTGCCAACCATCAACGAGAGTCAAGATTTTATTACCACTTCTTAAACAAAGTCAAGAAGCTGGAAGAATTTATTTAGAAATAACTTGTCTTAGCGAAAGAGGCATATTTACAGAAGGGTTAGTAGTTACCGAACAAGAAAAACTGCGGGATGTGTCATTAGCGGCGATTACCTGCACGTTCAAAAAAGAAGCTTATGTCAGAAATACAGTCAGTGTGATTGTGCAAGATAGCTTTCTGTCTGCGAAGAACTTCAAAGTTTTTGTAGTTGACAATGGTAAAACCCTCAATCCCTCTGATTTTCCCGACTCTAAGGTTAGGCTAATATCGAATCGTAATGTCGGCGGTAGTGGTGGTTTCACTAAAGGACTAATTGAAGCATTGCAGGAAGGCGTTTATACACACTTCTTATTCATGGATGACGATATTGAGTTAGACAGTGAGGTGATTTATCGGTTGATTTCTTTGTATGAGTATGCATCTCAAGATTTTGCCGTAGCTGGTAGCATGCTCGATTTATACATGAAACACATGCTGTATGAAGCTGGCGGACTTTACAATCAAGAGGTTGACGAGCAAGGAAATGCTAAATATCGCCAATTCCGAATTACTTCCCTCAAAAATAATCTCGATTTACGAGAAACCGCTACTCTTAACTCTCTTCTAGTACAAGACGAAGATATCGATTATGGTGCGTTTTGGTTCTTCGCTTTTTCTAAAGAAGTTGTAGAAAAAATTGGCTTACCACTACCTTTATTTATTAAAGGTGATGACCAAGAGTATGGCTTAAGAATTAAAGAACATTTTGGCAGTAAGATGATAGTGGCTTTCCCATCTTTTGCTGTATGGCATGAACCATTCTATGCGAAAAAGCCAGTTTGGGATACATACTATACAGTTCGCAATGACCTAATCAATGGCTCTATTCATAGCTCGCTTACTTACGCTAACACAATCAAATCCATCACCAAAAGTATCATCTACCAAATTCTGATTTTTGATTACAACTCAGCGGAGATGTTTATCAAAGGATTTAATGACTATATGCAAGGTCCTGGTGTGATTAGAAATAATGATGCAGAGGTTTTACACTCTCAGGTCTTTGCGCGTAGCAAAAGTCATCAAAGTCAAAGTATGGTGCCTAATTATCTTCCACATAGCACAGACTATAAAATTACCAAGGTAGGCAAATTTCAAAAAATTATGAGTTTGCTAACTCTCAATGGTCATTTATTGCCAAAATCTCTAATTAGTGATGAGAGTGCTACAATTCGCTTTGCACCTGAACAGCGAGACTCGATTTGTAAATTGTTCACTAAAAGTAGAGGTGTTTTTATCTTAGAGAAAAACCCTCAGATTTATCATAATGAGCTAAATAAACAAGCGGGAATTAGCATTTTATTCGCTTGGCTAAAGTCTGTGGTTAAAAGTAGATTGCTTTGGTCAAAGGTAAATGCGGACTGGCAAAATTCTGCTCAGGATTTTACAACGATGCAATTTTGGCAGGATTATCTCGAACCTCATAATTAACGGTTCTGTCATCTTTGCGGGACGGCTAGCTGAGTATAAATACTACGACATGGATCAAGCTGCATTACGAGCCTTGAGCTTGTTTAAGAAAGAAGTCACCCAATAAGTAGTAAATTGAGGATCTAAATGGCATCTATTAGATAATTTAGATACTGTATGCCTTTTTGGCGACAGAAAAATACCCCTAACTTACGCAATACTCGAAAGTGATGACTAACACCGAAGGGCAAGGTGTTAAAGCCGTCTCACAAACTAAACTCTAGTTTAGTTGTTCGGTATTGTCGTATGAAAATAATTAGGAGTATTTTATTTATGTCTATTGTAACACCCGTTACAGAGTCTACATTTAAACAAGAAGTTCTCAACAGTTCTGTGCCAGTTTTGGTAGATTTTTGGGCATCTTGGTGCCGTCCCTGCCGCTTGGTAACTCCTTTAGTAGAAGAAATTGCCGCCGAGTACAGTGGACGGCTTAAAGTGGTGAAGATTGATACTGGAGAGAATGCCAACATTGCTAATCAGTATAATATTCGGAGTATTCCGACACTAATGATTTTCAAAGCCGGTCAACGAGTTGATTTGGTGGTAGGCGCAGTGTCGAGAGCAGCTTTGCTTAAAACCCTGGAAAAACACTGTTAATTTGACTTAGTTACTAATTGGTGGTGCCAAAGGCGCACGCGGCGTCCCCCCACCACCAACATTGTCAGGGCCATTGTTATCAACTATGTTAAGTGCTTGGAAAAGTTGCATTACATCCTCATAGAAATTGCCACTTGTGCTTTCAAAGTCATAACCGAAAGCGGAACGAAACTCTTCTTTGACTCCATTTTCAATTGTGAAGTAATGAGCATCCCAACCGGCATCATCAACAATATAAGCCCCGTAATCTTGCAAAGCATGGAATAACTTTTTGGCAGCTGATGTTTGCAAATTCAGACTTTCTTCGGTGATATTTGGTGGAATTGCCAGTAAAGAGCCTTGTACTAATGCTGGGTTTGAACCGTGATACTGACCGGCTGCACCGTTATCAGCATTATGTGCGGGCCAGCGAAAACCTGGAATATCTTTTGAATAGTAAAGGTATTTTTCTCCCCACATCACAACTTTTAAGGCATGGCGAATCGGCAGGCTACTAGATATTTCGCCTTTGCGAATCGAGCCACCAATTGACGATAAACCAGAGCCAAAATGTGCTCCGTAAATTCCATCACCGTAAATATTCATGTCTTGGTAATAACGCCACCCGTAGATCGAACCTCCCACTTGGCAACGAGCCAGAGGACCAAGCTGAACTAAGGTTTTACCATCTGGCAATAAAAAGGCTGAGGCATTATTAGGTGTATTGTATGGATCTTTGGTAGCATCAGGAACAATTAAATCGTCAGGAACTGGCAGTGAGATCCCCATCGATTGGGTACCTGTACAGCGCCCAACACCCCACTCACCGATACCGTACACCGGACGCAGGGGATCGCCATCTTTAAGCTGGTAAAAGTATTCTGGATCTACGGCAAAATACTGTGCTTTACCAATGTTAGCTTTGATGTACTTGGCATTCGAGCCAATCGGCATGTTCCAAGGCGATGTGGCGGCAAATGGCCAGAGGAACTTCTCTCGGGTGGAGGTTTCACTTTTAGTCGCTGGAGAACCGAACACCGACGTGATGATTAGGCCAGCAACAAACATCTGTAAACCACGACGGAGCCAGCGATTTGTCAAAATCTGCAAAATCTTCATGAACATAGTTTTGATTTCGCTATGGTCTGCATCAAAATTTAGTATAACGAGTCTTTTTCGCTACTTGTTATTGAATCAAAGCTAGTAGTTACACTTTCACTACTTGCGCCCTCCTAGAGACGCTGCCCAACTTATATAGGTTCCAGGCTGATAGTTCTCTGAGGCAACAATTGTTATAAATCTTCACATTTACATTAGAGAATATTCATGATGCTTTTTCTGCATTTAGCTGGTGTAATGTTGTAGTTTTGTATATTATTATTAAATATATGAGAAATAAAAAACCCTTATGTTGAAGGATATTAACAAATGGATGCTTGGAAAACACAGCGATCGCACATTTGTTGAATTGATACTGCAAGGCGGACTGCTGTGAAAAAACTTTTTTAAATCTAAAGAGGTAAATAGAGGAGTGACAGAACTATCAATAGAAAGTAATACCCGCTACGATGCTCAAAAGATCGCCCGCTACTACGGCTACCGCCCTTGGCTGGCTTGGGCGCGGGCGCTGAAGATTGTCTGGTTTTTTGCTGGGTTTATTCTCAGCCTCAAGTGGGATGAATGGCTAAACCAAACGGAGAAAAACAAACTTAAACGTGCAAGCCAGTTGCGCGTAATGCTGACTCGCCTCGGTCCAACTTTTATTAAAGTCGGTCAAGCCCTGTCAACCAGACCAGACTTAATCAGGAAAGATTTCTTAGAAGAACTGATTAAACTGCAAGACCAGTTGCCACCATTTGACAACGCGATCGCCTACCAAATTATTGAAACTGAACTAGAACGCCCAATCAACACTATTTATAGTGAATTATCACCAAATCCAGTCGCGGCTGCTAGTTTAGGTCAAGTCTATCGCGGTCGTCTTTTCAGTGGCGAGGAAGTTGCTGTCAAAGTGCAACGCCCAAACTTGCGCCCAGTATTGACACTCGATCTTTATTTGATGCGCTGGGCGGCGGGTTGGTTGAGTCCTTGGCTACCGCTAAATCTCGGACATGACCTGAGTTTGATTGTGGATGAATTTGGCACCAAGTTGTTTGAGGAAATCGACTATATCAATGAAGGCCGCAACGCCGAAAAATTTGCCACTAATTTCCGCAACAACCCGGATGTGAAAGTACCAGCTATTTACTGGCGTTACACCAACACTCGGGTTTTAACTCTAGAGTGGATTAACGGATTTAAGCTCAATGACACTACAAGCATCCGCGCCGCTGGGGTAGAACCTCAGGAGATCATTGAAATCGCTGTTACCTGTGGTTTGCAGCAGTTGTTGGAACACGGATTCTTTCATGCCGATCCGCATCCAGGGAATTTGTTTGCCACACCAGATGGTCGGATGGCTTATATCGACTTCGGGATGATGGATCAACTGGATGAAAATACCAAAGAAACTTTAATTGACGCGATCGTCCATCTGATTAACAAAGACTACACTGACTTAGCTGAGGATTATGTCAAACTCGGCTTTTTGTCACCAGAGGTAGATATTCGTCCGATTGTCCCAGCATTAGAAACATTGCTGGGGAATGCAATGAGCAAAAGTGTTGGTAATTTTAACTTCAAAACCATCACCGATTCCTTCTCGGAGTTGATGTACGATTATCCCTTCCGTGTACCGGCGAAGTTTGCCTTAATCATTCGTTCGTTGGTGACACAAGAAGGAATTGCCCTATCGCTGAACCCGAATTTCAAAATCGTCGAGGTGGCTTATCCTTATATTGCCCGTCGCTTGTTAACCGGAGAATCTCCATCCGTCAGACGGCGATTACTGAATGTGCTCTTCAAAGATGGTAAATTCCAATGGGAGCGATTAGAGAATCTGATTGCGATCGCCCGGATTGACAACAGTTTCGATTTAGAGCAGACTGCTCAACTCGGTTTACAATATCTGCTATCTGACGAAGGCAAATTTCTCCGTCGTCAGTTACTGTTAGCCCTGACCGAAGACGATCGCCTACATACCACAGAAGTCAAACGACTGTGGGATTTGGTAAAAGACGATTTAAAGCCAAATCGCCTGTTTGATGTCGCGATTGGTGCTTTAACAGAGTTCATCCCAGCGGTGACAGCGATTACGGCTTTCGGTAGAAAATAAAACATTGGGGGTGCTGTAAGTGTCCCCTCATTCTCAGGATCTGAAGTATGTATTATTACCCTTTGCAACCGCCTTATATTCTTCTAGCTGTAGGTTTACTAGCAGCATTAACCTGTGGCTCGGCATTTGCCGGTACACTGAAATTAGTTGTGCAAAAATGGTCAAGCGATCGCACAGCGAATGCTGAAGCAAAATTTTCCTTCGCAAAGTTAGTGTTGCCATTTTTAGGCATTACAGTTGGTGTAGCTTTGTTCCTCTGTTCTGGACTGGAAATTTTTGGCTTTCCGGCAGATCTTGCCTATTCTGTCGCTTTACCGATGACGCTGATTTTAGCAGTATTTGTGTGGCGTCAGCTTGGTAGTATGCTCAGTTTGGTGGAGCGCCAAGGATTTCAAACCCTAGATATTGATTCTTGGGGTGAGGGATAGGTATTTATAGTTGCGGTTCGGCGCTACTATGAGCCAGAATAGTTGGTTGTCACCCTAAGCCAAAAGCCGTGCCTCCAGAAGAACCAGGATTTTGTTTTTGTACCTTAGCCTTTGGCAAAAAGTATCGTGCTTTGGCATTGTTGTTAGCAGATGATCTGACAAAGTATTCGCCGCACACTTCTTTTGTGGTGCTGACAGATAATGAAGAGGATTTTCGGCACCACCCAAATATCTTAGCTTTTAAGCATCAACAACAAAGTGTCAAGTGTTACCACGATAAAAGATTTGCTTTAGCGCAGGCTTTATCTCTGTTCAATTGCTGTATTTACATTGATGCAGATATGCGAATTTTGGCACCAGTACCCCAAGATCCAGAATGGACGCGAGTGCCAGGAATCACCGCCAGGGTGTGTGAGGTGATGACTAAAAAATATGCTAAAGTCCTAGCGGGAATTGTTGATGCCAAACTCGAACTAGAATTTAAAGTTACCCAACTGGCTGCCCAAAAGCTAGATTTAGAATTCCCCGACGAAAAAGTTAAGTTTGTCTATGAATACTTATTTGCCGTTACCAAAGACTCAGGCAAAGAAATTGAATTTATTCAGCAATGGCAGGACATTGCTTATTACTTTGAGTTAAATGGACTTTATGACAGCGAGGGAAATGCCATTGGCCTCGCCGCAGCTAAAGCCGGTTTACCAGTCAGATGGAGTGAAATGCCAGGTATTGACTTTTTTAAGGATCGGACTGAACTAGTCAGAATCCAAAAAGGAGAATCCGACATGAAAGAAATGTCAATTTATTTTGAACAGCAGAGAATGTTAGAGCATCCTCAGTACTCGCCTGGGGAAAAAATATTCCTGAAGATCAGTCAGCGGCTTGGCTATATATATAACTTAGTGCGCTTGCGAATTATCACTTTAAAGAATTTTAATTTCTATTATAGGTAGCAGTGGGTGCAGGCATTTGAACCTGTACCCCTAATTTATCTGCCGAAAAAGTACTGCAATTTAATATCAATATTAGTCTCGGGACCGGCAACTAAAACCGCCGCATCCTCAAACTGAGGCGCACTAGTAAGAACCCTAGGGTTTTGCGAAAAACCAAATCCTTCAGTGGGAATACCGAGGAAATTGCGATTGAGATTACCATCATTGTTAGCATCATGAAAAACGGCAACCGCATAATTTCCGGTTTTTAAGTTGGAAAATTGGACTGCTACGGGAGTATCTTCGGCTTTGACACAACGAGCTTGCACTGCTTGCTTGCTGTTACCAGGAAATCCGCGCTGACTTGCAAATAGGCTCAGACAAACCTGTCCGCGCTGATTTTTTAGCCCACTAACCGTCACACTTAGAGTACTACTAGACACTGCTTTCGCACTTGATAAAACCATTGTATTACCGAAAATAGCCAGAAGCAAAAGGCTGACAGATAAACGTTGCTGCATAATTATCTCCAATATTGTGTACGAATTGTGTAATAGATGACCAAATTTATATTTTTGTTCCAGAATCCTAAAAGTAATTGACTTTAACAGTTTACGCGCTGTGTAATCAATTGTGAAATATCCTTGATTTATATCCACGATTACTGGGATAATAGTGAAATCATTGCCCAAAATGCCAGCAGAATATTAGAGTTGATCATTAATTAAACCGCAGTTGACCAACTGGAGATAATATTAAGCTGTTAGCGAATGGCATTAGCACTCCTAGAAGAACTGACTGCCAAGATGATATTTATAATTAATCCGCTCAGATCATCTCAAGATTTAGTCATCATGCAAGCTTTTTTTGAGTACTGAAACGCTCAGGCATCAATTTAGCCTGAGAAAACTTGGCAAAAATATTCCCCAGATGCACTAAAAAACATGACTGGGGTCACATTTTACATCTATAGGCAGTGCAGTATAGTCGTAAGGGCATTTGTTAATTTATGCTGCCTCCGGCACGCTTCGCGAACGTGTCCAAATAGCTTTGTGGGCACAAAAAAACTTGCTTTAATAGAAGCTGCAAAAAACGATTGCCTTACTTGTGGCGCGATCGCCTGCTGGATATCGTCACAAGTAATTCTAAGACTTTGTTTCCTGAGTCTGTGTATTAATAATTGCACTCCAATCATCATCATGTGCCATTACTGCATCCAACTGCTGTACTTGCAAAGACACTAACTTTTTTCCGCTCTCAGCTTGTCTCTTCTGCCAATCAGCAAATATTGCTTTGAAGTCATAGTTAAAAGCAATCGCATGTTCTTCGCGAATTCGATGCAGTTCTTCCAAAATTGGGTCTTCCCACATACTTTACTCTCCCATCAGTTCATAATGAGCGAATACTTTTTAAGTGCGTCGCCGCTCAAAATCGCGATCGCCTGCTCGATATCGTCGCAAGTAATTCTAAGACTTTGTTTCCTGAGTCTGTGTATTAATAATTGCACTCCAATCGTCATCATGCGGCACTACTCCATCTAACTGTTGGCGACTTTCTGCCGCAAGTGCGTCTTCGATATCTTTCATTAAACTTGTATCCGCCATCGCTTTCCGCAATTTCAGCTTTTTCTCCTCGTAAGCCTGACGTTCCGCAGACGACATTGACGACAATGCAGCTTCCCCAGTGGTACTAGCCCAACTTCCCGCCAGACCAGCATTCCCTGGTGGTATGCTATCCAATTCTGCTATCCATGCATCACGCAAACTTTCCATTTCTTGACGCTTGGGAAACGTGAATGTTTGCACTCGTACATATGCACAATTTTGCTCACCATTTTGGGCAACATGATCGTTCAGGCTAATCTTCACATTCCGCGAATAGCTAATATACTGAGTGAGGCGTTCAGCGTTCAACACAGCGTAAACCCCGGCAACTTTTACATTTTCCGCCGCCGCAATCCATGCTGCAAGAGGCATAATTTCTACCCCATTATTTGCCAACTCTGGAGTAAGACTTACTTCTTCCGCTGTATGTTCATCATCTGAACTGTATAAAAACTCATGCAGTCCCTGATGACCTGCCGGTACATTCTGATGTTCAATTGGTAAATTATTTTCAGTTTCCATCGCTGCACCTAAATTTTTGAGCTTTGTATTTAATCCTTCAGTTTATCTAACATTTGACCAAATTGACTTTTTGGTCTTGATTTCCAAATGCGATTTCGCTCTTGTACAATTGAAGAGGTGTTCTAAAAATGGAGCATAAGCGCTTCACTTGGAACCAATGAACCGAAGTGAGTATCTTGCGAGGATGTGCCGATGAAAGTCTCAATTGAAGAACTATCTGAAGATTTTCCCGCTTATGCACAGCGAATGCAGGCGGGAGAAAGTTTTGTTGTGATTGCCAACGGAAAAGCGATCGCTGAAATAAAACCGACTGAACGTCCTGCCTTGTCAAAGGCTTTAGCCCAACTGCGCCAGATTTGTCAGGAAGAAGACTATTTTCTAGAGATTCCTCCCCGCGCTGATCGCGCAGACAATTGGGTGGACAATCCAGCATGACTTTTTTGTGTGACACCAATATCATTAGCGAGTTGAGTCGCCCTCAACCTAATGTGGGAGTAATGCTATGGGCGGATACACAAGCTGAAATTACTATTAGTGTCGTGACATTGGAAGAAATTACCTTTGGATTGGTTGCTAAGCCGAATGCTCGAATTGAAAGGTGGTTTGAGCAATTTTTGGAGTATTTCTGCGATGTCATGCCAATTACGCCTGAGATTGGGCGAAAAGCAGGTGAACTGCGAGGAAGGCTAAGATTACAAGGCAAGCAACGAACTCAATCCGATATATTAATTGCAGCAATAGCTCAAGTTCACAACCTCATCCTCGTGACTCGCAACCTCAAGGATTTTGAAGGCTGCGGAATTGCCTTACTCAATCCATTCACTTAAGTTAAAAGCACGAGCTCAGTCCTTGCAACTTGAAAGCCATTCTTGCACGGCTGCAAGGGTTAGTAGCTTAAGAAGTTTTTGCTCGTCGCATTTGATTCTTCAGTTTATCTAACATTTGACCAAATTGACTTTTTGGTGCCGGAAGCTCAAAAACTGCTGGTGGTAGTGATGGATTGAGATGGCGATAGTATTCCCATATCTCCCAGTAAGGACATCCCGGCTGAATCCGAAAACCTGCCCAGTGGAGATATTGCAGGGGTTGATTGACTATGGGGTCGAGTAATAGGTGTCCTTGAGTCTGGAAATGCGGTGTTCCCGCCCAGTTTCCGGGTGCGCCCCCTTCTCGACGGACTATATTGAATCGGCGCTTAATCCGCTTCAGTAGCATGTAATTGATAATTGGTTGGTCGGAAGTCTTTTCCGAAAAGTCAAAGTATTCTGGATGCGCTGCACATTCGGCAAATGTTTCATATAAATCATCTTCGGAAATCAGGTTTTTCTTAGAAGCCCAAAAACCACCGTTGAAAATATCTTTAACTTCACTATCGGTAAATACTTTGTCTGTTAATACTTTTTGAGAAAATACATTTTTAATTCCACCTAAATGCTGATAATCACAGTAGATGAAATCTGATGTGGCTAAGTAATCAAGATTATTAACAATTTTCTCAAAGACAACAATATCAGTATCAATATAAAGAAATTCGTCAAATGGACCAAACCAACAAGCTTGTTTGCGGAATTGGTTGGGACGGGCAAAAAATTCACCGCCAAAGATTTGGTGTAATTTATTAGAGACGCGATCGATAAATTCTAAATCTGGGTAAAGTTGCACTCCGTAATATGTGGTGAGAATATCCGCGATCGCCTGATAATTATCGTCATAAGGAATCATCATAATTGGCGTATCGGCATCATGCAAGCGGATACTGTTCAACAGAGCGATCGCTTGATCAATCACTTTGTCATTAGCAATAATATAAATTCCTCGCATTGACTAACCCTCCGTTAATAATCCTAACTTTTTTAATAATCGCGTGCTGAAACTAGGTGTGGGAAATGGATTGTAAACTTTCGACCTACCTGTAAAATGAGGTATCTTTTCCGGTTCGTCCAAAAAACGGTAATGTAAAAATAAATCTCGGTAAGGCATCTCCCAATTTTCGCCAGCGCAAACCTTGCCAAATAACTCAGACGCCAAACCGATATAGTGAATATAAGTTAGACGATTACCGTTGTCATATAAAATTTGCTCTTTTTCGGTAAAATGACTTGAAGTGACACAGCAACCTGTTCTCTCACTTGCCGAAAGTTCGCGAGCAAAGTTATAATTAGAGATGCCTAAACGCATAACCATGTAATTGAGAATAGTCTGATCGGGAGCCATCTCATAAAGAACTTCAGCTTCGCCTTGACGAATTTTATCTAACAGCCAATTACGCTTCTCTAAATCAAGAACACTTTTTTTAGCACCATAAAAGCCTGAACAAAAAGCATTCGTGACAATTTGCTCTGGTGTAAATAATTCCCCTAGTTTAGCTGATGATAAATTCAGGACATGGTCTAAATCTCGATATTGAAAGTCATAAACTACCCAATCGGTTTGCTCTAATTGCTGAAAAACCGCAGTTAGCGGACTCATCAATAATGTATCCGCATCCATATAGACAAAGCGGTCAAAAGGACCATCAAAAGCACAGAAACGGCGATGGGTACCTAAGCGGTGATAGCCAGAAATTTCATATTTACGCCACTGTTCCCACGCTGTCGGATGAGCATCCCAAATACTCTTAGCATATTCATCCCATTGGTGAATCACCGCGCGATCATCATAAAGCTGAACATTTGGTCTACGCGCAATCTCCGCTGCAATTAATTTAGTATCTTCATTATACGGATAGACACAGACAGGCATTTTTGAGCCATAAATTGCCTCAATACTATTGAGTAAAGCGACAACTTGGTCGTAAACCCGATCATTTGCTAATGTACAAATTCCATCCATATACACTTTTAAATTATGATAGTTTCAGAGCGAAATCCGACAACCAATTGAGTAGATTCAGTTTGTGCAAGATGATTTGTCTGGCTTCAGCGATCGCGTCTTTAGCTGCATACCAAGCATCTGGTGTCGCTGTCACTTCCCGAATATAAGCAATCCCTTTCTCATCCAAGCTAGGTAAGCGTAAAAAGCTACCAGGTGGTAATAATTTATCTGCAGCCGAACCGCCATAATAAATCGGTAAACACCAAGCTAGTAAAGAATCCCATAATTTCTCACTCACATACCATTCATTCGCACTATAATTTTCTATAGCTAGATTGTAATGGTAAGGTGCTAGTCCGTGCCATTTATTACTGAGTTGTCCAGGTGTTTTTGCCCATGTAGGTAAATCACGACCATACAAATCAAATTGAAACTCCTGTTGTTGCAATTGCTGCAAAAAATCTAATCGCTGGCGGTGGTTGGCGGTGCGGCTGATACCTGAAGTCACCCAACTACAAGTTTCTGATTTTACCGGCGGTGGCATTTCATTTAATTCGCCAAACGAATTGCCGAGATACCAAATCGCTGGCATATAATCGGGAACCGGCGCAAAATCATCAGGACCGGACACATAACCGCAATATTTAGCTGCTGCGTCATAATTAGCTTTATTTGTTTCGACAACTTCATCTAATGGTGGTTCGCGTAACAGGTAAATAATTCGTTCCTTGTCTACACCACGTAATAAAGAGTCAATATTCACTGCTGCTACTGGTTTTTTCCGTCGCCACCAAGGTTGCGGTTGAGGCGGACGCGGAAAATCAAACTGATACATCAAGAGTAAATCTGGGTTTGCTGCTTGCGCCTGCATTTGGATATGATTCCAAATACCAAAAGCATGAGGACTTTGGTGCCATAACCAATCGCAGCGATTCAAACCGCCGTACCCACTCACCATTCCGACAACTTTCCGGCTCATTTCCCGACTCACTAATTATTTAATCATGAACTTTAAGTACTCAGTCAACTCAGCATCTCCTAACTGTTGATCGTCAAAAGAATCAACCGTCTCAAGTAGTTCCGTTGCTGATTTATATACATCGGCAATTAATTCTTGTTGTTCTTGAGGCGTATCTACTAAATCATCTACCAATAAACTTAGAAATCCCAGCATTGGGTTTAGCCGCGTGCGGATATCATGAGAGATCCGGATAAAAGTTTCATGTTGTGAAGCTCTAGGGTTTGTGCGATTGGCAAATAAGATTCTTTGAAGACTAACTTGCAACTTAATACTATCTTCAAAGAATTCGATAGTTTTCAGGATTTCTACAGCTAAATTGTAGGATTCTAAAATTAATTGTGGTTGCTGCTGAGAATTAGCCAGCGGCTCATCAATTAATAAGCGCAGTAACGTCATCATCGAATTTAGCCGTGTCCGGATTTCTCCCGCAATCCGGATAAACCTCTCGGTTTTAGTGGCGGTGGTGACGGGGGCTTCTGACTGATCGGCAAATTGCATTGAATACAAACGCGAGTAATAACCACCTTTTTGTAAAAGTTCGTTATGGGTTCCTAACTCA
>Ga0209512_1003031_pt1 | contig 16544 bp, 13 predicted proteins | sample frozenSSSSmetaG_FD_184142 | JGI IMG/M metagenome (GOLD analysis project Ga0209512, IMG submission 184142) | Glacier valley bacterial and archeal communities from Borup Fiord, Nunavut, Canada, to study Microbial Dark Matter (Phase II) -... | ecosystem: Environmental > Aquatic > Freshwater > Ice >... | reverse complement strand
CTGAGCTTATGAACAAACGTGCACGACTCGGCTCAATCCTGACCTATATTCCGTACCCGCTGCGATGGGCGGCGGTGCTATCCACTATATTTGCGGTGCTGATCAGCACGGCTGCGCTCATTAGCGATCGCGTGCGAGCGGGCGCGCGTGATTGCATTCAGATCGAGGATAGCTACATGAGTCGCAATTATTACGATATAAATACAAAAAATCAGATCTTATCGCCTTTGGTAACATATCAGACTGATTTTATATACAGCGCAATTTTTACTCCAGACGCACACCACCTCGCCTACTTATGGCGATCTGATAAAGATTCCACTGACTCATTGTTTGTAAAAGCGACTGGAACTTCTAATAGCGACACGCGCCTTTTGCAAAATGGCATCACCAGCGTTGATGCGCGTGATATAAGGTGGTCGCCTGACAGCCGATTGATTGCCTATCGCTGGCTGTCTACAAACGGAGTGCAGTACGTGGCGCTGAGCGATACTGACGGACACCTAATCGCGCGCCGTGTACTTGAAAATGCGCCTATTGACGGTGCATCAGTCAGTTTGCATGGGTGGTCAGCCGATGGTAAATACCTTGCTGTAAGCATTGCGGACGACCTAACCAAGACAACAACGATTCATATTTTGTCTGCGTCAGATTTGCAGTCAATAAAAACACCACTCCTCACGACCAATGTGCCTGTACGTAACTTTGGCGTTGGTGATAGCGGATCAGATACTTACGAAATGGTTCAATGGGGCGCGTCTGGGGATTGGTTGGATTATCTGACACGGAAACCAGATGGGCACAATACCCTCGTTTTGTATTCACCTGGTACGGGTCAAATGTTGACGGCTGATACTTCAGGGACGACTTATATCGATGGCGCTCAGGTGCTATGGTCCCCTGATGGAAAACATATTGCCGTACTGTACACGCTTAAAGACAGTGAGTTTGGAGCTTGGTCGTTGGATGTTTTTGGCATAGATGGCAGCGCATTTTACAAAGTGACCGATGACGCCGCGAATACGTTAGTTTTAGCTGGCGGTGCAGGTAATAGCCCTCAATTTACATGGTCAACAGATAGCCGATCACTCTTTTATCCGCAAAATTTGACCCCTTACAGTGCAGACCATGGCGATCTAATGGCCTTCAATCTTGATCGTAAACAAATAGTTCTTCTACGCGCCAATATTTATCTGAATCCAAATATGACCGATGATAACCGCTATATCCTTGCCAAATGGGATGATGGGGCTGTTGAAAAAATCGACATTATCGATACCACCACATTACAGCCTGTTGCTACCTTGGATGCGCTATATAGCGACGTGCTGAGGCAAGTCTACGGGCGTTACTCAGCGGAAAGCGGTTGGCTGATCGTCAATGAAGACACAATCGATACTTGGGCAATCAACGTGCGAACGGGTGTGCGGCGTCCGGTACCCGTTGCTTTAACTGCTAATTATAATGGGTTCACCTCATTCACAGCCGATTATCGATTTGCAGGTGGTTTTGAAATCTACTCAAAACTAGGACCAAACAGCGATTATCGCGTGCTTTCGCTGGATGATGGCGTATTTCACAGCTTTCATTTGCCGCCTTCGATCACAAATCCCACCTTGATCGATTATTCGACAGATGGTGAAGTGACACTGAGCAGCGTTGATGTAGCTAAGGGCAATACCCTGATCAGCGTTTTGCGCAGCGACAGTTCGATCCGCCGCCAATTCACAATGAAGGGTAACTATTCCAGCATTCGGCGCGTGACGTGCTCACCTGTCATGTAGGGTTGCATAGCAAATTGTGCGATAGCTGCCGCGTGCGTTGACCTTCAACCTTGACGACAAGCCGCGATAACTCTATACTTCACCTCAGTTACGTCACATCCATAAAAACCGACACGGAATCGAACATGCTATGCAGCGCGAACGAATTGCTGACGATATTTACGTTTTTACCAGCGAACGCTATGCTCAGGTAACTGCCAGTGCCCTATTAACTTCGGAAGGGGCGGTGCTGATCGATACGCTGGTGTTTCCCGACGAAACGCGCGCGATCAAAACGTTTGTCGAAGGGCGGCTGAATACGCCCATTCGCTATGTGATCAACACGCATTATCACGCCGACCACACCTACGGGACGTACATGTTTCCGTCTGCGACGATTATCTCGCACGCTTTGTGCTTTGATTTGTTGGATACGCGCGGTCGCGAAGGGCTGAAACAAGCACAGCGCAACATGCCGGAATTTGCCGATGTGGAGATCGCGCTGCCGCAGTACGTGTTTTTGAACGGTCACCTTGAACTGCGAATCGGCGGCAAAACGCTTGAAATGTGGCACACGCCCGGCCACAGCATCGACTCGATCGTGTGCTTGCTGAAAGAAGAGCGCATCCTGTTCGCCGCCGATACGCTGATGCCTGTGCCCTACTTTGTCGATGGCGATTACGAGATGTTCATCACCACGTTACAAGGGTTGCAGAACAATTCGTTTGAGAGCGTCATTCAGGGGCACGGCGATATGATCCTGAAGGGCGAGATCGACGAAAAGATCGCGACCGATCTGGAATATCTGGCAGCGCTCAAGCGTTATGTGGGCATTGCGCGCACAATGGACGACCCCGAAGCGTACCTGGACACCATCCACATTGAGCAGTGCGGCAAAAGTCGCATCGGGCTGAATGGCAGCGTGCGGGAGCTGCATCAGGCCAATTTGCGCGTGCTGTACCGCCAGTTGAACGGTCAGGTGTTGGCCGCTCATCCGTAAGTTGTAGCGCTCCAAGTTTTCTCCTAATAAGATTGGAATCAGCTTATGAGCACCATCAGCTTACGCTTACCCGACTCGCTGCATGAGACAGTTCGCGCACTTGCCGAACGAGATCATATATCGATCAACCAGTTTATCGCTTTGGCAGTGGCTGAAAAAATTTCGGCGCTTGTTACTGATGAATACTTGAAAGAACGTGCGCAGCGCGGCAGCCGTGAGAAGTTTGAGCGGGCGATGTCCAGAGTGGTTGACATTGAACCAGATGAAGCCGACAAATACTTTTCAACATCGTAAGGGAATTCCTCATTGGCAAACGGATCGAGTGTTGCGGCGGTCGTGTTCGGGCTGGCCTCGGCGGCAACCTGGGGCACGGGCGATTTTAGCGCTGGCTTAGCCACCAAACGCGCGCCGCTGTTCGGCGTGGTGATCATTTCGCAGTTTTGCGGGTTGACGCTGTTTGTGATCCTGGGCTTATTGCGGGCTGAGGCGCTGCCGTCGGCTGTTGATGTGCTGTGGAGCGTCATTGCAGGGCTGAGCGGCGTCGGCGGACTGCTGGCATTGTACAGCGGATTGGCGTCCGGCAAGATGGGCTTGATCGCGCCGATCAGTGCGGTAGTCTCAACCATTGTGCCGGTGATCGTTGGCGCGGCGACGCAGGGACTGCCGTCCGCGCTTCAGATCGGCGGCTTTGTGCTGGCAATGGTCGGCATTTGGTTCATCTCACGTCCAGCCAAAACGGATGTTAACACGCTTGATTTACGCTTGCCGATCATCGCGGGACTCGGCTTTGGCGCATTCTTCGTGTTCATCCATCAGGTCAACCCGAATCTGTTCTTTTTCCCGCTGGCCGCCGCGCGCATGAGTTCATTGTTAGTCGTCAGCACGATCGTATTGAGCCGCCGCACCGTTTGGCAGCCCACTCGTTCGCTGCTTCCGCTGATCGCTGTATCCGGCATTTTCGATGGACTCGGCAACGCCTTCTACATGGTGTCCAGCCAGATCGGGCGGCTTGATTTGGCGGCGGTGTTATCGTCGCTCTATCCAGTGAGCACAGTGATCCTTGCAGCGATCGTGCTCAAAGAGCGACTGACGCGCACCCAGTTGATCAATACGGGGGTCATTTTGTTGGCGATTGTGCTGATCACCGCAAGCTGAATGCCGTTGTTACTTGCTCGGACGGCTCTTTTTGCGGCGCAGGATCGGGTTGACGGGTACAAAGGTGCCGTTCTCATCCTGCTCAGTCTCGATCACTTCGTTATCGCGCCTTGGCGGTTCGGGAGTACGCTCCGGCGAACGTGTTGGCTGCGCATCAGGACGGCGCGGCGGGATATTTTCGGGCAGGTTTGGCGGCGGCTCCGGTGGCGGATTGCGATCGACGGGTGCTCGCGCCTGACGTGGTGGCGGCGCATTTTGCACATCCGGTGGCATGACGAATGGTTGCAACTGCGGCACATCCGGCGGCGCGGCGATCAGTGCTTCAGCCAATGGTTCAGCAGGCGCTTCAATCTTTGGCATTTGAATCGGCGGCAATTCAGCAGCAGCTTTGCGATTTTTGGGCGCGGGTAGCGCTTGCTGTGCGTTTTTCGTCGGATATTCCGGTACGCGCGCTGGGAACATCTCGTGATTACCCGTCAGGTTGACGCGCATCCCGGCGGGTGGCGTCAGGAAAAAGTGAAGCCGTCCCAAATCACCGACTGACATATTGGTTGCTCCCGCTAATTTCAAGAGTTCGGTCATATGCTTGAGGCGCGTTTCTGCCTTCGACTCTTCCGCCCATAGTTCGTTACGCGCTGTCAAGACTTCGCGCGGCGGCTCCAAATAGACTTTAATCGGATTGATCGCGCCGAGCGTGACGCCCCACATTTGGCGCGCGTCGATTGCATCCCGCACTGCCTGACTGAGCACCTGCATCATCGTGGGCGGATCGATCTCTTGTCGTCCAAAATGCGCCATCTCACGCTTGACCAGATCGGTTATATCAGCGCGAATGGCGTTTCCGATGATCTCTTTGGTCATCTTGATCAGCGCTTTATACATGCTCTTATCGGCGGCCATCGGATTGAAGTTCGCTGTCACGCTGACGATCACGCGATACGGAAAGTGATCGCTGGTTAAGACTTGCTCAAGCTCGATGGTGATCGGGATCGCGCCTTTTTGCGGATAGGGCGCGTAACCTTGCACCGGGCGGATCGCATAAACACCGCTGCCGACGAATTTCTCAAGGTGATCAGTGCTGTCGAACAGCATCCACACTTCATTGTCCGGTACGTTCAGCATCCACAGTGGAATGAACGGCGCAAAGCCCGCCATGACCACAAAAAAGACCGCCAAAAAGATCGGCAGCAGCCATTCCTGCGCGTTGACGCCGCGCGCTGCATCCCATAAGCCCCAAACCAGCCCGATCACCAGCGACAAGGCGGCGAGTACTAACCCCGCCAGCACGACCAACGCGATACGACTGCGGCGCTGTTCGCCTGCCGTCTCAATCAGATGTCTCAACCCTGCCAGAACGTTCAACAAGCCACCTACGCTGCTATTCATCCACCTGAATCGGCTCGTTCAAACTGTACGCCAGATCATCGATATAATGCGCCAGAGATTGTATCGCCAAATCGCTGACTTTGCGACCGTCCGGCAGCGCACCCATCCGCATATGATCGAGGTCAATCCAGCGCGTCAGGCTGTCAGTGCGCGGTGTGAAGCGCATATCCAGCACATGAAAAAAGCTGATGTGATAGCTCGTGACTACGCCATAGCTCGGTGACAGCGTGACGCGCTCGAATCGCTCACCGATCGGCACTAATTGCAGATCGGCGGGGGTGGCAAGATACGGCATTTCGAGTTCTTCCTGAATCTCGCGCAGCAGCGTATGCGCCGCATCGCGATCGGTCGGTTCGCGCTTGCCGCCGATCAACTGGAATTGGTGCGCCTGATCGTCATATTGCATCAACATATAGCTACGCCCTTTATGCGCGCCTTTGATGATCGCGTTGACGGCGTATATTTCGCGTACCGGCGTCGGATTCGATACCGTTTCTTTGCGCACCGACTCGACATCCGCGAGCAGCTGCGTCCCGTGCGCCGCCGCCACTTCATTCAGCCGCGCGTGCCAATCCAGCGCCATGGGCACTGAGTCGGCAAGATGGGCGGCCATGCTGCGCACAAACAAGCGCTCCGTCTCACCTTCAACCGCTATGCCACCTTCGATCGGACGTACCAAGCGCAGCATTTGCAGCAAATCGCACAGCGCCGCGACGTATTCGGCATACTCCGCGTGCTGATAGTCAAGCTGACCGCTGTCGCCAAGTTTGAGGAGTGCCGTCAACAGCGTATGGCGTCCGACAAGTTTCATGGTGATCGTTCCGTTTCGTGAGTCTGTAATAAAATAGCTAGCCCAATGATATATTAGAAGCGTAATTCACGGCCACGCCGATCTCGTCACGCGCGCGCCGCACCTGCCCGATCGCTGCGTCGAAATCATCCAGGCTGACTGCCGCTGCGCCGCGTTCCAGTGCCGCCGATGCCGCCAATACCAGCGTGTTGAGCACATCGCCACCGCTCAAACCGATGCTGCGCTCCGCCAACGTTTCGGGCGTCACATCTGGCAAGCGCGGCATTCGCGCGGGCAAATGATACGCCCACAAGCGCACTAAGGCTGGTGCATCAGGTAATGGAAAGTATACATGCGCCAGGATACGCCGCACAAAAGCCGAATCGTAATTGGCGACCAAATTCGTCGCGAAAATCACCACACCCTCAAATGCGTCAAGTTGTAAAAGCAGCGTGCTCCGCGTGACGTTGACGCCGTAATCTGCCGCTTGCGTAATGTTCGTCACACGGCGGCTGAGCACCGAGTCGGCTTCATCGAAAAACAGCACGGCATTCGCTTCACGAGCTGCCGTGAACGCTGCCGCAATGTTCTTGGGCGTATCCCCCACAAAGCGCGACTCGATCTGTGCATAGTCGATCCGAATGATGCTGCGCTTCAGATAGTCCGCGATCGCTTCCGCCGCGAATGTTTTGCCAGTGCCCGGCGGACCATACAAGTTCAGCGCCACACCGCGCCCTTCCGGGTGAACCGTGGATAAGCCCCACTCGTTGTACAGCACGTCGTGATACTGCACTTTGGCGAGCGCCGTCCGTAGTTGGCGTTCGGTGATCGCGCTCACCACCAGATCGGGCAAATGGCGGCGCGGCACTTCGGGCGTGAACAGGCCGAGCGTCAAATCTTGCTTGGTGTTAGTCGGCTCGGCGGACGGCCAGCTTATAGGTGGGGGCATGTTTTACCGTCCCTAAAGATAATTCGTACGAAATAGGTTGGCCGGATTCGAGTCGTTCAGCGATCTCGGCGGGCAAATCTGCTGCTGCCACGCTGCGCACTTCTTCAACGGTCACGGGCGTTTCAGACTCGGATTGAAACACGGCGCGTCCGGTTGCCAGGATCACGCGCTTACCGTTGACGACGGCGCGATCGATAACGACCAGCACGCTTTGTAACGTGTGCGCTACATCGCCAAACTGCGCTTCCGTGCGTTGAATCAGATCGGCCAGCCAGTTTTGCACAGCTGACCAGAAGGTGATCGCGCCGAGCACTAATGCGCCAATGCCGATTAGCGCGAGAAGGGGTCCAAATGCCATGATGGAATGCGCCTTTACCGTACAGTCATCGTTGTAAGGTCACTATTGCGGAATCGCGTAGCCGAGCGTGACGGGCTGCCGCAAGCGGATCAAGCGTTCGCGCACATCGTCGGGGATTTCTTGCCAGTTGATCTCGCGTTCAGCGTGCCAGCGCAGGATTTGCGGCTGCTGACCGTTCACCTGACGCGGTGCCATGTACGACTCGACTTCCAGATATTGTTTAGTCTCACGCTGCGAAAAAGTCACTTTGGCGTCGATCAATGTTTCGCGAATGCGAGCGGACGTGACCGGGTAACGTTCAGCTTCACCGAGCAAGGCGCGCGTCGCTTCTGCAATATCGATGTCGGTGCGCGTCTCATGCAGCCAACGCGCCAGACTTTCGGATACCCACACATCGACAAATTCCTGATAGCGCTCATCGAGCGGTTCAGTGGTACGCCGAACCTGCGCCTTGCCGATCCCGAACAATCGCAAAAAGAACTGGACTAATGCCGTCAGACAGCCGTTCATAATGCCTCAATTCCAATTCAGTGTTAAGCCCTGCCAGATAAGAACTACCACAAGTTACTGCTTGATCTTCAATTCCATCTCGACCGAAGCGGCCTGACGGCGAATGAACTTTTCGCGCACTTCATCCGGCAGTTCGTGCCACGCGACCAGCTCCGCCGCCTGCATGGTGATCACCTGTCCGTCGTCTTGCTTGATCTGCGCTTCGATCACTTTTTCATGTGCTGTGCCACCGCGCAGCTGGCGGAATAAAATCCGCGCGCTGAGCAGCCGCTCTTGAATGACCGTTACCGCACGCTGAGCCAATACCATGCTGCGATCAGCGCCCGCCAATATCAGCAAAAAGGCGTCCCGCAGCTCCTTACCGAACGCATCGGCCAGCCACGTTGCCAGCGTTTGATTCGCCCATGTCACAATCTGCTGCCAGAACACGACCGTCAGCGCCACCACGACGCCCGCCGCTGCTACTACAATCCAGGACATTCTATCACTCGATTACATGTTGTTGTTTGAGTATACGTAGAACAAGTCGAAAAGGTGCAAAGACACTCTGCCTGAAGACCGGGGCACGATCACTCAGCACGCAGCAAAAGCGCCACCAACCCGACCAGTACCCCGCCGATGCACAAGCTCATCGCGCTGACCACAAAGCCCGCGCTGCCGGGGTCTTGCAATGCCAGCACAAACCCTGACAGCACCATGAGCATCACGCCCAACCGCAGCCACGCCTTTAACGCATCACCGGACATCGAATCAGCCGCCTTGTGCGCTAGGACGGCGCGTCAATAATGATCGCAGGCTGCGCCGGTTGCGCGGAAGCTGTTGGCCGCGCTGATAAAACGCCCACTCGATCGCCAGCACAATCAACGCCAGCAGCGCGATCCACGGCCAATACTCGCGCAAACCCGTTTCGCGCGCCTGTGACGGTTGAGTCGCGATGCTGCCGATTTGCAGCGCTTTGGCGGGCGCGATATGGCTTTCCAGCGGCTCGAACAGATTGACGGCGAATGTCTCCTGCTGGATCATCGTGCTGCCTTTGAACACTTCGACCGCGTAAAAGCCAGGGAGCGCCGTATCCGCGTAGACCAGCGGGTCTTGCCCCGGCGTCAGCGTCGTAATCGAACCATCCGGGCGATGCACACGCACGCGATCGGCGTCTGGCGCGGGTTGAATCAACAGCGTTTGTCCGGCGTTCAAACCGTTGGGCGCGCTGATTGCGTGCGGTGTTTTGAACCACGTTGTCAGATCGGAGAGCAGGATCGGCCACGCGATTTGCAACGGCAAGTCCGAGTCGTGCAGATCAAACGTCAGGATCGCCACGCGATGCCCGCGATATTCACCCGCCACCAGCAGCGGATCGCTGCCCGTGCTGATCAACGGCGCTGCCCACGGCGTATTGCTCAGCGTCACGTATTGGCGCACGTTCACCGCGTCGAATTTTACCGCCGCCGTCCGTGGATCATCGGCCACGACTGCTGCGCCGCGAATTGCTTTGGTAACTTGCCCGCTCACGCTGAACAACGGTGTCGTGCTGTTGGCGGGCGGGTTGATGATCAATATATTAGCGTCGGGCAATTGCGCGGGCAGCCAGCTATCGAATACATACAAATCATACGGATCGCTCGGCAGCCCTTTATCGAGTTGGCCGCGGAAAGTTGACCAATCCGGTAAGCTGGCAAAGCCTTGATCCAGAAATTTGTTCTGCGCTGTCATGAGCAAAGCGCGTCCACCGCTCGCTGAGTTGAATATTGCATAGGCCGTATCATCTTCTGCCAGATAATCGGGCATTTTCGATGACGCCGGGCGGGTAACGCTGGCCGTGATGTGTTGGAATGTACCTGTTAGTTTGGGGATCACCACATCGATCGATCCGTTGGCCGCGAGCGTGTAATTCTGCGCATTGAACAGCGTATCATCGAGCTTGACACTGAAAATCACGTCAGCGGCTTGTGCGCCATAGTTGGTCAACCGTGCGTAAAGCTGTGGCGATCCGCCCGCCGTGGCAGCCGTTGCCAGCGCGCTGACGGCCACGTTCGCATCGGATTGGCCGATCGGCACATAGCGAACTTCACCCGGAATGGCGGGCAGATTAGCGGGCAAGCCGCCGTCACCGATTACAATCACAGTGAACTTTTCAGCGCCCGCGAAGCCCGCCGCCGCGAGTGTCAACGCCGCATTCCAATCGGCTACCGTAGTACCGGGCTGCGCATTCTGAATAGCAGTGCGCAGTTGGTTTCGATCGTTGGTGTACGACGCGAGCACTTCCGGCCCTGCACCGACGCGAATCACTGACAGCGTATCCGTCGTGCCGAGCGTATCAACCAACGCGAGCGCCTGTTGACGCGCCGCTTCAAAGCGCGAGGGCTGTACGTCTGTCGCGTTCATACTGGCTGACGCGTCCAGCAAGAGCGCCGTTCGTCCCGCGCTGATGGTCGGTACTTCGCTGGAAGGGCGCGCCAATGCAAAGATCAGTGCTGCCAGGATGAGCAGTTGCAGCAGTAAAAGCAAGTTACGACGTAAGCGCTGCCAGGGCGCATTAGCTTCGCGGTCGCGCAAAACCTGCTGCCAAAGCATCGTGCTCGACACGGCCATTTCACGGCGGCGCAAGCGCAGCATGTACATCATCAAAATCGGCGCGGCCAGGACACTCAGCGCCAGCGCAAAAGGAGCTAAAAAGGACATTGAACAGTAAACCCGTCTACATAGCGCCTATTTTACCGCTAATCGTGCGTAAAATGCAGATTCCGCCTACTTTGCCGCTTGCGGCGCTTGCACGAATCGTGTAGGATGCAGGTATCTTTATTATAGGAGATCGAAACATGGAAGGTTTTTGCGTCAAGTGTAAAGAAACGCGTGAGATGAAGGATGTTGTCTACACGCAAGCGGCCAATGGTCGCACGATGGCAAAGGGTATTTGCACGGTTTGCGGCACGAAAATGAACAAGTTCTTGTCCAAAGCCGACGCTGACAAAGTTCCCAAGCAGTAGACGAACACCAGCAAGCTATACGCGACTAAAGGAAGAGCCTTTCCCCTTGTTGAAGTGAGGGGGAAGGCTCTTTTCCTTTAACAGCGTGATTCCTACAACTGATCGAGCGCGCCCCGATAAGTATCCAGCGCTTCTTGCAGGTTGCCCTGACGCAAGTGTGCATCACCCAACAGGCGGCGGACGCGCGGCTCTTTCGGCTGCGTGCTGACCAGTGTGCGCATATCAGTGATCACATCATCCAGTGCGGCGTTATCGTCGATCAGCGATTCGTAATGCGTCAGGCTGTCCATATGGCGGTTTTGACTCACCAGTTCGCGGGCATGGCGTAAACGCTGCGCATGGTTGGCGGCTATTTCCGGCGTAACAGGCGCTGCCGTAGGTGCGGCAACGGTTGGTTGCGGAGTGGGTTGCGGCGGCGCTTGCACAGGCTGCGCTGCTGATACGGCGGGTGTTGGCGCTGGTGTTGCTGCAACGGGTTCGGGCAAGGCTTGCCCCACCTTTTCGGCGGGTGCGGCGATCGGCCTTTCAACGGGTGGCGCGGCTTGCGCAACGGGCGGCGACGCAACGGGCGGTGGAGTTTCCACTACCGCTGACTCAGCCAGACTCGCTTGCAGCCAATCCGGTAAATCGATGTCCGATTGTTCGTCCTCTGCGAGTGCTGGTACAGCCTCAGCATCGAATGGCGTATTAAAGGATGTGCTGTCGAACCCATCGAACAGATCGTCTTGAGGCTGTTCGGTTGGCTCATCAAAGCTGCCCGGCGCGGCTTGCAACAACCATGCTGGAATATCGCCACGGGTGGCCGTTGCAGGTTCGGGATCGGCGGGCGCTTCCATGTCAGTCAGCCAGGACGGAAGTTCATCGGCGGGCAAAATGTCCGCTTGCGGCGCGGCAATCTCAGCGACCGGACTATCGCCACCTTCAAAACGTGATAACGCTTCGGCGTACCAATCGGGGATTGCATCCTCTGCGCCTGCCAGCTTGCGCTCATATTCGACGTCAAGCGCCTCTGCCAACGAGTCGGGCACATCAAAGCCTTGCGGCATGGTGAGCATACTCATATCGCCCAAATCAGCTTCCGACGAGGGTTCGGACGTGCTGACTGCTGGCGTGCCGAAAAATTCGGACGGATCGATCGTTGAGTTATCGTCAAGAGCAGGTTCAAAATTGCTGTTCAACCACGCTGGCAAGTCATCGGGGGTGGGCGGTTCAGCGATTTGATCCGAGAACAAGTCACGCTGCCCAACGCTTGACGGCATTTGGTCAAGCAGCCACGAAGGAAGATCGGCGGGTTCTGCCTCAGACAGCGCGTTTGCGGTAAGGCTGTCCGTATCGTCGTACAGTTCATCGCCATCATGGATACTAGCGAGGCTGCCTGCTTGCCGATTCAGCCAGCTTTGCAGTTCATTTGCATCGTTCGATAAGCCGCCTGTTTCATCAGCGCGTTCATTGATGCTATCGGCAGTGTCCGTGATGGGCGTCGTTTCTGCCCAGAGCGACGACTCATCTGCCGACTGAATCAGCGGCATATTCTGATTCTCGCTGGCGAGTTGTTCCAGCCATGATAAAGCAGACGCAGCTTCCATCGCTTCGCTGGTTTCCATAGAAGGCTTCTCGAAAGCAGAAAAGTCGGTAGGCGATGAGCTTTGTGACGACGCGAGCGACTCCAGCCATGCCAGCGGATCCATTTCGTTGAGCGGGTTGGCTTCTATGGGGCGGCTCGACACATCTAAGCCGAGCAGCGCCGCCGCTTCTGCCGTAGACATTGTATCGATCGCTTCTGATTGTGGAGCGGACTCGCCATAGGGAACGTAATCGGAGTAGCCGGGGCCTTCCACAAATGAATCAGCAGGTGGCATCGGCACATTGATATTGGCGGCGGTCGTGAATTCGTCTTCGCTCGCACCTTGCCGTTTCGCCAACGATTCCAACCATGTCATCGGATCCATCCCGCCAAACGGATCGTCACTGGTCGCGGCGGGCTGCTGGATCACCGACTGCTGCATAATGGGCTGCTCTGTGGCAGGTTTTGCGCTGACAGGTGGTGTTACGGCAGGTGGTGCAGCCGTAGGGGGTGCTTTGGCTTGCGCAGCAGACACTACCGCAGCCGCTGCTTCCAATTTGCCAACATCGTAGCCGGGCGTATAGCCGGGGCCTTCGATCTTGGTATCAGCGGGCGGCATGGGTACATCGATGTTAGCAGCCGTCGTCAGTTGATTTGGATCAGCGCCTTGTCGTTTCGCGAGCGATTCCAGCCACGCCATTGGATCCATGCCGCCGAATGGGTCGTCAGAGCTGGTCGCAGGTGCAGGCGGCGTGGGCGGTGGCGTCACTGGCTTGGCCGCGACTGGCTGCGCGATAGCAGGTTGTGGCGGTGTGGCAGCTTGGACAGGCGGGCGCGGCGTCACAGGTGGTGCAGCCGTAGGGGGCGCTTTGGCTTGCGCAGCAGACGCCACAGCAGCCGCAGCTTCCAGCTTGCCAACATCGTAGCCAGGCGTATAGCCGGGGCCTTCAATTTTGGTATCAGCGGGCGGCATGGGTACATCGATGTTAGCAGCCGTCGTCAGTTGATTTGGATCAGCGCCTTGTCGTTTCGCGAGCGATTCCAGCCACGCCATTGGATCCATCCCGCCAAACGGATCATCACTGCTGGCAGCGGGTGCAGGCGGAGCGGGCGGTGGCGTCACTGGTTTGGCCGCGACTGGCTGTTGCACGACCGGTTGCTGTGCGACAGGCTGCGCTTTAGGGGGTTGTGCTGCTGCTGATGCTGCGGCAGCCGCTGCTTCCAGCTTGCCAACATCATAGCCGGGCGTATAACCGGGGCCTTGAATTTTGGCATCGGCGGGTGGCATGGGCACATCGATATTGGCGGCGGTGGTCAGTTGATCCGGGTTGGCGCCTTGCCGCTTTGCAAGCGACTCCAGCCACGCCATTGGATCCATCCCGCCAAACGGGTCGTCAGTGTTCGAGTTGGCGTCGCTTGGATTGGGTGGCGGTGTCATATTGCAGGCTGCAACCTTTCTCGTGATCCTAAATGTTCATCGATACGCTCGTGCTCACCAGCGGTAAGCCATACGAAAGTTATCAAATTAACTGATGCGCGGTGTTGAAGAACGCTTGCTATTTTAGCTTATATAGCAGCATTTCAGCAGCATCGCGCCAACAGAATCTCAATTAGCAACGCTAACTATAAAACGAACCCCATCAATTGTCAACCTTGGCACGCCGCGTTAACTGACACTGCTGATTCCGATCACGTTACGAGCGCCCACTGCCCGATAATTTGCGCAACCAGGCGGGCGGACGATTAAATGTGAAGTGCGTTTGGCGATCGTCAGTGACAGCAGTTTCGGCTAACGGCGACAACTCCTCAAAATCGATGTCGTCAAAATTCAGCACAGCAGTTTTGGCGGGCGTGTCGATGGTGTCGCCAAAATCCATATCGTCAAGCGTGACTGTTGGGGTACGGCGTGCCGCTGCATTATCAGGCTGCGCGTCACTCAGCCAATCCGGGAGCATATCGGACTGCGTTTCGGCGGTTTCGGATTGTGCGTCAGCCGTCTCTGTACCAAAATCATCAGTGTCGAAATCAAACGAGTCAAGTTCAACCGTTTTCGCGAACTGCGGGGCTGCCTCTGACGTTCCACTGGATGGCGCAATATCATTCAGCCAGTCCGGGATGCGACCATCTTCCGCTGTCTCTTCAACGGGCAGCGCGACCTTCGCGTTAGCTTCCAGCGCTGCATCGTCTGCGGGAGCAAACGCTGATAACCAATCCGGCACGGTTTCCGGGTCGAAATTCGCCTCGATCGGTAAGCCTGCTTGCGCGGTTGACGTGTTATCCACCACGCGATCAACAGGACGCATTGCTTCCGCCAAAGTTGGTTCTGCGGGCGACTGCGCGGGGGTATCATTCAGCCAATCGTAGCTGACTTCTGTTGCGGCTGGCTCGGCACTTGTGCTGCTAAACATGTCAGCGGCCTGCGAAGTATCGCCTTGTGCTGGCTGCACTGCTTGATCGCTGAAGGCGTTTATCCAATCAGGCAGCTTGCCAGGATCAAGCACTCCCGTATCACCCATGACGCGCGGCTCTTTAGCGGTTTGCGAAGCCGATTTCAGCAGTTCGCTGAATTGGTCGTTGGCGTCGGCTGTGAGCCAGGCGGGAGTTGTTTGTTCTTCGGCTGGCTCATCATCAGCAGGCGCGTCATTGAACCAGGTTGAACTTTCTGTGCTGGCAGGTTCCTGAGCAGCCTGAAGTTTGCCGAGCCAATTGTCAACCGTGACTTCAGAGTCCTGCACATCAGCAGTTGGCGCGTCGGTCAGCCAGTTGATCTCATCAGCCACGCCACTGACACTGCTCACTGGTTGATCGGTCACGGCCAGATCATCAAGCCAATTGTTTTCAGTTTGCGCAGTTTGTTCAGCGGTTTGTGGCTCAAACGAACTCAGCCAATCGTCTTCAGTAGATGCTTCAGGCTGTACCCAGGCGAATGCATCCGGCGTTGGCGCTTTAACAGACGACGCCTCAGTCGCACTCATTTCTTCGGTGTCACCCGTGAAACCGCTCAGCCAATCATCGTCTGCATTGGCAGCGTTCGCAGTGCTTGCGACAGGTTCGGATGTGGCGGACGGCGCAAAATCGCTCATCCAATCCGGCACGGATGCACTGTCCGGCGTCACTGACTCGGCACTGACAGGGACGTTCTCAGCATCGCTGGTGAAGCCGCTGAGCCAATCCGCTTCCGCCGTATCATTCGCGGTGTTCGCAGCACTTGCAGCGGGTTCAGCTGTGGTGGATGGCGCAAAGTCGCTCATCCAATCCGGCACGGATGCGCTGTCCGGCGTCACTGACTCGGCGCTGACAGGGACGTTCTCAGCATCGCTGGTGAAGTCGCTGAGCCAATCCGCTTCCGCCGTATCATTCGCGGTGTTCGCAGCACTTGCAGCGGGTTCAGCTGTGACGGACGGCGCAAAATCGCTCATCCAATCCGGCACGGATGCGCTGTCCGGCGTCACTGACTCGGCGCTGACAGGGACGTTCTCAGCATCGCTGGTGAAGCCGCTGAGCCAATCCGCTTCCGCCGTATCATTCGCAACGGGCGCAGCACTCGCGACGGGTTCGGCAGTGGTGGACGGCGCAAAGTCGCTCATCCAATCCGGCACGGATGCGCTGTCCGGCGTCACTGACTCGGCGCTGACAGGCACGTTCTCAGCATCGCTGGTGAAGTCGCTGAGCCAATCCGCTTCCGCCGTATCATTCGCAACGGGCGCAGCACTCGCGGCGGGTTCAGCTGTGGTGGACGGCGCAAAATCGCTCATCCAATCTGGTACGGACGCGCTCTCTGTTGTCGCTGATTCAGTGGTTGGCGCAAAGCTGGCGGGCGCATCAGTATCGTTCGTGAAGCCGCTGAGCCAATCTTCTTCAGTATCGGCAGCGCTTGCGGCGGGCGCAGTGTTTGCGACTACCTCATCCCAAGCGGGCATTTCCGTTTGGGGCGGCGCATCGTCCAGCCATGACGGAGCACTACCATCGGAGCGACGGTTGCTGCTGATTTCGTTCAACAATCCGGTGAAACCACTCGGCATCCGCGATGTATCGTCAGGTTCATCAGATGCGATAGGTTCATCATCTAACCAGGAGGGCATATC
>Ga0209512_1003029_pt1 | contig 16545 bp, 10 predicted proteins | sample frozenSSSSmetaG_FD_184142 | JGI IMG/M metagenome (GOLD analysis project Ga0209512, IMG submission 184142) | Glacier valley bacterial and archeal communities from Borup Fiord, Nunavut, Canada, to study Microbial Dark Matter (Phase II) -... | ecosystem: Environmental > Aquatic > Freshwater > Ice >... | reverse complement strand
AGATCATCTGCCCGAACGGGACCGTTTTTCAATCCGAGGACGTGTTCGGCTGGTATCAAATCACCAAACAATATTATGACCGCTACAAAAAGCCGGTGATGCATACTGAAACGAATGTCAGCGACCCGGAAAAGGCGACCACCTGGCTGTGGAAGCAGTGGGTCAATGTGCTGCAAATGCGCTCGATAGGCGTCCCGGTGCTTGGCTTTACGTGGTACAGCCTGACCGATCAAATCGATTGGGACATTGAACTCGCCGAAAAACGCGGCAAAGTCACCCCCAACGGGTTATACGATCTGAATCGCAAGCCACGTCCGGTAGCAAGCGCCTATCGCGATCTGATCGAGCAATTTGGGCAGATCACCGTGGTACCGCATGGTGAAATGTTCGAGCTGACCAATCAACCTGCACACTTGAAAGTCGAAGTTTAAGTCGATAAATCCGACTTATGATCATGCGTGTGAACGGCTTGCAAACCGCAATTTGTTCATACTACGATGCCATTGGCTTTTTCACCGTTAGTACCTGCGACTGCACCTACAGCCGCAGGTAAATAAAACCACTGCTTTTCAGCCCGTTAACACAGCCGCCGCTTGACCCTTATCGCCCTCTTGCTGAGCGCCTTGTTGTACATTCATCTGCTGAACTTCGGGTTTATCGACCGGCTTTGTTTGCGAGTCGGGTGGGGACAAGCGCTCAAGCACAAGCTGCTGCATCCGTGTCATAGACGTGCGCGCAAAGCGAATTTGCAGTGAACGCCCAAAAATGCGGAAGCCGAGCCGATAAAATGGGTTAGCGATCCGATCGGGTTTTGAGTAGGCGTGAATGTGGAACTGGATTTCGCCCGTCTGCAAATACTTCCACAGCTCAAAAGTGATTTCGCCCATCTCGAAGTGACCCTTCAAGGTGCGATAGCTGTAGCCCCATACGCGCGCCGGACCTTGCTTCTCAGTTTGGCGGATTTCATCAACTACATTGCCAATATGAACGCCGAAAAAGAAAGTGAACAACAAAAAGTGCGCGCGCAGCACCATGACGCGCTCAGCCAACGGCACATCCGGCACAAACACGCCGCTGATCAGCGTTGGATCTGGAAACTCATAATTCAGCAGAATTTGCTTGGCCGCCTCAAATGAACCGTGCGGTATCGGCTCACCCGGCGCTTCACTCGGCAGTCCGGTAGCATATTTGTCAACGTGCCAACCGTTCGCTTCCGTGAACTGTTCGGTCTTGTTGATGTCAAAGTTAGGCGCTGTATCACGCCATTGATCGATCATCGACCCGTAGCGTTTCCATGTGGGCATTTGCTGGAGCAGCTTTTCAGCGCTTGTATGATGAGTCGCAACTTCGATCTTGCCCACCAATTCGCCGCTGCTTTCGGTCACGACCTGTTCGCAAAAAGCAGTCCACATGGTCGTCTGTGCAAAACGCAAAACGCCAAAGACGCGGTAGAACACGTCCGTTATCGTGTTAGAACTGCGCGCCCACGATCGGATCGCGAAGCGCAGCAGCGAGTCGTCAGTCGGATGTCTGGCCGCGCTGAACGTGATCTCGCCAGCTTCTAAATGGCCTTTCAAAGTCGCAAAGGTGAACTCGGTCGGCTTGACATCGATCACGCGCACCGGGCCGTCCCACGGGCCGACAATATGAATGTAATACTCATCACCGACCGCCATACATGCGGGATCGCCTTTTGTCTTGTCGAAATGGGCCATTTCCTGCGGCGTAAAGGTGTTTGGATCCTCGACAATACGCTTCATCAGCCCTTCGGGATCGTACTGCGGATGTGCAATATCCACCTGATAGGAGCGGACATATAAGGGACCCGCGCCGCTGGATAAAAGCTGGATCGGTGCATCGCCAAACGCTGCCTCAGCCGGAATCGCCTGCGGCATCGCTTGCGCCGTAGAAACTTCGGCGTCCGTCTCATGGATCGGTACTACCACGCGGCGACGTAAATACCACAGGCTGAACGCCCCAGCCGAAGTCAGCAGCGCCGCGCCAAGTACCTGTCTACCGTTTATCGGGGATTGTGAAGCGCGCTTGCCAGGAGTCCACACAGTATCACTTCCTTTGAAATTGACGCCCTCGCTTGAAGGGCGAAGGAGTCAAGATTTGCGATATTTACGATACGCTACGAGCTTGTGCGATTCTTATCCGGGGTGACCTTCTTGCCGTTAGGGACAATCTTGTCCTCGAACGCATCAAAATCTTCAGCGAGCAGGTCAGCACCAAGCGTTACGCCGCGCCCAATCGTGTAACCCGCAGGGACGCGCGTATTCTTGCCCACAACCGTAATGCCCAACTCACCCATATCCTGAATCTTGCCGATGCGCGCATCATGCCCGATGACGACCAATTTATCGATAATCGAGCGCTCAACGACTGCGCCCGCTTCGATATAACTGTCAGTCAGGATGATCGACTCGCGGATCACCGCTTTGGGTCCGACGTACACCCCTGGCGATAACACCGATCGCTCAACGATCGCGCCTTCGCAAATCACCGATCCGTCCGTGATCATGCTGTTTTTGATTACCGCACCTTCTTCGATCGTGACGGGCGCCCGCTCTTCACTGCGCGTGTGAATAACCCACGACCGATCATTCAAATTGAACGGCGGCGTCTTTTCGAGGAAATCCATATGCGCTTCCCAATAGGCGTCGATCGTTCCAACATCGATCCAGTAGCCGTTGAAGGCATACGCATAGACGGAGTGACCGCCCGCGATCATGCGCGGAATAATGTCCTTGCCGAAGTCGTGATTAGAGGAGGGGCGCGCGGCGTCTTCAGTCAGGAATTGTTCCAAAGCGCGAGTGCTGAATACGTACACACCCATGCTCGCCAGGTTGCTCGGTGGCTTTAGCGGCTTTTCCACAAAATCCGTGACGCGCATGTCTGCATCGACATCGAGAATACCATAGCGGTTGCCTTCGTCCATCGGCACGCGAATCGTGCAGAGCGTGGCATCCGCGCCCTTCTTAATGTGAAAGTCGATAAGCGAATCGTAATCCATCTCGTAAATATGATCGCCGGACAGGATCAACACATAATCCGGGTTGCCATGTCGTACAAAGTTCAGATTTTGCCAGACTGCATCGGCAGTGCCCACGTACCAATCCGTATCACGTCGGCCTTTGTAGGGCTGCAAAATCTGCAAACCGCCCGTAAAGCTGCGATCCAAATCCCACGGCTGACCCCGCCCCAGGTGATCGTTGAGGCTGTGCGGACGATACTGAGTGAGGATCATCACGTCAAAAATATTTGAGTTTACACAATTGCTTAAAGTAAAGTCGATGATGCGGTATTTTCCAGCGAACGGAACGGCAGGTTTGGCACGTTTGGCGGTTAGAACGCTGAGGCGCGTCCCTTCACCACCAGCCAGAATCACGGCGCGTACTTTCATGAAAATCTCACCCTTTGCTGATTATCTGATCAAGTAAGCGGACTCGCATATTATAGGCGTCGGAAGCGATTCAAACGAATCATATAGCTATGCAAATAGGGCTGTTGCAAAGTTCTAACCCCCATCCCCCAACCCCTTCCCCCATAAAGAGGGAAGGGGAGCAAGACTGTATCAAAGTCCCTCCCTCCTTGTGGGGGAAACTTGAATCAGTCCCGTTATCAGCCCTTCAGCGCGCCTTGCAGCATCGCCTGAAAGAAAGTTCGGCGTAAGGCCAGAAACAGCGCAACGACTGGCAGCATGATAATAATGCAAGCAGCCGTCCATACGTGATAAGCGATCTCGAATGACGATTGGAACGTATACAAGCCAACGGTCGCCGTCTGGAGATGATTGCTGTTCAGCAGCAGCACCGCCGCCAGAAATTCGTTCCACGTATCCACGAACATAAGCAAAAAAGCTGCCAACAATCCCGGCGCGGCAAGCGGCGTTACCACATAGCGCAGCGATTGCAACGGCGTACAACCGTCGATCTGCGCAGCTTCTTCAAGTTCCAGCGGGATCGCATCAAAAAATGATTTGATGATCCAGATGCTGAAAGGCAGACCGCCTGCCGTATAAATGCCGATCAGCAGTTCGTGCGTGTGATCGCGCAGCAGCCCAAAATCGCTGGCGATCTTATAAATCGGCACTAAATTGGTCAGACCAGGGATCATCATCAAGCCCAAAATCGTGATCTGCAAAGCGCCGCTGCCACGAAACTTGTAGCGCGAAAAAGCGTAGCCTGCCAGCGCCGCCAACAGCACTGTGATCACTGACGAGCCGAGCGAATTGATCAGCGAATTGGGGATGTGATAGCGCAATAAATCGCTGCGAAACACCTGCTGATAACCGTCCAGTACCCACACTTGCGGAAAGAACAGCGGTGGATTGGTGCGAACTTCGATCTGCGATTTGAACGAAGTCATCAGCGTATAGAGCACCGGGAAGATGAAGATCAGCGCGAAAAAGCCTAATATCGTGTGCGTGGAGATCAGTTCGCGCCATTTTTGGGCAGGTGAGCGTACCATTTATGCCACCTCTGTTTTAGTTTCGCGTTGCGTGACCAATCGCAGATACACGATCGTCAGCGCAATGTTGGCAATGAATAATAAGACGGATGCTGCCGCGCCGAGGCCAAAATCACCATCGCGTTGTACAGTGTTATACAAATACAGCGACGCCGTTTGGGTGGCATTGCCCGGCCCACCGTTGCTGCCCATGATCGACAAAATCAGCCCTAGCGAGTTGATGCCGCGAATGGAAGTCAGCAGCACAGCCACCAAAAATGTTTGCCGAATCAGCGGAAATGATACGCCCCAAAAGCTCGCCCAACCGCTCGCACCATCCAGCGCCGCACTTTCCAGCACATCCACCGGAACGGTCTGCAATGCGCCGACGAACAGGATCGTCGTGAAGGCGAGCGCTCGCCATACCGACGCGGCCACGACGATCGCCATAGCGCCCGTCGGGTTGGTGAACAGCGAATTGCGGAAAATCGGCTGTAACCAAAATTGTAGAATGCCATACGTTTGCTGAAACATCCAACGCCACATCGTGCCCGCCACCACGTCCGAAATCACCCATGGGATGAACAAAATGACGAAATAAATGCCGGTGAAGCGCAGACGGCGGTTGAGTAGTACGGCGATCCACAAACTGAGGCCAACTGTGAGTACCAGATAAAAACCTGCGTAAACGACAGTATGTTGCAGCGAATTGATGAAATTGCGATCGGCCAGCAAGCGGTTGAAATTTGCCATGCCCACAAACGTGAGTTCACCGGCGCGCGTCCGCATGACGCTTAGATAAAGTGAATACAGCGTCGGGTAGATTTGGATGAACAGCAGCACCAACATGGCGGGCAGCAGCAGCCAGAACGGTAGAAATTTGTTGGGCTTGCCCGTGCGCGTTGTGATGCGAGGTAGTCGAAGTGGTGCAGCGAGCGGCTTTTCAGTGTTATCGAGCTGACTTTGTGTTGCCATTGTGTGCTCCTCACAAATTCTCACCCATCGGGGCTTGCAAATACAAAGGCAGGCTGTGACACCTGCCCCGGAATGTTTTAGATTGTCAGCCTGGGAAAGCGCTTATCTCAGGGTGTTTATTTCAGGCCGCTGTTGTAGTTATCCTGAGCGTCTTGCAGATTCTTCATGATGTCCTGGCTCGGATCAGCGATCAGCTTGTTGATCGTGTCGGTCAGCGCGGCGACACCCTTGTCGTAGTCAGTCAGCGCGGGCGCAATTTGTGCGTACTTCTGCTGATAATCCGCGACTGCTTTCCAATAGCCAGTACTCAACGCCGTGTCAGCCAACGATGAAGTCAGCGACGGCAGCGCGCCATAGGCAACGGCATATGTGGCATTTTGTTTGGTCTGCAAGCTGTAATCAATGAACGCCTTGGCAGCACTGATGTTCTTCGCGCCGAGCGGAATGGCATAGGCAGTACCCGTGATCATCGATACGGGCTTGCCACCTTTCCAGGCGAGCGGCGGCGCAAAACCCATCTTGCCCGCGTCGAATGCTTTTTGCACGGAAGCCGCGTCGTTATCGAACTTCGTGCCGTCCGGCGCAATCAACGGATTCAAATAGACGTAAGACCATGATCCAGCCAGGAAAGCGGCGGCGTCTGCTTTGGTGAACGGCGTCTCGTCATCGAAACCAGGCGCTAAGTCAACTTCCGGCGCGTACTTATTGCTGAACAGATCGCGCGCCCACTGGACAACGGCGGCGGTCTTATCATTTGCCCAGGTTGCTTGACCCGTTTTCGGATCAGCGATCGTGCCGCCTGCCGACATGATCAGCGGAAACCACGTCATTTGCAGCGATATACCTTCCGAACCTTTGAGCGTCACGGCGAACTTATCGGCTTTGCTGGCCTTGAGCACTTTGGCTGCGTCAAGCAAATCCTGCGCAGTGGCCGGGAAGCCGTTCGGATAATAATCTTTCCAATAGTAGACGGTCGCGCCTGCCAAACTGGTCGGCACGCAATAGATTTTGCCGTCAGGCGTTGTGCAAGCGGCTAACGCGCCTTTATCGACATCTTTGTACCATGACGCGGCCTTGACGTAATCGGTCAGGTCAGTAAGATCGCCGTTCTTATTGAAAAACGACACATTTTGAGTGTCCACATACGACAAATCGGGCACATCACCCTTGGCCTGAACCGCAATGTTCAGTTTGCTGTTGATTTGATCGTAGGGCTGATACACGTTGGTCACCGTGTTACCAGTTGCGCCAGTGTATTCCTTCACAAAACTGACCAACCACTTATCTTGTGTATTTTGTGGGTTCTGATCGTTAAATTTTGTCCAGATCGTCAAAGGTGGCTGTGTATCGTGCGATGGGCGGGCATTGACACCTACCGCGCTCGTCAGCATCACCAAAACTGTGAGTAAGCTGATTGACCATAATTGTTTGCGCTTGATCATCTGAAATAAGCCTTTTCTGCATGTAGCGGACGATCAGGGTATAGCACTTTGTCGCGTGAATGCCCACAGCACAGGCTGGTAGAATCTACAAACTCGTTGACCCCTCCCTAAATCTTCCCTATCCCGGCCTTTCCCAAGGATGGGAAAGGAGCATTCCCCGATTACAGGGCGGGACTTTCAGACCGCGTTTGACTCCCTTGCCCTGTAATCGGGGAAAGGGTGGGGGTTAGGGGTCAACGTCTTGACTTTGTAACAGCCCACAGCACAGGCTAGTAGAATCTACAAACTATAAATCGCCAAACTAGCCACCGGACAGTGAGGGGGTGAAGGGGTTGAAGAACGTGGAATGGTCTGTTAAGGTTAGGTTACCAAACAAAACCAAGACGAGACCAGCATGAAAATCGCACCCATCACCAATTTGTATAGTATCCTGCATAGCCAAGTGTTGCCATTAGCGGGCGATTTGTTGGATAGCCAACTGGCAAACCTGATCCGACTGATGGAAGGGCTATTTAAAGGGGAAAGTGTGCATTTGAGCCGAATCGCCAACCAATTGGCGTCCTATGCGCAAAATCTGAGTATTGTGCGACAACTGGATCGTTTTTTGGAGAATGGCTTAGTCGATGGCCGAAGCGTGTATGAGCCAGTGGCGCGGGAGTTGTTGCAGAAAGCGGCGGCAGTGGGGCGCATTGTGCTGATTTTGGACAGCACGAAGGTCGGGTTCAGCAGCCAAATGATGATGGTGTCGCTGGCCTACCAGGGACGCGCATTGCCATTGATTTGGACGTGGTTGGACTATCCGAAGGGGCACCGCTTGACGGCCACGCAGGTCGAATTGTTGAGGGTGTTGCAGACCTGGCTGCCGGAAGGGGCGGCGGTGGCGTTGGTGGGTGACACGGAATTTGGACGGTGTTGGCTGCTGGAAGAGTTGAAATACTGGGGCTGGCAGTTTGCACTGCGCCAGTCAAGTCGCAATAATGTCTGGCGCAAACAAGACCACGGCTTCCTGAGGCTTGACCAAATCCAGTTAAGAGGGTTAGGCGTACAATGGTTTCCACACACGCTTTTGACTGAAGAAAATTCGCTGCCAACCAATTTATTGGGCTATTGGGCGGATGGACAGGCCGAACCGTGGTGGCTGGCGACCAATTTATCGACGGCGGCGGACGTCATGGCCCTTTATCCCTACCGCATGTGGACCGAGGAGATGTTCGGTGACATGAAAAGCAATGGCTTTGACCTGCAAGCCACCCATTTGCGTAACACGGCCAAACTTAATCGATTGACATTGGCCGTGAGCCTGCTTTACGTGCGCCTTGTTGCTCTTGGTATTGAGCTTACAAAATGTGGGCGTGCGTCCGAAGTGGATCGCGCTGACCGTCGTGATTTGAGTTATTTTCGTCGTGGGGTCGGCTTCCTCAAGCGCTGTTTGCTGCTTGGAGAGCCAATCCTCCCTGGTTTTTTTCCTGATTTCAATTTTGTGTCCGGTAGCTAGGCTGCTTACATCAATAGTGCAGCTCGTTTCTTTTCTGATCATGGGGGCGTGGGTTGGTGGGATGCTGGAGTATGGCGCGAAACGCTCGTCATTTTAACCGAGCTGTTGGAAGAACCTATCAGTGGACCGAACCGTGTTGCACGGTGGCTCGCGCCTGCCAGTCCACAAGTGGCTCTTGGTGTACTCTTACGCAGCAAAAACTCAACACTAGCCAATGTGGAAGTTACTACACGTACTGCTCTGATTGCAGGGGCGCGATCGCTTACAAATGAACGCAATCCATATGGTCGTGCATCGGCTTACCGTATCTTGGGCATATTTGATGCTGACGCACGACGTGGCGTCGGATTACGCGCCGATGGACTACCGGATATTTTCTGGTGTGAAGTGCCAGCAGGTGAGTTCGTTGTGGGACCTTATTATGCCTATGATAATCCTAGGCAGATAGTAACATTACCAAAATTCCTTATCGCAAAATATCCGATTACCTATAAACAATTCCAGTCGTTTATCGACGCGCCAGATGGTTATATGAACAGGGTGTGGTGGGATGGCTTTCATGCTGATGGCTTGGTGCAACAGCAAGGCGGACCCGGCAAACAGAGCTTCAAATTCTGGAATCATCCGCGCGAAAATGTTTCGTGGTACGATGCCGTAGCATTTTGTCGCTGGTTGAGCGTAAAACTCCGTCAAGGAGTTCGCTTGCCAACTGAAGACGAATGGTATGCAGCATGTGGCATATATGAGCGAGAGTACCCGTATTTAAGTGGGTTCGATCCGACTGAAACTGATGATTTGAACATCAACCAAACATGCGCAGTAGGTATTTTCCCAAATAGTGTGTCTCTGTATGGTTTGATGGATACAAACAAAAATGTGTCGGAATGGACGTTAACCGAATCTGACAACTCAAACATCAACGACTTTAGCAATAACTCTGCTCGTGCTTTAAGTCGTGGCTCGTGGTATGAACGAGACATCCAGACGAGATTTCGCTTTGCTGATTTTGTTAATCCCACCGTTCGCAGCAACATGTTTGGGTTTCGGGTAACGATGGATGTGCAGCCTTCTATTTGATGAAGCAATGCATAGTGGAGGAGCATAATATGTGAATTTGAATGTGCTTGATAAAAAGAAATTCGCGATGCGCCGAACCATCATTTATGTGGCGACCTGAACAAAAAAATGGTGTATTAAACGTGTTAAAGTGTACGATTTTATTCGTAGCTGAACGTTCTTAGCCCGATTGACGGAAGGAGCAAAAATGATGAATCGCATCATTTCAAAAATTTTTAACAGCACCAGCGCAGCCGGGCAGCATATCAACCGAGGATTTGACTATCTGAGAAAAGGTGATAAAGATGCAGCGCTTATGGCATTCAGTCAAGCCATCGAACTTGATCCTCAAAACGAAACTGCCTATCTTAATCGAGGGTTGATCCGCCTTGACAAAAAAGACTATAAGCGTGCCGAAACAGACTTTACGAAAGTGCTGAGTCTTGCACCACATAGTCCTATCGCGTACCAAGGCCGAGCCTTTGTGCGCTACCACTTGAAAGATTACAGCGGAGCGCTTGCAGACATAAATCAAGCGATGCAAAGCAGAGTCGATGATGCCAATCTTTATTTTTGGCGTGGCAGCAACCAGCTTCAACTCGGTAACGCTGAAACTGCGTTAGCTGATCTGAGTGAATCAATTCGGCTTGATCCAGCGAATGCAGTGGCTTATAACGCGCGGGCTGGTGCTCAGCTTAAGGTTGGCAATGCGAATGCCGCCATCGTCGATTGCGATCAGGCACTACGGCTCAATGCCAGGTCAGCCTGGATTTACAAAACTCGCGGCCAAGCTTTGGAAATGAAAGGCAATTTAGACGCTGCAATCAGAGATTTTACGGAGGCAGTGCGCCTTGACCCTGAATATTTCGACGCTTACTTGGTACGCGCAGTGCTCTATAGGCGTCTTAAACGTTATGCCGACGCCATCAGCGATTACACTCACGCCATTGTGATTAACCCCCAACTTGATGCGCCTTGGTGCAATCGAGGAATAGTGCGCTATCTAAAGGGCGATGATGACGCTGAAGCGATGATCGATCTCAATCACGGCCTTCAACTCAACCCCGATCAATTGCTGGCTTACCTGTACCGCAGTTTAATTTGGGATCGCAAGAAAGAATATGATCGAGCAATCGCCGAAGCCACTAAAATAACCCATTTGGATCCGACATACGTTATGGCATTCAATCGTCGCGGCGAGTCTTATTTGCACAAGAAGGAATACGATCAGGCTATCGCTGATTTTACAAGGGCGATCGAATTGAGTCCCAATGTTGCAGATGGTTGGAATAACCGTGCTGTCGTCCATTTGCAAATGGGCGGCAAAGACGAGGAAATGCTGGCTGACATTGAGCAAGCAATAAGGTTAAACCCACAATATACTCCCGCTTTTATTAACCGCGCCAGTTACTACAGCCGAAAAGGCGATTACGATAAAGCGATTATTGATCTCACCGAAGTGATCCGGCTTACACAGGATGAGGCCAACGTGTATTGTCTACGCGGTGCTGCTTACCAACGTAAAGAGGATTGGGCACATTCATTAGAAGACTACAATGAAATGATTCGGCTTACACCGCAGGCTGCCGGTTATTGGGCGAAACGCGCCATTATTCGCGGAAAGCAAGGTGATCATGATGGCGCATTGGCTGATTTTGATGAAGCCTTGCGCCTCGCGCCGCACAGGGCGTCTATATATACGTCGCGTGCCTACTATTATTCCGAAATAGAAATTTACGGTAAAGCAATAGCAGATGCAACCGAAGCAATCCGGCTCGATCCGCAAGCAGCCATGGCTTATAACAATAGAGGCTACACTCGTTATTTAATGGGTGATCTGGACGATGCCCTTACAGATTGCAATGAAGCCATTCGTCTTGATGAAACTCATGCTTATTTCTGGCATAGTCGAGGCTGCGCGTTTGGAGCGAAAGGTGACTATGTTCCGGCGATCGCTGATTTTCAGAAATCACTCGAATTAATGCCGCACCACCCCAAGGTTCAATGGATGCGAGAAAAAATCGCAGAATGGACGCAAATTTTAGCCAATGACAACGCGGGTTAGAAAATAAAAAGTGTTGGCATTGTTTTTTGGACATGGAATCTTCACGGGTTGCTGTGGTCGATTTTACGGCGGTAAGTCATTTTGACAGACAAGCTCGCTTCACCGCTGATTTTGGCGATGATCGCTTGCCCTTCGGCATTGAACTTCAGGTTGAACTGCAACTCGAACTCATCCGGCGCGAGGCTCGGCTCATCCGTGCGGATCGCAGTGACCATCTTGTGGGCGACGTTGAGGATCGTGGCTTTAGCGTTATCCAGCGCGTCCGTCATGCTGCCAAGCGCTTTGGTAGCAGCGTCAGATGCGCCGAGGCTGCGTGTAGTGCCGTGGGCCGACTCGATTTCAATCAACACGGGCTGACCATTCACATAGGAAATGAGCGTATCGGTCATGAGCAACGGCATCCTTATCTAACAGGAGGGAAAGCAATGCCGCCCATTATAGATGATCTTCGAACATCACAGACAATAATCCCCGGAACGGACCATTCCTCTTGGCGTGTCGGTAATATAACGCTTTTCACACCAAACGCGGGTGATTTTGGCCGCAGCACGCTATACTATGCGACGAATGTGATCGCGTCACAGCGTTTTTTGAGAGCATTAAATATGGCTGACCGGAAAATAAAACTGCTGTTTTTGGCAGCGAACCCTGACAACACCCAGGCCATCGATATTTCCGGTGAGCAGCGCGCGATCTCGGAAGCGATCCGCAAGAGCATTCACGGCGCGGACATTGAGATTGTCACCGAATTGGCCGTCCGTCCCGACGACTTGGCCGATCTGTTGATGCGCCACCAGCCGGATATTGTTCACTTTTCCGGGCACGGGTTGTCCAGCGGTGCAATCATATTTGAGGACGAAACACGACATTTGCAAGCGGTGACCATTGCCGCCTTCACCGACTTGATCAGCACGCTGCGCGGCAACATTCGGCTGGTCGTATTGAACGCGTGCTGGTCAGGGACGCTGGCACAGCAATTGGCTACCGAAAATTGCATTGCCGTCGGGATGGGGCGTGCCATTGACGACGAGTCGGCGGGCGCATTCGCCGCTGGATTCTACTCCGCGCTCGGCTATGGCTACACCGTCGAGGAGGCACTGCAAGTCGGTCAAAACGCCATCAATCTGCGCAATCTGCCGGACGCCGCTGTGCCGCAGATCGCTTTGCCACAAAACGCTGAACCGCTGCGCTTTTTCACGCCTGATCCGGTGCGAGAATGGGAGCAAGCCAATACGCCCGTTGATTTGGCAGCGTCCAAACCGGCTGGCTGGGGCGAGGAAAACGATCCAATCCGGCTGCTGGACGATCCTGAACAAGTGCCGCTGACGGACGAAATTGTCACAGCGTTATACGCTCAATACACAGCCTGCCCGATCCACGAGGAGTCGATCATCAGCAGCGGCTTGTCAGGCGCATCGGTGCGACTGGTCAGCCTGGGCACACGCTCGGCCTACGCGAAAATCGGCCAGCGGCGCGAGGTCGAGCGCGAATGGTGGATTCATAAACAGGTGCGCGAAAGTTCGCTCGGCCCGCATGTACCCGAAGTCTTATGCGATCCGCTCGGCCCTGTGGAAGGCTGGAGCCTGATTTTGTATGCGCCCGCCGGTCAGGGCTTGCTATTTGCTGGCGCACTGGCCGAAGTGATCAGTAAAAGCGCGCGTTCGGCCAGTCAACAGATTAGCAAATTGCTCGAAACAGTGCTGAGCGATTGGCCGTCGCCAGCATTTGCCATGCAGGAACGCCACCCACAAATGCTGCTGCAAATCATGCTCGACATCGGGCGGAAACCGCGTAGTGCCCAGCTACACGACCGGATGCGCGATTTTGGCTATGCTGGAAAATTCTACCCATTGCTGACCTTTCGCCCTGGACCTAAAGGCCGCCCGATGATTTTGCCGAACCCGATTGCCTATGTCCTTGAACCGACGCTGTGGAAAAATGGCCGCACTGAAGCCATAAGGCCGCTGCTGTCGCCCGTTCACGGCGACTTGCACGCCGAAAATGTCATTTGCCGTCTGGATCGCAGCGGTCGTCCAGACGCGAAACAGTCGCCCGCGCTCATCGACTTCGCGCAATCGACCAGCCGGGGCAGCAGCTTTTTCGATTTGGCCTATCTCGAACTCGATATTTTGCTGCGGTCACTGCCCTTGTCAGGCCGGGAGAGCTGGGACACGTGGGTGGTGCTCTGCCAGCATCTGGCGAGTGCTCCACTGCCGGACGAAGCCAATTTACCGATGGGTCGCAGTGAGCAAATCTGGGAGCTGATCGCGCCAATTCGACAAAGAGTAGATGCCATAATGAGCACCGCTGGACAAAGCGATGTGGCGGACGGTGCGATTATCGCCGAATGGAACTGGTGGCTGGCCGCAGTCGCCGCCGGGGTGATGGTCGCGCGGCGCAAAAATGACGCGAACGGCCAGCGCTTGGCGGGCTTATTCTACGCGGCGGCGGCGCTCAATATGCTGCTTAGCGCGCAGCAGCTCGATGTGCCGATCCCGGATGAATGCGAGCCATATGTGACTACCTGGGGCAAGCGCAAAACCGACCAGCCCGCTGTGCCTGTGCCGCTGCCCGCCGATCTGTCCGAGTTGATCGGCCCCTACTTGGAAGGCGTTTTCCGCGAAAAGCGCGAAGACTTGGTGAACGCCCGGCAATGGTGGACAGACCTCACTGGCGACCTTCGTCCGCATGTCGAGCGCGCCCATCGCAGTGCCGATGACAACTGGCTGGACGCCATGCTGCGCAAAGACGCCATGACCGGCGACCACTGGACGCGCACCGAAGCGCTCGACACGACCAAACCCACCGCCGTGCCGAACGTCACCAAACAACTCATGTCGCTGACGCGGGTGGTGCTGCTGGCCGAACCGGGCGCGGGCAAAACCGTCACGCTGAAAAAGCTGACCGTCGCCTATGTCGATGCGCACCTTGAGGCGCACGATATGGCTCGTCCGCTGCCCGTATTTGTGCCACTGGCGAAGTTCGACGGCAAAACCACTTTCACTGAGTTTGCGGCCAGCTATTTGTACAACCTGGCCGAATACGCGCCACAGTTAAACCTGGTCTGGCTGTTCGACGCGCTGAACGAAATGCCGCGCCGAGGCAAATTGACAGGCGCTACCGTCGAGCGCGATTTGCTGCCAGAGGTGATCGCGTTTCTGCAAGGCTTAGTGGCACAGGGCGAACGCGGGCGCTTTGTCCTGTCGTGCCGGGTGAAGGATTACCGCGACGAACTGGGCGCGATCCACGACATCGACAAAGTGGAGCTGCGCGACCTGACGCCCTACCAGATTCAGGCGATTATCAATACCCGTCTCGACACCGAAACAGCGCTGAAGTTGTGGGCAGCACTCAAAGGCAGCGATGATTTGCTGGCAGCGTGGGATAGCTTCGTCGGTCGCGAGAAGGAGTTTTGGAGCCACCCCGAAAATAAGCCGTCGAGTTGGGGCGCAAGCAAAGAGGTACGCGCGGCCTTGCACACCGATCCGCGCCGATTGATGTTGATGTGCCGCAACCCGTTCACCCTCAACGTCGTGCTGCGCATGGTCGAACTGAACGGCATCGACGATCTGGCGAACAATCGCGGTGTGCTGTTTCAAAAATTTGCGGCGGCCATGCTGCGCTATGAACTGACCAAACAGGCCGAAGTCGAGCACATCAGCGGTCAGGACTGGATCGAAGGTATGGAACGGCGCATTGGCGCGGCGCTGGAAAAAGTCGCGGCGGCCTTGCAGCGCGTTGAGCAGCGCACCGAACTGTCACGGGCAGCCGCGCTGCGGGCGGTCGATGCGCCAGATGCGGAAACACTGTTGCGCACGGCGGAAGCGGCGCGGCTCATTCAATACGGCGAAACCGTGCGCTTCACCCATCAACTGCTCCAGGAATATTTTGCCACCGCCGAACTGCGCGATGCTATAAACAAAGGTGACTCAGCGACGCGCTTTTTTAGTAATGCGTGGTGGGAAGCGGGGGCGTGGCGTGAAACGGTGGTCATTCTCGGCGAATTGACGGGCAAGCCGAACGAAGTGGCGCAGTGGCTGGCGTCAGAGACACCCGAAATCGCGCTGAGCGTAATGCTCGACAACGGCGACGGCTTGACGCTGGCCGATGTGACGCCCGAAACGCGCGCGGCGCTCACTGCCGCTGCGAATGCACACTCCACCGAACCCGATCCGCGTGGACGGGCAGCGGCCTATCGTGTTTTGGGGCGGTTCAATGTCGATAACCGACCAGGAATTGGTTTGCGCTCGGATGGACTGCCGGACATTGAATGGTGCCCAGTTCCGGCAGATACCTACCCACTGGGCAGTGACGAAGACAGCAACAACAACAAACACACGGCCAAACGTGGTGGGTTCGACATCGGCAAATACCTGATCACTTATGCGCAGTATCAAGCGTTCATCGACGCCGAGGACGGCTTCCGCGATCCGAAATGGTGGAACGGCTTGCACGCGGATGCTTTGGGGCAGCAGAAAGAAGGCGCAGGGCAACAGCAATGGCCGATAGCTAATCACCCACGTGAAAGGGTATCGTGGTACGATGCAATGGCATTTTGCCAGTGGCTGAGCGCGAGGTTGGGTTATGAAGTGCGGCTGCCGACGGACGATGAATGGGAAGCGGCAGCGCGCGGCATGGATCAACGGCGCTATCCTTACATCGGCGATTTTAACGCGGCCAAAGGGAATACATTTCAAACGGGGATTGACCAGACCAGCACCGTCGGTATCTTTCTAGATGGTGTGTCGCCTTGCGGCGCATTGGACATGAGCGGCAACGTGCTTGAGTGGACTTTGACCGAATACACCAGTGCCGATAGTAATAATCAGTCCCGGTCGGTGCGCGGCGGGTCCTGGAACTTCGGCAGTTACAGCGCGCGTGCTGCCTTCCGCAGCAACTACGCCGCTGTTAATCGGGTAGACAACCTCGGTTTTCGGGTTTTGCGGTCTGTCCCTGTTCGTTAACTCGGTACTCTGGTGACTCTGATAAAGAAAAGACGGGCTGGGCAAGCCACAGCCCCTACATCGGCAAAGCGTTTTCTGTGTAGGGGTCTGGCTCGC
>Ga0209512_1003028_pt1 | contig 16547 bp, 6 predicted proteins | sample frozenSSSSmetaG_FD_184142 | JGI IMG/M metagenome (GOLD analysis project Ga0209512, IMG submission 184142) | Glacier valley bacterial and archeal communities from Borup Fiord, Nunavut, Canada, to study Microbial Dark Matter (Phase II) -... | ecosystem: Environmental > Aquatic > Freshwater > Ice >... | reverse complement strand
GTGAATGGTAGAGTGATCCACCTCCACTCCTCTATCTGCCATCATTTCTTCCAAGTTCCGGTAGCTCAGGGGATAGCGACAATACCACCGCACATTCAGCAAGATGATTTCTGGCAGGAAGTGCCGCCACTTAAACAAGGATTGGGCAACCATTTAAGATGAGACGAGAGAAAATTGAGCCTTCCAACCCTATCATTTTTGCGACACAACCGAATTCGGCAGACCCACTATGTTCCCAACTCGTTCAGCATCCCCGCGAGTGTCGTAAACAAATTCGATCCACCCGATCCCTCTGGATCTCCAACTTCTGGTTGAGCTGCGATGACACTATTGTCACTTGCTGGTGGACCCGACCAGATACTCTGAATTCTGCCGAAGCCACCTTGTGCTAGCAGATCAGCGACCACATCAAATGCCGATGCAGGTGAACCGAGTCGCACCCACTCACCGCTCAAGGGTTGTCCTTGAGCTGGAGCCGGAATATTCATCTTAGCTGCCATGAGTGCCCGTCGATAGTTCCGCACTTTAGTTGAATAGCCATCAGTAATTTGTTGATCGAAAGATGCGATCGCAGCACTCCCATCAAAGGTCATCCCACGTCGCCGAAAATGCGTTACACCTACTAGACACCAAACGTCATCGACGATGATCGAAGTTGTTCGGATATACGCCACTCGTCCTGGAAATCCGACGGGATGAAACAGTAACACTCGGTCTTTCGCAACCGCTTGGAGTTCAGTGAATGCTGCCATCCTGGCTTGATAGTGATGGCGGTGGAAGGTGCGGAAATTCTCTGCAAAATCTGAGAATCGCGGAGTACACACAATCACTCTGAGATTCGGATGAGCGTTCAAGCGATCTTTTAGGACCTTGACTAGATCAAGCTCAAAAGACTGCGGGGCGTTTGGATCAGTTGGATACGCTGTTCGAGCAAACTGCGGGGACTCGATATAAACGAGTTCTCGCGCTTCAGAGAAAGCTCGCAGCAGCGACCATTGGGCATCTCGGAAACCGTGCTTTGCCGCGAAGAACTCACGGCGGATCTGCTTCTGAATCCGTGGCTCATTGTCGATATCGATGGTGATGTTGGGTGGCGGAACGCCGATCGCATTTGCTGCATCTTGAATCATTTGGCTAACAGTGACTCCTGGCGCTGGCGCTGTCAAACTACTCAACCAAGGTGTCTCGCATCCTGCCGCAATGCTCTGAAGCAAAACGCCAGTGCCTGTGTTTGTGTTATTTGCAGCATCTGAAGGTTCGTTGAAATTATCGCCGCCCGTCCCCACAATCCAGCCAGGATTGACAATGCCTTGTCCAGTGGGTCGCGGAATGATTGAGCTAGTTCGTCGAATGGCATGGAGTGATAGATCATAGGCGAGTGCGCCTGTCACGCTCACACCTGGAGCATGAACATCTGGAGCCGCAGGATTGCCGGGATTGCCGCTTTTATGCAACGCAGATCGCGACTCCGCTGACCAACGCGCCCCACTCAAAATCGCTTCCCATAGTAAAGTGCCGCTGGGTTGCGCTCCTGCTCCAGTGGTTCCAGTCACAGCAACAGTCTCTAAGCGCCCCATCGTGGTAAGTCGGGCTGCCTGTCGGGGCGATGCCTCTGCCATTAGGCTAACAACTAGCTCCAGGAAGTTAGAGGGTGGACTGGCTGGCGGTGCGATCGTTCTCGGAATGCCAAACAAGGGTTGTTCTGAAACACCTTGCTGCGTAATCGGTAAGACCCCCATGACGGTTGCAGCAGGGGCACCAAAAAATGGATCGGTTGGGGCGGTGGTGGGACCGGCTGCGACGGTGACTGAAACGGCTCCTGTTAGTAGCCGACGACCCACGCGCGGTGTCACCACGATGTCCATCGTTAACACCGCTGGGTTCGGTTTGGGTTGTGCGCCTTGTAAGTTAAAGGGATTCCGTAGAAGGATCTGGGTTGGGGTGTCGCCGTTGACGATGTTGGCACCGCCATCTCCACGAACAAAGGATGGCTCCTGTCCATTGATCGAGGTGATTTCGATGAAGCGCTGTGGATAGATACGAACGTGAGAATCATGCGGGACAGCATTTCCTGCGATCGTAACGACAACATCATTGCCTGCCGTAAACGCTGCGGTCACATTCGCGGCTGAAAGTGCGGCGAGTGGGTTTGGCGTTCCTGGATCTGGTATGGGAGCAGGAAAGGCCGCCCAATGAGCAGTTGCACCGGGAGCAGTGGGCGTGATGAGGGTTGGGTCAATGAAGGGCGACACTGCTAGAATCATGTTTTGCTGCGATCGCGTCAAGATTCGAGTCGCTTCACCCAGCGTATCTAGACCATCGACCAGGTAATCAATGTCTACCTGGTCACGCACCACGGGCAGCAAGTCTGCTGGAATTCGCCCATCATCTGCTCGGATGCCCATGACCTGATTCGACGTGCGATTGCCGAGTAGATACCACGGGCTATCTACCACCATGACGCGATAAAACTGCCGCGTGATCTTGCTACTCGATAGATTGAGGGGAACTAGAGGAGTTCTACCCATTGTTCCATTCGTTGCCCAACCCCAGCGCAATGGCGTATCGGTGGTGTTGGCAGCAATTCGATTGTTCGCTGCTAGGGTGATCGTATTGCTGGTAATTTGTCCGGTTGAATTGCCGCTATTGTCTGTCGTGATCATCTGCGCCCCTGGCGAAGCAATGCGCGTTGGGTTGCCATGCGGATCGATGAAATGTAGTCGGATTGCGGCTGCACCTGCTAGATTCGTGATCGCTTCCACGCCTCCAGGATCAGTGCTTAACGCTGTGATCGAGGCGGGCACTAATCCCGGCAAGGCGGTCTGCAAGTCCGCAAACAATCCTGCGACATAGAGCGGATCGATGATCATGCCGCGATGGTCGTGAAACGAAATGATGCCTGTCACGTTATCTAGAATTTCGTCGGGTCGATACCAACGAGTTGCTCGAAATCCTTCTGCTCCACGCACAATCATCACGACGGGGATTGGCAGGATCAAAGGCTGTCCGTATTGAGCCGCTACCAGGGTTTTCAGTCGAAGCACTGCCTGTGGATGAAATCGAAAAATGGTGCAATTCGCATTGACGGGTGAACCATCTGCCTCGTAAAACTCGCTTACTCGTTGAGCTGGTGTGAGCCGTAAGATCACGCGATCGCCCGTATTAAATGATTGCTTTGCCGTTCCCAAAGCTCCACGTACCACCGTCAGCGTATCGCCTGTTCGTTGTGTACACCCGACAATTTCTAGTTTGCTGCCAGAACCATTGGTGATCGTTAACAGAATCCGTCCAGGTGCGACAGGCGTTGGGAAGTTGGTGCCTCCACCTGTCGTGAGTGTGATCGAGGTATCATTCGCGCCAATATTGCTGGCTAAGGTAGACGACGCATCTCGGAAGCCATTCTCACGGATGCCCAGAAATGGCGCGTAGAGGGGAGACGCGATCGCGAGGGTCATCTGGTCTGCTTGATAGTCGCCTGAACTTGGCGTTGTGTTCGCCCAGCGCCTGTTTAGGGAGACTGTCGTGAGTCCCAAAGCCGCCAGACCGTTGTTTTGCAGGCTCTGCTGAACCTGATTGGAGGTAAGAGTAGTAATGGGGACAAAAACCATGACATTAACTCGGCAACTGAATATGTTGAGCAACGCGACCGTCTGGAGATGTTAGCCGCACAATGATTTGTGTGAAAGGCACACGCACAAAAGCGTAATAGCTGAACTGTGGACCCGCTCCCGGCATCCGTCGAACTCGCAGTAGATCAGTGCCTCCTGGAACTGGACCCGGTTCATCAAGCGGGACATCTGCCAGCGCCATTTCCAGCGTGATCGGTGGCAGAAAAACGGGTCGCCCATTCGGGAACAAAGGTTGCGGTGGTCGCAGCACTCGCACTCGCAGCGTGTAGGGACCAACATCTAAAGGCGACGGACTCACCCACTCTAAGAGCCGACCAGATGGCGAAACACTGGTCTTCAACACAAAGCCCGACAATACAGGATCTGGAACCATTGAGCCAGGTTGAATCGTGCCTAACGCCTCGCTCGTTCGTCCTAGCGGATCAGTGATGCGGACTGCGAGTTGCACAGCATCACTGACATCTGCACGTTGCACGATCGCTCGATACTCGATCGGCTTTGTGCCTTCAATCCGCCATGCTCTACTACCCGTAACAGGTTGCGTTGTTCCCAACTGATTCAAGTCGTCTTCAAAGGCGATCAATGGCGTTTCATCTGGAGGTGCGCCGATACGTTTGGCGTTGATTGAGATCTTGTGAGGTCCGAGCGGGGTTTTCTTCAATGGAGCCGAACTTGTCCATTTGACGAGCACATCGCCGAGTCCGCCTTCAGCCCACTCTAGAATGAGCGGTGTAATGTTCGGAGGAGTGGCGGGCGGAATCACGACCCAAGCTGCGGTGCTGGCGGACGATCGCGCAGGCAATGTTCCCCGCAATTCATCCTCGTCTGACCATGCTGCCGCTCGATACCATACGCGCTTCCACGATCCGGTGGGCGTTTCTTGAACTTCTGCGACAATATGTGGCTCTGGTTCCGTTGCAGATTTCCAACCTGGATTGAGCGCATCGATCGTCATCACAGGCGGGCCCATTGTGTCTAGTTCCTTTGCGGCATCATCGACCCGGACTCGATGCAAGTCGATCCGGCTGACAATAGGTCCCTTTCGCGTGGTCACTCGGACTTTTGCCCGATATAGATTCACATTCTTGTCCAGAAATGGAACTACTTCGATCATCGGGATTGCTGGTTTTGGCACTCTTGGAACCGCAAAAGCATAGAGCGCCGTTGAACTCGTAATCCACGCCGCTTCGACTTGTCCAGCACTAACTCCCGAAACAGCAAATAGATGAATCGCAGTAGAACCACGAGGAAGCGTGACATCGGCACTCGCTTCTTTGATCAACCGACTATTGCGCCGCACAAACTCAGACCGCCGTGCGATCGGGTTTTGATCAAAAATCTGTAGCAATCGGGTCAGCCGTTGACTCAACGTTTGGTCAGGATCGGGTTCTGGATCGCCTACGGCTCTCCGCAATTTCGTCTCCGTTGTCTCATAGATAAAGTAGCCGTCTGCTCCAGGAGATGCCTTCCAGCTCAAGACAGCGTGCGCCTCTCCTGCTGCGTCTGGCAAACTCGCTAGCGTCACAATGTCCGGCTCAATGATCGGTGGGCGCGGATCGGAGGTTGCAATCAAGCTCGGCTGGTCGCTCCAGTTACCTGTGCGCTTGTCTGGAATGGCTTCCTGACCTTGCGCCCACAACGCGAGTCCGATGTGACCCGTTGCTGCAAAGTTCAACTCAAACCCTGGGACCGTAACCCGATAGCGCCGCACTTCCTGTCCTTGGGCGCTGCCGAACGTGACCGCTTCTTCGCCCGACGGACTGAGCGCCTTACAGTGGATTAACGGATCATAACCTGCCCAGCTTGAGGTCGGTGCATCATTGGATGCTAGCGTATCGAAGTTTAGGGTGAAAGTCTTGGTAAAGACTCCGCTTAAGGCTGTTTCTAGAGCAGCGGGCAGTGTCGTGTTGGGAGGCGGTTGCCCGGCATAGTTCGCGGCATGGAGCCTGCCCCGGAAACTGATCGTGAGCGGCGATCGCAGTCGCCAGTCCCACAAAAACTCAACCACCAAATTGGCAGCACACTTGGCATTGGGTGGCGTTGGAATGTTCGTGTACTTGAATTCTGCTGAGACAATCCGCACCTTATCCGCAGGCGGTTGCTGGATCGTTGAGTCGATGGTAGTCCAGCCGCTCCACTGCCCATAGATATCTTGATGAGCAACGGCATACTTCATCGTTCGACTCCCTGGCAGCGGAGCGCTCGGAATTGGAATCTCGCGATCGATTGCACTCAAGCGGTTCGGTTCGGGATCTTCTAAACTCGTAAAATAGTTCACTGCGATCGGCAAAGCTCCGCCAGAATCCCGTTGATTCATGATCAAAATGGCAGGAGCGGGCGGCGTAATTCCTGCCCGAACAAAAGCAAAAGAGCGCGCTCGGAACAGTGGAATCGGCACAGGTTTGTCCCAAGACACGCGCACCGATCCACGCCATGGAGCGTTCCGCGCTACGGGCCGCAGGTGTCCCATCCTATCTTCGTCAAGATTCGCGGGAACAGGCGGTGCATTCGCATCTGCGGGGGCAGGAACGATCGCAGCATATTCCACAGGCGCACCGTTTCCGGTCAGTCCTTTTTCATAACGCACCGTCACCATGAAATCATAGTCCAGCATTGAAGCTCCCGTAGTTGCGAATGCCACAGGATAAGCAGTTCCAAAGCCGAGGGCTAGACAAGCAAAGCAATCTGTTCCTGCACCCATGTACAGCATATTCAGGGGCAAAATTCGGCTCGTACTGCCGGGTTCTGACACAGATTGACCTGATGAGTTCTCAGGAGGTGGAATGGGTTTGGTTACGGTTGCGCTGGCGTGGGCAACGGGGGCTAGTCCTGCAATCTGGCGCAGATCTGCTAGAACGGTCTGGTTCAATTCGTCTAAGAGCGGTGCAAAGGCTGGTGCAGTCCAAGTCGGAGCAGAGATCGTGCCAGCGATCGTGGGTGCCCAACCGACCAGGGGTGCGCCGCGCTTCAAGCGGTCGATCGCGGCAGCCTGGGCTGGCATGAGCGCACTAAACATTCCTTGGTTCGTGCCATGCGACCCAATCCCCGACCACTCGCTTTGCCTGACCGGAATTCCAACTCGCTCATACTTCTCCCAGCCTGACGCTTGCGATAGATCATCAGTTTTCACACCAACGATGCTATTGATCGTTAACCCGTTTGGAATCAACAAGCCTTCCATGGATGGAGCGGTCAACTGCACCACGACATTGTTACCAGACGCAACCACTGCTACTGCAACGAGCGTGCTGAATAACGGCGAGCCAACGAACGCGATCGCAGTTCCCGATACGCTCCCCGAAAGGGTTAACTCAACAAAAGAATACGACCCCTTCAGATCCACTAAGTCTGCATTTCCGAAGAGGTTTATGTTTGAAATCTCGGCATTGATCTGCTTGGGGTTTCGTTCTCGCTTGTGTCGCCGCCAGACAGTAAACGGCTCCGTCGGAAAACCGAGTTGGGGATTGAGCGTCCATCGCAACTGTAAGACTTGGGGCAATTCCTTGGGAACGGTCGTGGATGAGAGCAACCCCAATCGTCGTGCCACAATTGCCCAGCGCAGAAATGCGCCTTCTGCCTGAAATTTAGTGCTATCGACAATGTATGGCATTAGTCTTCCTCCTCTTCCCAGGGGGCGCGGTTCAAGATAGTTTCAACCAAGGTGTAGATCTGATCAGTTGCGGAGGCCCCATCTAGATAGGGTTCTTTGAAAGCAATCTGTCGCAACGCGAGTTTGAGCTTCTTGCCGCGTGAGTTCGGCTTTAAGGTAATCAATGCGCGTTGTGCGCCCGGAGCTTTGATGATCGTGTTGACGATCGCATCTCCGCCTGACTGTTGCTCTAGTTTCAACCATTGCATTTCGGTCATTTCGTAGCGCTGTAGATTCGGCGGGTTTGGATCGATCGAGAGTTTTGGAATTTTACGACCGCGCCACATTGGTTCTGAGGCATCAACTAGCACGGCCGCGGGTTGCGGCGTTGCGCCTGCGGTTTCCCAGAACACGATGACTCTAGGTGCGGACGGAACACTCATCGGCTCTAGTCCAGCTTTGAGCATTGCGTCATCGAGTTGGTTGCCTTGAGGATTTCCTACCCAATCTTGGGTCGCGATCGATTGCAATGCTCCCGGCTTGGAGAATCGATGCACCACGCGATCGAGTTGGAAGGAAGTTGCAAACTCAGCAACAGTCGCAAACCGTCCTGTCGAGAATCCGCTGCGCCAAACTGACACGCCAACTGCATTCGCCGCTGCGCCCTTGTTGACAGACTCGATATCGAGGACGTAGTCCGTGAACGGCTCTAGTGGAATCGGCATTTTCACTATTGAATGACGAGTGCGCTTGCCATTAATCGGAACACATGATTTTTCTAGCTGATCCTGCATCACAGATTCCCAAGGTGAGAATATGCTGCCGATTACGGGTTTTAGCGTGTCACCGTTCAAGGGCAATGGGTGCGGAACTTGTGGAGTCGAGGGCAATGGTCGGAACGATGCCGCTCGTAGTTTCACCCGCAATTCTTTTCCATAGGCATCAAAGATGCGACCCACATCTTCGGTGTTAAACGCAATCCGCATCGGCATCTCGCCAAAGAAATGCAGTTCACCATCTTCTGGCGTGGAACACATCATCCAAGGGTCAAGCCGCTTCGGTGCGTCCTTTTCGGTATAGAACCAGAAAGTTTGCTCTAGATCCGTGAAGCTTTCTTCGTCAGAAACACCTGCTCCAGGCAGTCGCTTGCCGCGCTTGGCATCGTAAATTACTTTCACGCCATAAGAGGTATTCGGCTTCAGCAAGGCACAGTCAGAACTACTTGCAGACAGAGCCGCTTCTAGAACGCCTTGTTTCTTCTTCTGCTCCTTGGTGTCGTATTCATGTCGTTTGAATTCGGCGGCATTCAACACCTCGATCGCTGCCACAAAGAAGGGGCGACGGGTGAATTTTCGATGCCAGTTCGGCGGTTGGGGTCGCAGGCCAATTTGAATGCGATCACCCTTTTCGCTTCCCTTGATCTGCACTAGCACTCCAACATAGCCGAACTGTTGCGCTACCTGCTGATGTCTAGAAACCAGCCCGACTTCTTCAAACCACGGACTCGATGCATTCGTCCAAGTCGTCGGAAATGCCACAGGTGGAACCATCATCGAGGTGTTGAGCGTGATTTGCTCAAAGACTTGATCGGCGGCGTTCGTGATCGCAACGACCACTTGTTGCGAAGCCAAGAGGTCACGCGCCACGAATAGATAGAACGTTGCGGTCACAACTTGTCCCGTGTGGAAAACAACCGCATCATCAAAGACTCCCGGTTTGAACCTCAGAGGTTTCCAGGCTGCTTGGATTTGCTCAAGGCGATCGCGTCCCCCAAACGGCTGCAACATTCGCGAATCCATCATTGGTGCTGCTAGCACTCGGCTCGTACATTGCTGAGGCACTGTAGCGGTTGCGGCGGCGGTCACTCGTAAGTTAGTCATCATTGATCGAGAAATCGGCTGACCTGAATTCGCCATCCGCACTAGGTCGGAGACAGTCACTTGCGCGGCTGCCAAAACATCAGGACGCTTTTGACCCCGCGCCGCCATAATTGGATTCGGAAATTCTAGGCTTCCTAGCCTTGGACGACCCATAATTGCAGTTGATTCTGGCATTGCCGCGCGATCGAGCGCAGAAATTCTGGATGAGCCAATCGACTTCTCTTTCTTGGGTGGACAACTTACAGGTGCGCCCACCACTTCTGCCGGAATGATGCCTGTGAGCGCGTCGATCGCATAGACACCTGTGCGCCAGCGTTCCGTCACTTTCAGCTTCAAAGATGGTGGTGACGACCTTACAGTATTGGGAGGATCTGGAAATGCCTCTCCGTCTAAGATCCAACCATAGAGAGAAGCCCCAAATGGCTCCTCTAGGAAAGTCCACAGAACAGAGGTGGGCGGAGCAGCCGGCTCACAAACAGTGCCCCAAGTTTCCTTTAGCGTTTCTTCTAGGAACTTGCTTCGCTCAAGCGCTTTCGGTGTCGGATCGGGAGTCCAACTCAATAGAGCTAGCTGCGCTTCGGCTGCTGCTTCCCCTGCTTTTTGAGGCAGCCAAACTGCGGGGGTTGAGCCGTCTAGCAGTTCACCAATTAGTTCAACTTTCTTCAACGTGTACTGAAAGACATCGTTGCCGCGTTGGTTCCAACCGTCTGCCGGTGCTCCAGGAGTTCCCGGCGTTAGGCTGGCTGCTGCACCTCGGAAGAAGTATTGCGTGTTCTCGGTGACAGGCGGCATCGCGAGCATCACGAAAGGAATAGCATCGATTGCGGCTCGTCGCTGGGTCAATGGAACTTGCGGTTGGGGCTGCCCGATCGGTGCAGGAGGCGGCGGATCGGCAGGCGGACTCGGTGCTGATGCAGCCTCGACTCCTTCTGCAATGCTGCCATCAATCGGTTTATCGACCCCAGTTCCAGCAGCGAGTGCGGGCGATCGACTCACTAACTTCAACGACTGGAACAATGGGGGTGGCTTAATCGTTGGAGTAGAACTTACTCCAAACGCGAAATCAACACAGCCTTCAATGCTAAAGAATAAGAACTCAACCCGGCCGCAAATTTCGCCTGAGACTCGCGCCACCCGTGATCCATTTGGTAGTTCACCAATATCTACAGTGAGATTCGCCCAAGCGCTAATGTCGATAATAAATAGGTGTAGTGTGCCCCGGACATAAAGAATTCCGGTGAGGCGAAACGGGTCAAAGCCCAACACTGCATCGAACCCGGCAGCGACTTCGGCATAGAGTCGGACGCTCTTGCTGCCCCAAATGAACGCAACGTGGAGTCCGGTCGCGATCGCAAATCCTTTCACCGGAGCAGGCAAATCACTCTTGAGATCCCCCGCAACAAATCCCTTGCCTGAAAGCATCAGATAGCCTGAGCCTTCAAACACTTCCATGATTTTCGCGTGGATCTGATCCACATACCGTCCTAGATACAGATACCAGTCTTTAGTGTTGTTGAAATTAAAGAATGCCTCAACTGGAATCTTAATTTCCAGCAAGGGTTGAATGCTAAAGTCTACCGAGATCCCGATCGTAAGCGTGCCACGACCCATATCGAGATCGATCACCGCTAAGAACGTCCCTTCTGCCGTGCCTTCTAACTGGGGCATCACCGCTAAAAGGCTCGCCTTCATCATCAGCAAAAGTCGAGGCCCCGGCAACTCCAGCAACACAACGCCCTTCATGTTGAAGATGATGCTAGAACCCATCGTGCCCAGAATCGCACCGACCCCAAATGCCCAAGTATCAATCTTGGGTTGCCAAGCCGCAATGTTTGCCGGATTGCCTTGTGCAACGTTCTTCAACCATGCCAATGCGGGAGCCATCGATCCGGCTGGCGGCTCTTTGCGGCTGTAGTGCATCGCAAACAAGCCCAAGAATCCATAGATGCCCAACCCAGAAGCACCCAAAGGAATTGCCACCGGAAATTCGACTTCTAGCGTGACAATCACGCCTGTTGCTTTCCGAGTGCCTTCGGTAATGTTCGCAACTCCAACGCCTGCTGCAATGCGGACTTGAACTGGAACGATCGTCAGATCAAGTTGTCCCTTGATCTCGTTCTCGTTCATCTCCATATAGCCCCGTCCGCGCAACGCAGCCGGAATATCAATACTCGCTGCGAACGCTGTCAACTCTGGTGGACTGATTGGATCGAACTTCAATCGCACTCGTGCCCGCTCGATCGACACCACACCCAAATCGACGGCAAAGCCCAAATCAATCTCAAAAACCAACGGATTGTTCCGAGCCACTCGCGCTCCTAGCACCGTCAGAATTTGATCCAACGGGGAAGCAACCGTGATCGCACCGGGTCGCGAGACATCGATTGTGTACCCCTTGGATGCATCAAAAACGGGCTTGAACTGGAATCTGCCCAAAGCTGGATTGTCCCCAATCCGAACGCCCACCGCTTTGTAGCGAACCGAGAGTGGAGCATTGCGATCGATCTTCAACAGTGTTTTGCCACCGATCGAGACATCGACACTCAGCGCTGCTTCCATATCGAACAAGATCACACTCTCGATGCCCGTCGGTCGCGATCGAAACTGCACCTCACCGCCGTACCAAATCACCCGCTCACATAGTACCTTCATAGGACTACTATCGATCTGCGCCAACCCCGCAATGCTCGCTGGAATTGCCAGCATCCCGGCAGTCATCGCGAGTTCCGCTAAAGCACCATCATTGGCAACTGCCCCCACACCTGCATCAATCAAGGGCATGAACACGATCGTCGTTCCCAAGAAATTCAACCCAAAGCCCGGACTTGCCGCAGGGGACTGTCCCGGTCGGGTTCCAATCAGCCACAATCCGTCAATGTCCGCCGGATCAGCGCCATAGTAGCCAACGATCGACACCGTATCTGTCGCATCATCAATCTGAATCACGAGACGAAAATCGATCAGCCCATCTGCCGGATTTGCGCCCAGTGGCTCACCCGCAGGCAGCGTTCCTGAGCTACCCGGTGGCATACTGCCTTGCAGTCTATCTTCTGCTGCGGTCTGGACATCAATCTTGGCGGTCACTTCGCAGGCAACAAATTGGTTTCGCACAATCCGAACCTTGCCGCCCATCTGCCGAAACCACCGAGGCGGAGGGGGCGGTTGCTGATTCTCTGGAGGGGGCGGATCAACAATGACTGGATCGGTGGTCGAACTTGTCTGCGGGTCCCGATGCAACGTTCCTTCCACGACAATGCCATTCGGGTTTGAACCGCTCCAAAGCGCCACAGCCTTCCACCAGATCCGCCGCGTTTCAACTTGGGGATAGCCTTGGTTCTGCCAATTTGTCATATTGGACGTATGGCTGACCGTCAGGTTCTTGCTTTGAAGTCCATTGGATGAATTCGCAATCAGGTCTTCAATGATCGTTCGCAATCCTAACGCTCGTCGTCGCGCCAAGTCTTCGTTATAGTCTCGCTTGGTGCTGTCGGTGTTGGGGGGCGGCGGTCCTTCGTAGCTCGCGAACCCTTCGACTGCGATCGCGGCTCCCGTCGGTAGTCCTTGCAACAAGGGCAGTAACGCTGCACGCACCTCACTGCCCCCCAACCAATTTGATGTCGAGCCTTCATCGGTTGCTGTCGTCGTCCGAGTATTATCCGGTTGTCGCGCAAAATTGCGAGTGTCGTCGTCCGTCTGCACACGATCGCCTACACGGTAAGATGGCTGGTCAAACCGAAAGTATCCTGTAAAGTTGCCGATCGCATTTTCTCCGGGCGATTCTGCGCGGATTGTTGCATCCGTTCCAGACGGTAAATCTACGGTTAATGTTGCACTAGTGCCCCGCGGGGTTCCGTTGATTGTCCACTGCGTCTGAGATTGTCGTGCAGGAGAAACATCGAGTGCGATCGTTGCGGTCGTTGGCGTTTCGGACACCAGAACTAGCCGGGGTGCTTGCGGTGAAGCAGTGCCCTGCGTAATCGATGTAGTGGTTAACAGAGCTGGCGAAACTGGGCCCAGCGAAGTGACTCCTGGAATAACGATCGCAGCAGGTCGCCGTGTGGCTGTAATGGTCAGCGTTCCTGTTCGTGGGGGCGAACTCGAATCGTTGACGTTAATCGTGATGGTTCGTTGCGCTGTAGTAGACAGATCAATGTCAGCGACTCGATTATTCTGCGGTGGACTGCCTTGAACCGTGACTGTTGTGGTGATTGGAGATCGCCCCCCTTCGATGTCTACGACCATGCGCGATCGCTCTGGCAGACTCACCGTACCTGTCGTGTTCGAGGTTCGCACCAAGCCGTAGCCTCGTTGGTCTGCATCATAAAATCGTGCGCTTAACTTCAGCGCTCCGCCGCCTTGATTCAGTACTTGCAGCGAGAAATCTCCGGTGATGCCAGAGGACGCGCCAATGCCAATGAGCAGATTTTCAACGCCAGCATCGATCGCAAAATCCTGCGCTCCATTCGGCGCAATGAACAATCGAATCTCTGGGAGATAGAGTCCCGTCCACGATTCATCGAACCCAAACTGTGCAAGCACATCAGGTGGCGTGGAGCCATCTGAAAGATCCAACGTGCCCGATCGAAAGCCAAATCCTACAACCTGCGAAGGTCCAATAAACGCATAGGGTGGCTCCATCTTAATCAATTCGGCAACTCCAATGTCGCCCGGATCATCTAGCCCGGTTGCGCCTGCTGACAACAATCCTGCAATGATTGGGTCATTATTCAATGATCCCTGCTGTAGCCGAAATTTCAGCCGGGGTAGCGTAAACGAGACTTTTTCCCGTTGTGGATCAGGCACTAATTGCCCATTCGTTTCCCGTTTCGCTCCCCGCAAAAACGGCGGACGTAACACAACAGTCGTCAGCAGCAGATCAAGCGTAAATCCAGTGGTCGGATAGTCCGATGGCAGTATATTGTCCGGAGTCGTGTCATACGCATTAATCACCGCAGCAGCATTAGCAAAGCTTCCAGCCGCTCCGATCGCTGCTACGGCAGTCGAGACTTTTTGTGCGGCGACTCTTGGAACGAGCAACTGAAAATCGAGTTTTGCATCGCGAATATCAATCCACGGATCACGACGCGATGCATCGTTTTGCGGGTGATTCTCCACATTCGACCCGATGATCGACATCGTTGTCGGATCTAGCGTCAAATTCCCTTCAAAATCGACCACTCCGCGAATCGTGATTCCGTTTTCATCAAGCGCAATCTCATGTTCTGCAACACGCAAGGTTGACAACAATGCGTGCCACTGCCCAAACGTATCTCCTTGCAGGACGTAGGGAGACACTAAATCAATGAGTGAAAGCTCAAACGGCACATTCCCTCCTTATCTGGAAGACGCACTAACAATGCTGTCACTTGCTCAGGCACGTCAACAGCAGTAAGTCAGGCACAGAATTTCTACGAAGAACTTGCAGCAGGAAACGCGCACAGATTCTCCATTCTCAACAGTATAGATTTACTAAGTAGTCGTATGTAATTAGATATATATTAAAATGCTTCAGCGGCTTAACACACGGGAACGCTTGCTAAACTACTTAGATTTATCTGACACCTTGATGATTCGCATCAAGACTTTAGCACTCCTCGCTAGTCTACGAGCGCAGATTCTTGAATCTTTGTAATCGTTATTGTTTTGCAATACTTCAGAGAAAATTCAGCCACGATCTCCCCACAAACAGTGATTCTTAATTACAGCAGTCCGGACAGAACAAGGCAGTTATGATGCCGTAGAAGCGCAAGTTTTGATAGTTTGGAACTCAGACCCCGCTACTTTCTCCCCAGCAAGGGAGCTTCGTTTTGAGACTTCGACCTTTCATAAAGCCGCTCTTACTCAAAGCTGAATTTGCGTTGTTTTGGGGACAGCCTCCCGCGTCTTGCTGGCAGCGATGTAGCGATAGTAAGTTGGGCGGCTAATGCCCAGATGCTCACAAATCGAAGTCACACTTCGGGTGGGGTTCATAGAGAGAGTTCGCCCAATTTCAATAGACCTCTTGCAGATTAGATTGCGGAGGTAGCAGGGGAGCCAAACTAGGCAGTGAAGATCGCGCTCAAGCTCCCCCAAAAGAAGAAAATCAGGATAACAAATAAACCGAATGTCCTGATGAATTCTAAAATAGCTCAAAAGCTGCCCGCATCGCAGTTCAAACGGCGATTTGGGGTGCAGTTATTGACGTTCAAGCACTTGGTCAAAGTGCTCAAACCTCGTTGGCGACCGCAACCTAAGCCTGGAACAACGCCAAAACTCGCTCTTGAAGACCGCATTCTATTGTGTCTGGAGTATTGGCGAGAATATCGCACCTACTTTCACATCGGCAGCAGTTGGGGGGTAAGTGAGTCCACGGTCTGTCGCATTGTGCGGTGGGTCGAAGACCACTTGATGCAGAGCGGGCAGTTTCGCTTGCCAGGAAAGAAGTCACTGGTGCGAGGGTTTGCGCCGCCGGAAGTCGTGGTGATGGATGTGACTGAAAGTCCAATCGAGCGTCCGAAGCGGCGACAACGCGCCTTCTACTCTGGCAAGAAGAAACGGCACACGCTCAAGAGCCAGGTCGTGATTGACCTCCAAAGCGGACAGATTCTCTGTACATTTTTCGGCAAAGGGCGACGACATGATTTCAAGCTGTATCGAGCATCGAGAGTCCGCTCTGCCTCTCAAACTGAAAGCTTGCAAGACCGAGGCTATCAGGGCATTCAAAAGTTGCATCGCAACGCTCAACTGCCGCATAAAAAGCCGCGAGGTGGACAACTGACAGCATCCCAAAAGGCTGAAAATCGAGCGTTAGCTCGTCGGCGCGTTCGCATTGAGCAAGTGAATCGGTGCTTAAAGATCTTTCGCATCTTGGCGGAGCGCTACCGCAATCGTCGCCGTCGCTTTGGGTTGCGCTGTAATTTGATTGCTGCTCTCTACAACTATGAGCAGGCTCAGTCTGCTGCATAGAGCTAATGTGCAAGAGGTCTCGTGAAGTCTTTGAGGGATCGTCCTAAACGATCGAGCCGCCAGACCACGATCGTGTCTCCTTTTCTGGCGAACTCAAAGGCTTGTTTTAGTCCAGGGCGATCGGCGTTTGCCCCGCTCATCTTGTCTGAGAAGATTTTCTCACAATTGACGGCTTGCAGAGCATCGTGTTGCAGTGCCAAATTTTGGTCATCGGTGGAAACTCGTTCGTAGCCAATCAGCATGGTTGAGAGTTCTAACGTACTGTTATTGTCTCAGAACTCGTTCAACTTGCTGCATTTTGAGACATAGATTCATTGACAAGTTCATTTACAGGTTTGCGAACCTGAAAGCCTCGTTTTGGGAATGCAAGTTCGACTGTCAAACAAAGGAGCGTTTTCTTGCCTGCCGTCAGTTGCCATTAATTCTGGTTTGAGCGGATGATTGCAGGTTTGTTGCAAGGGAACGCCGGTTCAGTTGCAGTTAATCCTGGTTGATGTGAAATGA
>Ga0209512_1003027_pt1 | contig 16548 bp, 14 predicted proteins | sample frozenSSSSmetaG_FD_184142 | JGI IMG/M metagenome (GOLD analysis project Ga0209512, IMG submission 184142) | Glacier valley bacterial and archeal communities from Borup Fiord, Nunavut, Canada, to study Microbial Dark Matter (Phase II) -... | ecosystem: Environmental > Aquatic > Freshwater > Ice >... | reverse complement strand
TATTTCTAACCAGGCATACACTACTTCAGACGAGGTTAAGAACATCGTGGCACTGGGCGGGAAACTACCTAGCGATGACCCGAATACCCAGGCGGTGAATGACCCCACTATCTCCAGAGTGGTAGCGGCTTACGCTTACCCAACCCCAGCCCCTTCTCCAACTGTTGGGCCAATCCCGGCCTACACCGGGCGGGATGGAGTTGAGGTGAACTCCGCGCCAGCTCAGGATGGAGGATTGCCGCTTCCGCTGGTCTTGAGTGTCGCAGGTTTACTTCTGTCTGGCACCTTAGCGGGTGGCTTCTACTTCTGGCGTATTCGGTTTAGGAAGTAGTTATCACAGGCATGAGGCTGAAAAGCCAATCATTACATTAGCTGTAATAGTGTAATAGTTGGCTTTTGGCTGGCATAAGGCTGCAAAAGTACCCATCTAACGAAACAGATGGGTACTTTTGCAGGGAGTTAGGGCGCGGCTCTTTGTTGGGCTGCGCCAGAAAGAAGAAACGCGAAGATGGACTCAGGGTCAAATAGTGCCGAAACCTCGAAGTCGGCGAGAGGTGATTTGGATGTTTCGGCTGGCATCACCTATAGATTGGTAGAGCATTCACCGGGCGAATTTTACCAACGTCCGTTACTACTTCAGTTTCGCCGTAGTTTACGGCAATCGCTGAAAACCACCTCACCTGTAACATCGGTTGATTTGGATGACTGGTTGCCTGACGAGCCAGTAGAGGAGGAGGGTAATTTATGAGCATCCTGGACTGGATCTGCCTGGGAATACTGGGCGTAAGCATTGTCAGTGGGGCATTGGACGGAATAGCCCGCCCTGCCTGCCTGGGAGTAGGGGTTGTTTTAGGTTGGTTGGTGATCGCCCCGCTTCTGGCCTCGCCTCTGTCGGGACTAATAGGGAATTTGCCGCTGGTCTCGCAACTTGACCCCGGCCTACTCCGGGGAGGGGTGTATGTGGTTATTATTTTTGCCTGCGCTGCTATAGGCGGACTGGTAGGGGATTTGCTGAATTTCTTCGCCTGGATTATTCCCGGTATCAACCTGGCTAATCTGGCGGGCGGGGCCGCTATCGGGTTGGGGGTGGGTCTTATACTCACTGGAGGGGCGGTACTGGCTCTATCTCAAGGGTTTCCTGATTGGACGCAGCAGCAACTAGCTCAGTCCACCATCGCCGCCTGGATCGGCAAACCGCTGGCCTGGTTAGGTTCACTTTTGGCTCCGCCGGATATGAGGTTTCTTTTCAAATAGCTGTTCCTCACGTTGTCACTAATCCACGATTTGAATTTTAAGGAAAAAAATGCGTAACAAAAAGACAAACTTACAAAGCCGCGTGGCCGTTTTATCATTGGTCTTTCTTATTACTTTTACCTTGTTAACGGTTTTCTCAGCTACGCCGGGTTTCCCAGTTTCGGCCTCGACCATTAGCTGGAGCAGTCCCACCGTTGTACCGGGGGGTCTGGTCAATGTTGATTCCCTCATCCGCCCTTCGGATGGAGCTTTCTTTTTTATTGGAGACAGTGGGGGTAGCATACCTTCCGGGAGTAGCGGCGGTGTTGTAGGGGGCATCTTCATTCGCACCAACGCTAGTAGCTTCTTCGGGGGCAGTGGGAGCAATTTTGCTACCGCCTTCCGTATAACTAATGACCCAACTGAACGGAAGCCCTCGGCGGTGTTTGACCGAAACTCGAATTTACATATTGTATGGGCCGATTCAACCGCAAAATTTCATTACGTCCGCTTCGATGCCACCGGGACTTTGGTGGATCAAAAAGACATCGGGGCAAATGGTTGCGGAAATACCCAGTGTATCAACCCTAACATTACTACTTCCCTATCCCCAACCGCCCCGAACGAACTGGAAGTGGGTTACACCTACGTGCAATCTAGCGGGTATGCTCAGTATGCCATGTCCAGTAGTGACGGCGGGGCTACCTGGTCAGTGCCGATAGCGATTTCCAATCTTTTCTTGAGCAGTCAGATGAAGCCCAACAAGGTCGCTCTGGCTCCTGATGGCAGTGTTTACTTGGGCTTCTGGCAGAGTGATGGAGCGGGCGGCTGGACGGATAATGTGTATGTTGCCCGAAAGCCAGTCGGGGGGAGTTGGGGTACGCCTATCCTTATTACCACAAATACCTGGGGCAAGGAGTTTGGGCTTACTACCGATAGTGCCTCCAACGCCTATGTTATTTTTAATGGGGGTTGTGCCACCGGCGAAAGGTTTTTCGTCAGCCGCTATTCGGGGGGGAGTTGGAGCAGTCCAACTGGTATCAACAGTTGCTCTACTGATGGTACGAATTCCATCAATCTCACGAATACTCCAGGTGGGGCAGTCTGGGGAGCCATTAGCATTGCGAATGTGGGCATGCGGTACTTGCACAGTGCTGACGGCTTGGCCTGGACTTATGGGGATGCTTGGACGGCCAATACCCCTGGCGGAATTGGAAGCAGTATTTCGGCCTGGAATACTCAGGTTCTGGTAGGGGCAGAGCAATCGGCAACCGCCAATATTGGGTTTGTGACGCTGCTCGGTAGCGTTCCTGTCCCGACTGCTACCCCTAGCAGTGTCACTAATACACCAGTTCCAACGAACACGATTGGGGCAACTAATACTCCCACTGTAGGTGCTACTCCAACGAACACGGGTACGATTGGGGCAACTAACACCGTAGGCAGTGCTACCAGCACACCAGTACCCCCCACCCCAACGAACACGGGTACGATTGGGGCTACTGTCACTCCCGCTCCAACAAACACCGCTACCGCTACCTCCAACCCTGGCCCGGCTCTGACTTATTATGCTCAGGCAACGGCCACCGTGTTCGCTGGGAATGCTCAGGCCACCGCAACGGCGATTTCTTACTACGCCACTGTGACGGCTCGCAACCAAAACGCTACTATCACGGCCTTAGCTATTCCGCCCACTGCTACGCCCTGGGTTGCGGATAGTGCCACTCCGGGTAGGTTGTCTACGCCCACGCCTTACCCACTTCCAAACACCCCGGTAAGATTTCCTACGGTTGCGTCCAGGACAGCCTCCTCCACCCCTAGCCCCTTACCTGGACAGGTGGCGGCGGGGGCAAGCTTACCTACCGTAACCCCCTTCCCTACGGTTACACCGCTCCCCGCGCTGGGAGTTTTTGGGGCAAATTCGGGTAGCAACAGCACGGGGACACAGGCGGAAAATATCCCGGCTCTGGGGCTGGCTTTACCTACCCTTATCCCGACTGTCACACCCCTGCCGACTGCCACCCCTCTGCCTACCGCTACTGCGGTGGTAATAGTAGCTGATACCGGGGATGCTAACGGGGTACTTCGGTTGATAGTGGTGGATAGTGATGAGGGAATAGTGCCGCTACTGGTCAGGGGGCTTATTAGCCTGATGATTACCGCGCTTTTGTATCTGGGTTGGCGGTTCATTCGCCCCCAGGTTTACCTGAGCGGGAGGCGGTCATGATTAGAGCGAGGAGGAAGTTCTGCCTTCTGGCTCTCACCGTCCTGGTGTTGTGGGCCATCGGCGCACCTTTATTGCAGGTCGAGGCCGCTCAGATCACTCCTTCCCGCCTGACGGTGCGGGGGGCGCAGGTGGTGGACGAACAAGGGCAGCCTATTTTTCTGGCTGGGGTCAATTACGAAGGTTTCACAGACCGGGCCTGGAAAATGTGGGAGAGTGAGCAGTTCGACCCCACTCTCATCCAACGGGATTTTGAGACGGCCCGGCTCGGTGGATACAACACCTTACGGGTTTTCGTGCAGGAACGGTTGGCTACCAACATCTTTGCGGGGGATTTCAGTAAGCTGGACAAAGTAGTAGCTCTGGCAAAAGAGCAGGGGCTACACCTCCTCCTGACCATGGCGGATTACGGTGAGCCGAGGCTGGAAAACCTTCTGGCCCTTGACCGCCTGGTAGCCACCCACTACCGGGACGAGCCGACTATCTTTGCTTTTGACCTCAAAAACGAGCCAAATTTCGGGGATTTCGCCGGGATTGTCTACCCAGGAGGCGAGAAACCCGCCCTTCAGACGGACGTACTTCTCAGGGCTTACGGCGAAAAGATTAGCCGGGAGGCTGTCAAAAGCTGGAGGTATAGTGACGAGGGTAAGCGGGTGGTAAGCGTCCTACAAGATGATGAAACCGCCTACTATCTTGCCAACAGTTACAAACTCTGGCAGGAGTTCGAGGCTGAGGCAGGAAGTTGGGGTCAACCGGGAGTGACGGTGCAGCCGGGGACAGTCACCAGTCTCCTGGTAACTCCTGGGTCTGGCCGGGCCGGGTTCGGCTACGGGGTAAGTGAGGAGGGCAAGGCTAAATGGGGCAAGCTCATAGAGGCGGTGGATAGCACGCTTTCCCGTTGGACGGAGTTACGAGCGAAGGCACTAAGGCTTGCCGCCCCCCAGACCCTCCTTACTATCGGCTTTAATGATATGTCGCTGGCAATCCTGCCCGGCCCGAACCGCTATCTGGATTTCATCTCACCGCACATTTACGGCTACCTGTCTGACCTGGCGGGAACTTACCTGTCCCTGGAAACGTTGCACTCCTTTTACCCGGTTACGCCCATTGTGTTTGAGGAGTTTGGGTATTCGGGAGTGCAGTGGCCCAGTGCGCCAGTAGACGGGGAGGTAGTCGCCGGGTACGAAACGGCGGTGTGGTTATGGCTACGACAGCTTGACTTTGCCGGGGGATACAAGTGGCTGCTGAATAGCCCGACCAATAACCCCAACCACTACGAGGCGGGTTTCGGCCTTTTGGACAGTGATAACAAGCCCAACCCTAACTTCCTGGCAGCGCGGGCGGTGCTGGATCACGGGGGAAGTCGAGGAGAGTTCACCCGATTGGAAATAGGGCCGGACGGTAAAGCTCTGGAATATGAGTGGCACTCGGCGGGAATACCAACCGCTACGCTGGCACAACCGCAGGAATGGTTTGGGAATGGGACGCTCTGGCGAGAAGCCGAAGCTAACTGGAAACTGCTGGTAGTGCAAGCAGGTCAAGCTCCCTGGCACATCGGTTGGCAGAAACTGGCTACCGGGGAAACTAACCTCAGTCTCAGCACTAACAATATGGCCTGGGTCTGGCTGGATTTGAAGGGATTAAACGGGGGGAAGGCGGTGCAGGTGGTGAGTGCCACCGTCCAAACTGACCCACTCTCGGCGGATACTACAGTTTTCCAACCACTACTACAGCCGGATGGTTCTCTGGCACTTTTAACCCAACCCGGTGCTACCTATTTACTTAGACTTGCGGTTTAGGAAAATAGACCGCAAGTTTTAATACTTTGGCTCAGGAGTTTTCTGTCATGCAATCATCGAAATTGTCTCATAGCCCCAATTTGGACACCTCTCTAGTTTTTTTTTCCTGGTATGACCCGTCCACGTTACCTCTGACGCAAAAAATCCGGCAGGCAATGGCCCGCTATCAGGAAAAGCACGAAGGACGCAGCGCAAACTATTGTCTGGTTAGCCAGAAGTTGCCTGAAACTGTTCACCAGGAGTTAGTGGCCGGGGAATTGGGGATCAAGATTGAACTTTGCCAATACCTCGGCCTGGATAGTATTTATCTCGCTGAACTTGCACCAGGAGTCGCAGCATGAACCTTGTTTTGAGGCTAGAAAACCTACCGCCGTTTCTGTCGTTATTCGCCAACCTGGAGGCTACCATGCAATTCCCGGACAAAGAATTGTTGTGCCGCGATTGTGGCACAACCTTTTTGTTTACCGCCGGAGAGCAGGATTATTATCTCCAAAAAGGTGTAGAAAATCTGCCGAAGCGTTGCCTGGTCTGCCGCCGAAAACGCTGGGAAGAGGCCAGCGCAGGTTTGGAGCTGGAAGCTCAACTTTTAACGGTCAGTCCCCTTTCGAGGGCCAAGTCGGGCTTTTTGCCCCGCACTGACCCGCCCTGATGTTCCGACGTAAGGAAGAACATTTGGGGCAGGCCGCCATAGCGTGGCCGGGGGTTGGTCTCTGACCAGCCCCTTACTCTTTTTCGCCACAAAACCAAAAAGCAAGAAAGGTTTCCCAGCATGAACGGACGTACTCATACTATTACCGGGGTAGCCTCAGTATTAGGGGCTACCTGCGCTACCTTACAGTTCCGGCACAATATAAGCGATTTACCAGCACCGCTTTCCAATATTCTCACTCCCCCCGCCAGCCTTAACCTGTCCCTGGACAAAATGACCTTTGTTGCCGCCCAGGTGGAACTGCCCGCCCTGACCCTGACCCTGCTGGGATTACTTTTGCTTGGCGTGGTGGGTGGGCAGTTCCCGGATATTGACCAACCTACCTCCACTATTGCCAATAGTGGCAGAGCGGTGGGCCGGATGATGCACCAACACGGGCTATGGGGCTTTTTGGTCAAAGTTTTGTTCTGGATTATTAACTTCATCCCTCAAACTATGGCCTGGATCGCCAACAACTTCTTCGGCGGTCATCGGGGCGTGGTGCATTCCCTATTGGCAATGCTGGTGGTAAGTGGCCTGGTGGGAACGGCAACCTATTTCCTGGTTGGCACAGCCTTTTACGGGACGATGTTCGGCGTGGCTTATCTAACCCACCTGATAGCCGACATGTTCACCCGGAGCGGTATTAAGTTGCTGCTGCCTTTCTCTGATCATTCTTTCCACCTGCTGCCGCCTGGTATTCGCTTCAAAGCCGATAGCGAGTGGCAAAACGGCTTGGTGCAAGCTCTGGCGGTTGGGGCGATTGTTTTCTCCGCCTGGGGTCTGGCTAAGATGCTAATTTAGGTTCGCAGCACCTTTTGGCGGCGCGGGCGGGACAATAGTAGCGTCTACAGACGTTAGACCGCCCCGTCCAAAATCTGCTATATTATTAGCAGTGAAAGTAAAACATTAATTCTAGCTCAGGAAAAAAAGATGACGCAAAATTACAGTGCAAATAGCATCGAGGTTCTGGAAGGGGTAGAGGCCATCCGCCGCAATCCCGGAATGTACATCGGCTCCACCGGCTCACATGGCCTGGTCCACCTTATTTATGAGGCTTTCGCCAACTCCGTTGATGAGGCCGTAGCCGGTCACGGCAAGGTTATCTCGGTTAGCCTCAACCTCAACACGGGCGTGGTGACGGTTGAGGACGAAGGTCGGGGTATCCCTTTCGACCTGAAAGAACACAAAGGGCAAATGCTCCCCGCCGCCACCATAATCGTCAGTACCATCCACGCTGGAGGTAAATTCGATAATACCAAAGCGGGGAGTGCTTATGCCAGCAGTGGTGGATTGCACGGGGTCGGCACCACCGCCATCAACGCCTTTGCCGAAGCCCTGGAACTTGAATCCTTTAGAGATGGCAAGCACTTCCGGCAGTTGTTCAAGCGGGGAGAGCCGCAGCCTCACAAAGTTGAGAAATGCGAACCAGCCAGGCATGGTACGCGCTTTCGCTGGAAGGCTGACCTGAAACTTTTCGACCCAGGGGCGCATTACGACCTGGAACTCCTGACCAACCGCCTGAAGCCAGCCGCCTACCTCAATCCCGGCCTGAAAGTGCGCTTATCCGTCCTGCACCCCGGCGAGGAAACGCCCAGGGTGCAGGAGTTTTATTCCCAGAGTGGGCTGGGCGGCTACGTGACCGATATGCTGAGGGAAATGGAAGGGGAGGAAGCCAAACCTCTTTTCCCGCAGCAACTCCTTATCCGGGGTGAGCGCGATGGGGTGCAGGTGGAGGCGGCCCTCCTGGTGAGTGCCGAAAGCTACCAGACCACCATCCACAGCTACGCCAACTCAATTCGTACCCGCGACGGTGGAACCCACGAGAGTGGCTTCAAGGCCGCTCTCACCAAGACCATCAATGAGCAAGCCGCGCTGGGTAGTAGCACTGCCGCCGTTGCCAAAGGCAAAGTTGCCGCCAAAGGGAAGGGCAAACCCACTAATGGTAAAACCCCGTCCAAAAGTAGCCAGCCCACCAGTTTCAAACCAGAGGTAATCCAACAAGGTTTGTATGTGGTAATCGCGGTGAAGTTAGCCCGACCTCAGTTCCAGAGCCAGACCAAAGACCGCCTCAGTTCCGCCGAGGTGGAAGGGGTAGCCCGGAGTATCGTGGGGCAAGGTCTTAGTGACTGGCTGACCGCCAACCCCAAGCAGGCCAGTGCCTGGTTACGCCGTATCGAAGCTTCCCAGAAAGCCCGCGAGGAAGCCATGCATTACGAAGAGTTGGCCCGCGCTGCCGGACAGGATAAAGGCGGACTTCTAATTGACAAGGGTATCTCCGAAAAGTTTGTGCGCTGCGCCAGTAAGAACCCGGCAGATCGGGAGCTTCTGATTGTGGAAGGGGATAGCGCGGGCGGGAGTGCGGTGCAGGGTAGGAATGCCACTACCCAGGGCATCCTGAAACTGAGGGGTAAACCCCTGAACGTAGCTGGCGCGAAACTTAGCTCTATCGTAGCTAATCAGGAAATCCTGACCTTACTCAACGTGTTAGGCACGGGCTTTGGGAGTAGCTTTGACATCTCGAAACTGGCCTTTCACAAAGTAATAATAATGAGCGATGCCGATGTGGACGGGCTGCATATCCAATGCCTGCTCCTGACCTTCCTCCACCAGATGCTACCAGAACTCATTCGGCAGGGGCATATCTACATTGCCCAACCACCCCTTTACAAAGTGGTCTACAAGAAACAAGACATCTGGCTATTGGATGATGGGGCTAAGGACAGTTGGCTCAAAGCTCATCCTGATGCGGGAGCGGTGGAGTTCAAACGCTTCAAGGGGTTAGGTGAAATGAACCCGAAAGAGTTAAGGGACACCACCCTGAACCCCCAGTTCCGCACTCTCCTACGGGTAACAATTGAAGAAGCAGACCTGGCGACAAAACTGGTGTATCAACTAATGGAAAACAAGGATGCCAGCGTCCGGCGGACTTTCCTGGAAGAATTTGGGGGAGGCTGGCTTTCCGACCTTCCTGAAACGAGTGCCAGTAGCCAGCCGGAAACCGTAACAACTGGGCGTACAGCCGTAGGTTCGGTACAATCTCAGAAAGGGGCGGCCTAGTTATGGCAAAGCAATCATCTTTTGACTTAAATCCTTCCGGCCCGATAAAGTCGGTAGAATTCCACGAAATCTTCGGGCAGAACTACGGGCAGTACGGCCTGTTTGTGGTGCAAGATCGCGCCCTGCCGGATGCTAGAGACGGTCTGAAACCCGTCCAACGCCGCATCCTCTACACCCTGTTTGAAGGGCGGTATTTAGCATCCGGCTCGCACAAGAAATCCGCCGAAATCGTGGGTAAAGTGCTGGGAGACCGCCACCCGCATGGCGATAGCAGTGTCTACGATGCCATGTCCAGAATGGCCCAACCCTTCAGTCTGCGTTATCCCCTGATTGATGGACAAGGGAACTGGGGAGCGTCAGATGGCAGCCCGGCAGCCGCTTACCGTTACACCGAAGCCAAACTGACTTTACTGGCAGAAGCACTCTTGTCCGAGGACATAAAAAAGGAAACCGTACCACTACTCATCACCTACAAAGAGGACCCGAAGGTAGTTGAGCCGATGTACCTGCCCGGTCACATTCCGCCCTGTGTCAACCCGATTGAGGGGATTGCCGTTGGTATTTCCACCACCGTCCCACCCCACAACCTGGGGGAAAGCCTGCGGGCTTGTGTGGCGATGCTCGATGCTGGGATATTAGACGGCAAGGGTTTCTCCACCGAACAACTGATGAGTTACCTACCCGGCCCCGACTTCCCCGAAGGAGGCCGGATAATGCTGGCTTCCGGTGGAGTCAGGGAATACCTGGAGACAGGCCGGGGCCGGTTTATCGTCCGGGCGGGTATAGGGCTTGAGCAACTTAGCCCCACCAAAAAGGCTCTGGTGGTCACAGGTTTACCCCCCACTGGTCGGGATAAGGTAATCGCTTCTATTATAGATGCCATCAATGATAGAAAGCCCGGAACTGAGGGGCTGGTAGCCGAGCCGCCACTGGACGAAACCAACGAGGAGCGCACCCGGATTGTGCTGGAACTGAAACGGGAGGCTAATCCGGCGGTAGTGCTGGAAAGCCTGTACCGCCACACCCTCTTACAAATAGGGGTGTCGGCTCAACTCTACTTCCTGTTTGCCCACAAAGGCCACCCGCAAGCTGCCGCCACTGTGCCGAAGCAGGTGGGGTTGGTGGAACTACTTTCGTACTGGCTGCACCACCAACTGCTGGTGCTGGAGCAAAGGCTCAACTTTGAACTGAGGCAGTTCAAAACCCGATTGGCAACGGTAGAAGCCCTGATAATCGGGGCTACCCACGCTCAGGAGTTGGTGAAAATATTCCAGGAGGCCGAGGGCAAGGCTGCCGCTAAAGCAATCATCCAGAAGAAATATAACCTGACCGAAGAGCAGTCCGAAGTCATTGCCAGTATGAGTCTGTCGCAAGTAACCCGGCCTGATGCGGGGAAGTATCAGGCTGAAAGAACCGAGTTAGTTGGTAAGATTGGTAAACACGAGGAACTGCTGGAATCTCGCCCCAAACGAATAGCTCTACTCAAGTTAGAACTCAGGGAAACTGAGAAGAAATTCGGGGATGCTCGCCGGACGGTACTGGATGCTGCCGAACTTAGTGCCAGTACCGAGGCAGTGGAAGTAGCGCAGTTGAGCGCGAGAGAAGCCGTCACCCTGGCTTTGTACGCTGATGGCACTATCAAGGCTACCCCGATTGACCAGTTCTCAGGGAACGGCAAACCCCATAAGCTGGATGAGGGTCTGACAGGGCTGTGTGCAGTCGGGCCGGACGCTTTTGTGCTGGCAGTCACCAACCGAGGTCGAGTATTTGGTCTGCCAGTGGAGAAGTTGCCAGTTACTACCCGTGCTGGCAAGAGTGAGAACGTTGCCCGGTATCTGAAGCTAGAGCAGGGGGAGCGGGTGGTGAGCTTATTGGCAGCCCCCGGAGCGGCCTTTGGTGAGGGGGCGGAGTTGGTCTATCGGGTAGAGTTTAGCGCACTGGGCAAGGTCAAAAAGACCGGGCTAAGTGACTACAAAGCTGCTAACACCGTAGGGCTTGGTAGCCTGAAACTGGCCGAAGGCGATGAGGTAGTGGCCGTCCTACTCAGCAGCGGGAAAGGCGAGTATTTGATAAGCAGTTCTAGCGGGCTGACCCTCCGGTTCTCAGATGAGAAGCTGACCGCGCAGGGCCGGGTCGGGCAGGGGCAAATCGCAATGGCCCTGGACGGGGCGAAGGTGGTGAGTGCCTGTTTCTGGCCGGGCGGGAGTGAGGCTGGGGCGCATTTATTTGTACTCACCCCTAGAGGTCTAATTAAGAAAACGGCTCTGGGGGAATACCCGGCGAAGGGGCGGGCCACTGGTGGAGTGCAAACCACCACCCTGGTAGCGGGAGATAAAATAGTGGCTACCTGGCTCGGTACTGATACAAATCTGCTGGTGGTGACGGAAGCCGGGAGTGCCACGTTGGATACCAAAACGCTACCCGCAGCACCCAGAGCAAAGAAGGGCCAGGGGTTGGCCTGGACGGGCGCGGGTGGTGCGCCCAGAATTACCCCTTTGATGCTGTGATTATTCTTTAGCAAATTCTACTTGGCAAAATCCCGTTAATAATATTAGCGGGATTCACCAGAGGTTACATTTCTATGTTACTAATCGCCAACTTCAATCCCGACCTTCCGCAACCTCACCTTTTGAACCTGTCCAGTGCCATCGCTGCGGAATTGGGGGAAAGTGAGGCTGAAACCTTCCTGGTCTCGGTACTACCTAAATCCGGTAGTACCACCACATTTCCGGGTATGCAAGACGGGGCCGGACTACTCGCAATAAAGCAAGGGCTGACTGAGCCGCTCTCGGTGGAACTAATCTTTGACCGGGCTGAATGTAATTTCAACAGAGTGGGGGAAGAACTGCTCAAGGCGGCGGGTTTGGACAGTTTTGATACTGAAGTAGGCTGGCAGGATAGCGGCCCGGTGGTAATCTTCCCGCCCTCCGATCCGCTCTTAGGTGTATTTCTTTCCCACGCCATCGTGCATTATCTGGCGGACGGGGGAGCATGGTCGGCCTTCTACGTGGTTACAAACCTTGACCCACTCCAACTTCAAGAGTGGGATTAACTCCACCTTCTCTACATAAAACCGATTCCCGAAAGGAAATTGAATATGTTCACCTGGGATTCCGTTGAACTGGCGGTAGACACGCCCTTTGACCCGGCCTTCCCCTGGCTTCAACCTGCCCGGACAAGGGGCAACCTGCTCTCGCTTGACCGACGCTGGCTGGGGGCAACTTCTCCCGCATCTCCCTCCCTCCCTGTCCCTCAGCACCTGCGGCTTGAATGGCGGGAGGGGCTGTCGTACTGGTCTGACCTGGACGGGCTGCCGTACTGGTCAGACCAGAACGGGGTGGAGTTGGAAGCGGTCTGGAACTATGTGCATAGTTTAGTTCATGTGCTAGAAGAAGCTGGCACAAGACTAACGTTAGACCTCGCTCACTGGGGCTATGCTGCTCCAGGCCGCCGACATCCGGCCTTCACCCCCTTGTACGTGCCGCTATTTCTGCCGCCCCGTTATCCCCGCTACTCACATTCCCACGCGGGGATAGTTCTGGCAGAACATCCTCCGGTAGTGATCCAGAAGCCACGCGGCAGAAATGACCTACCCGTCCTGGTAGCTCGCGCCCTGGTGGAAGAGGGTGTTGCCGCCTGGCCCGCCCCTGGGCTTATTGCCCCCAAAGGTTACGCCGCTATCGCCGTCGCAACCGCTCCCTGGTTTGGGGAACTGCCCGAAGATGTCAGCCTGACGGCCCAGGCTATAGCCAAAGTAGACCATTTCCTGTTCACTAACCTGCCGCTAACCCAGCATCCTCACCGCCACGAGCATGCGCCTGGACAGCATCACCACGCCGGGGAACTGGTGCAGGCAACCCGCTAATCTGGAGGTTTTCTGTAAGGAAAAATTTCCCAGGGTTCTTTCTCAAAATATAGGCACAGCCTATCGAGCAAATCCCAGGTGATTTGCTTCGTTTTCGCATGATACAAATCGAAGCAGGTAGCGTAGCTAATCCCAGTATTTCTACTAAATTGGCGGATGCTTTCCCGCCTTTCCCCTAACAAGGTGCTGATTTTATTCCCAAATGGCATGAGTTCCACCTTCCTTTTAGTCGCCTGAACCACCCTTTCATTATAGCCATAAGGCTATATATTGTCAATATAACCCGTAGATTGATAGCCATAAGCATTGACAAACGGTAGCCAATCGGCTATAATGAAAGGGTTGGAAGTACCAACTGAGTGCAAAGCAATGACGGGGCTAAGTACAAAAAAGCTTTAAAGTCAGGAGGTCTTGATGGAAACATTAAGCACTTTTGACCTGATTGTACTGGTTATTTTCGTGATAATCATTGCAATACCGATAGGCTTTAGCATCGCTTCGGTGCTAATAGACCTTTGGAACAGGTTAAGAGGTAGGTAAATCCTACCCCATCCGGCGCAAGTCGGATGGGGGCCTGATGTCCCATCAGGCACTTGCCCGCCGTTATAGCCCCTTGCGGGGCTATTTATTTGGGTATATAATTTTAACTAAGCCACCTGGCTTTAAAGCTTGGCCCATTGAGTGCCGTCATCACTCTTTGGGCCTCCCTTTTTGGAGCAATATGGACAATAAACAACTTTTTTATTTCGTGGCAGTTGGGTGCGCTATCGGGGCATTTTTAGCGGCGACTATCATGGGGGTTTCCTGGAAAACCTTACCGCTAATTTTTATTGCGTCGGTCTGTAGTGGCGTGATTGTACCGCTTGCCGCAAGAAACTATATTAATAAATAAAAGCTGACCCGTTACAAAAACCGGGGTAGTCGCCTACGCCACAATCCAAAAATAACCCAACATTGTCGAGTTCCCGTTTCTTCCGAGAGACGGGAACTTTTGTTTATATTTCAGGGAGAAATCACATGACCACCGTCCAACTTGAACAGAACTATACCCAGCTTACCTTATCGCCAGGGGAAATCCTGGCTGACCCCAACCAGCCGCGAGTGATAAATCTCGAAGCGGATTTCACAGACCTGGTGGCTTCGATTGCCGAGCAAGGCATCCTTCAACCCATCCAGGTGGCACAACTACCTGACGGGCAATACCGCATCATCGCCGGTTCTCGCCGTCTAGCGGCGGCCCTTCAACTCGGTCTACCAGCCATCCCCTGCCTGGTCAGAACTACCCCGCTCTCAGACTACGCCCGACTACTTTCTCAGTTAGCCGAGAACCGGGTAAGAGCGGATACCGACCCTTACGATGAAGCGATTGCCCTCAAAACCGCTAAGGTGCTGGCAGATATTCAAGCGGCCACTTTGCATCTGGCAACGGTGGAAGGGCTGGTTGTACCCACCCGCCCAGAAGCCCAGACCGAGACCAATCACGAGCGGTTAGAACGCCACGCCGCCTACCTGGAACAGTTGATCACCCTCCTGACCTCGCCGGAAGTTGCACCGCTTCTGCCTAAAGAAATAGTTTATCTGGACAAGGCAAGTGGCGAGTATCGTCTTTCTACTCAGGCTCTAACCGCCTGGGGCCAGCTTGAACAAGCCTGCGGGCTGTCCAAATCGAAACGGATTAGTCTGGTACGATTGGCGCAGGTCAAACCCGAAGTCGTGGAACTGGTGCGTAAGGAGGGTGGGGCTACCCTCTCGCCCTGGGTACTCCGGCAGCGTTTGTCGGCCCTGGCCGGAGTTGCTCCAGACTACCAGCAGGCGGTAGTGGAAAGTTTAGTGGCTCAGGGTCAGTCCCTGGTGCCTGAGCTACTGGAACGACTGGCGCAGGCACTAGAGCAACTGGAACTGGAAGGCGAAGCTACGGAAATTGACCTGCCCAGGTTGGTAACTTTACTTCTGTCTACCCCGGACGGAAGTGCCATAGACCTGAGCCAGCTAAAGCCTGGTGCGGGTCTGGAGCCTACCGATGATTTGGACGAACTCATGGGGCTGCTTGCGGATGACCAACCAAATCCTACTCCCAGTGCTGCCCGACCCAACCTTTCTACCGACTTTACGGAAAGGAGCGGGGGAGATGAGGGTGGTGGCAAGCCCGGTAAAAACCGAGGTACTCCCAGACCTGGGCGAGATGATGAAGGTGAGGATTACGGGGATGAAGGGGGTTATGGTGGTGGTGGCGGTAGCGGCATGCCCCTTGACCTGGACGCAAGCGAAGGGTTTAGCCTGGAGGGTCAGGAAACAGAACTACCCCCCGAACTCGCTGCCGAACTGGAAGCATTGGGTCTATCGGACAGTGCCAAGCTGAGTATTGCCTCCCTCGACCCGGCTGATCGCCCAAAGCTGGTGGAGATGCTGCGCCAACATCCTGAAATGACCGGGAGACTTCGCAGCATTGTGAAACTGATGCGGGAGGAGGGCTACTCGCTGGAAGCAGCAATGAGAGAATACCAAAAGCCCCAGGAGGAAACCAACCCGGATGAGCAGGCACTCCAGGGAGTACAGAAGTTGGTGGAGGCTACCACTCTTCTGAAAGATGCCCTGGATGCGCTCAGGGAGTGCGCCCCGGACGGGCAGCTTGCCCACTTGGATGAACCGTTCACCACCCGCCTTCAGGACAGTCTGCTACTAATCCGGCAGCTACTACTGGAAGCCGGGTTCGAGTTTTAGCTACCACGCCGTAAGCCCCCACTTGACACCCATCCAAATATGTAATACTATTATGTAATACATAACCGTATGGTAAACAGGTGCTAAATTAGTTTCCCAAAAGAAGGGATAGGGTGCATGGCTTCAATCAACAAACGTAATGCTGAATTGAGCGGGTTATCCCGCAAAACGGTCTATCTTACTGAGGAGGCGGTAGAAGCGGTCAACCGGGTAGCTACCGAGCTGGGTGTGACCCAGGCTTCCCTGACCGATTCCGCTCTCAAGTATCTCGCTACCCTGCCCACCGAACAAATCCTGGGGATACTGCAAAACTATGATTATCTCAGCCCCGCTGAGAGAAAATACATCGAAAAAAAGGTTGGAAAATAAAGAATGTGCGGCATATTTGGGGTAATCTCGACCAACGATCCTGCTGCCCGCCGGAGGGCGGCAATGGTTTTTGATTTGTTGGGGATTCTGGCGCAACAACGAGGTACTGATGCCAGTGGGGTTGCCCGCTTCTATGGTCGCCCGACCCCGACCCCGACCACCGAACTTGCTCCCACCGAGCGACTCTGCCATTCCCTTCGGGTAGACGGGTGGCATGTTTCCCGCCGCCCGGTTCGGTGGAAAAGCTTTTGGAAACTACCTCAACTGCAAAAATCAGAACAAGCCCGAATTCTAATTGGTCATACCAGAAAGGCTACCAGGGGCGAGAGTCGGAACGTTGCTAACCTGAGTCCTATGTTGGTTTCTGACCTGTTGGGAACTCACAACGGCGGGGTGGCGATAAAGCCGTTGGTAGAGCATTACGGTCTGGATGATTTGTCAGGCAACACCTCCAGTGAGGCTATTTTCGCCGCTTTGTCCACCTGCCGAGGAGACTTTGAGGCTATGGTTGAGCTGCTAACCAGTCTCAGAGGACGGGCGGCTCTGGCCTGGGTAGATCGGAACTCACCCAAGCGGGTTTATCTGGCTC
>Ga0209512_1003026_pt1 | contig 16556 bp, 12 predicted proteins | sample frozenSSSSmetaG_FD_184142 | JGI IMG/M metagenome (GOLD analysis project Ga0209512, IMG submission 184142) | Glacier valley bacterial and archeal communities from Borup Fiord, Nunavut, Canada, to study Microbial Dark Matter (Phase II) -... | ecosystem: Environmental > Aquatic > Freshwater > Ice >... | reverse complement strand
GCCATGCGAAACATAGCATCGCCAGAGAGAGATCAAACAACTGTTTGAATTTGCGGCGATTGCCAATCCGGAACCCACAACCTGCGGTGGCGTCCCGCCTGCGGATGCCTGCATATCGACACGTCCCGAAAAAACTCAAAAGTTCGACAGGCTGCTAGGGTAAACCAGCTTCGATCCAACTCCGGCGACCTTGATGCGCCTGCGCACCGTTACCCTCAGCGGCGGAGACTACAGCAACACGTTTTACATTGTGACTTCATCCCGATGAGATAGGTGATATGCGGAAATCGAAATGGATCACCGAACGAATTCCATCGCGAATCTGAGGTCCGTCCACCCGTGCGCATAGGCGAAATCCGCCGTGCGCTCATTGGCGATACTGGCCGCCGTTTCCTCATCCGGCGACGAAACAAAAATGTAGAGCAGCAGGCTCTCGCCCCGGTAGATCCAAACATGGTAGGCGGGACGGACCATCGTGTGACGGGCACCGTAGCCAAGCAATTCACCATTTTCCGCGGACTCTGAAACCCGCGCGATGCTGGCCAAATCGGACTCGCCCTTGCGCCGGTAAAATGCGGGATCGGAATCGAGAATGGGACGGACCGCTTCCGGCCGATAAATGAACAGCATCCCGTCCCGGGCTTTCACTTCCACGCCAGCGGGCAACACCTTGCGGTAAGCAGCAGCGAACCTCCGGCTTACGTCCTCGCCCCAAGGCTCGAAATAGAGCGGTTTGCGGCCGAGCGCCGCAGCGGCGATTTGCGCTTCGATCGCCCTTTCATCAACTTCGCCCGAATCTCCATCACTTTGCGGCTCCGACCATCCGGGGTAAACCTTGCGGCTTGCTGCGCGGACAGCTCTTGCAATACCGCCTGCGAGGGCAGTGGGATCTTTTCCGGCCCCTTCGGTGTAAATAGGTATGCCAGCCATCGCTTCATGCCGGCACTGTGCCAGCACAATACCCCGAGATCAAACATTTATGCGCATATCAGTGCATCTACATGCATTCTTATCTCCACGCTCATCTATACACACATCGCGACCTTTCCTCTCATTGTCTTAATCGGGCGATAAAATTCAACAATCTGCCGCGCAACGGACCGTGCAATAGAACCAGCAATTCGGCGCATTTCGATGCATTTCGATGCATTTCAGAGGGTGGTGGACAGACTGGCGAAGCTGGAATTTGCCTCGTATCTTATTTGAAATCAGCAACTTGTGATCTGATTCCAAATTTCTGTGAAAGTGCCGGAAACAGGACTCGAACCTGCACACCTTGCGATACCAGAACCTAAATCTGGCGCGTCTACCAATTCCGCCATCCCGGCTTTCGGGGGCGACTTTACCGGCCGCCGGGCACGGGGCAAGCGCACAATGCGATGCGGTGGGAATCAGTTTCGCTGAGAGTGGTGGCGGACGGGTTTTTCCATGCCAGTTCGATCATGTGGAAGCTCCCTCCGAGGTGGGACGGGTGGGTGAGCGTTTGGAACTGCCGGAGCAGTTCGCCCGGTGGTGCGCCTTCGAGTGAAAGCAGCCAGTCGCGGCCGGTCTCGGTGAGCCACGCGCCTTGGTTGCGGAAGGCGCGGATGTGGCAGCCGAGGGCGAGCGCGGCTTCGGCGACGGCGGTGAAATCGACATGGGCCGTGATGTCGATTTCCCCCGGCGTGGCCAGCGGATCCTCGCCGGCGCGGTGTTTGGAAAAAGTCCGCAGCGTGCCTTGATGGCGTTCCGGCAGGTAATATTCCGGCCGCGCGAATCCGTAGTCCGGCCACAAAAGCAGGCCGGAGGAGAGGCAGCGGGTGAGCGGTTCCAGAAAAGTGCGGAAATTCGTGCGGACCTCCGTGCGGTAGCCTTCCGGGAAATTTCCGCCCAGCGGCGCGAGAGCCTCCAGCAGGAGAGGGTCGGTGATCGTGTCGTTCGTTTGCCAAGTGAAATCAAGGCCCACGAGGCACTCGCGCCATCCGCCGGACCGCCATTCGACGAGGTGAAATGGCAGCGCGTCGAGCAGTTCATTGCCGAAAACCACTCCCGGCAGCGGGTTCTCCGCGAGCAATTCCGGCCCGTCGGCGAACACCACCGTTTCCCCGAATTTTCCGAGTGTTTCCCGCTGCGCTGCCTGCAACCGGGGCAGCGGCTCACAGATCGCATATTCGAGCGCGGCGAAGGCTGAGGCATCGAGTTGCCGCAGGGCGTCCAGCACATCGGCCGCGAGCGTGCCGTCATGCGCACCGCACTCGATGATCCGCCATTTTTCTGGCGATCCGAGTTCACGCCACTCGTGCAGGAAGCGGCGGGCCAGCAAATTTCCGAAAAGCGGCCCAACGCTCACGCTGGTGAAAAAGTCCCCACCCCGGCCGACCTGGCGGGTGCCGCGGGCGTAGTAGCCGACCTCCGGTTCATACAGCGCCGCCGCCATGAAATCCGGGAAACGCAGCGGGCCGTCCCGCACGATTTTTTCCGCAATCAGGCCCCGTAACGAAGCAGTTGCGGGCGAGGCTCCGATGGGATAGTCATGGCATCGCTTTACCGCTCCCAGAGGTGGTGATGAATCCGGATCAGGCATGGCAACCATTCAAAAAACGAATCGCAAGAAGAGCAGCAAAACCCGGTTCTACAAGCGCAAAGGCGTCTGGGCGAGCTTCCTTTTGTTATGCGTGGTGGTGGCCGGTACCGGCTGGATCTTCGTCGAGGTTTACACCCGTCCCTACCGCGAGCGCGCGGCGACCTACGATCTGGACCGGATCAACGATCTGGAAATCCCGAGCGTCATCCTCGACCGCAACGGCAAGGAAATCGGCCGCATTTTCGTGCAGAACCGCAGCGTCATCCCGATCGGCGAAGTGCCGGATATTTTCATCAAGGCCCTGACCGCCGGGGAGGATTCGCGGTTCCTCAGCCACGGCGGAGTGGACTACATCGGCACGCTCAGGGCGCTCAAATTCACTGCGGAAGGGAGCGCCCAGGGGGGCAGCACCATTACCCAGCAGCTTGCCCGCAATGCCTACAATCTCAAGGAGGAGGCATTGAAACGTGATGAATCGCGAATCCAGCGGAAACTCGTCGAAGCCTTCCTCGCGATGCGCATCGAAAAGCGCTACACGAAGCGAGAGATCCTCGATTTCTATCTGAACCGGATCTATTTCGGCAGCGGCTTCTACGGCATCCGCTCGGCCTCGCTCGGCTATTATGGCAAGCAGCCGAAGGACCTGACCGCCGAGGAGTGCGCGTCAATCGTCACGCTGATCAAAAATCCTAACTACCGTTCGCCACTCAACAACCCGTCCGTCAACAAGGATGGCCGGAATTACGTGCTCTCCCGGATGAAAGAGGAAGGTTTCCTTTCGTCGTCCGAAACTTCACGGCTGAAAGCCCTGCCGCTCACGCTCAATCCCCAACCGCTCCGGCGCGGCACCACGCACCTTTACGAGCGCATCGCCGATGCCGTCGGCAGCGCGCTCGGCGAGGACGCTCTTGCTTCCGGCGGTTTCAAAATCCACACAACGATTCTCGCGGAGGCGCAGACCGCCGCGCAGAAGGCTCTGTCGGACAGTCTCAAACAGGCCGAGTCCCGCCCCGGTTACAGCCATCCGAAATACGAGGACTACAAGAAAAGCAGCGGAAAAGCGGCGGAATACCTACAGGGCGCGGTGCTGATGATCGACAACGACACCGGCGACGTGCTCGCCCACGTCGGTGGCCGCGACTACGCGCAGGTCCCCTATGATTTCATCGAGCTCGGCAAGCGTCCGTTAGGCACTGCGTTTTTCCCCTTCATCTACGCCGCCGGACTGGGCACCGGGCAGACGCCGGCGTCCATCGTCGAGGACGAGCCGATGGACAACCGCGCGGTGATGGTCGGCGGGCGGGAAGGCATTCTGGGAGAGTGGGGCATGGAAATTTCCTCTCCCACCTACAAAGGGAACATTCCGGTTAGAGAGGCGCTGGAGAACTCGAAAATCGCCGCCACCGTGCGCTTCGCCGGCCAGACCGGATTGCAGCGGGTGGTCGATACCAGCGTCGCATTCGGCCTGCCGATGCAGAAGGCGGAACTGCTGCCACGGCTCGCGGTCGGCTTCGAGGAGGTTTCCATGAAACAGGCGGTGAGGGCGATGTCGGCATTTCCCTTGTTGGGGAAATCCGGCCCCTCCCGGTTTTCCTATCTGGACCGGGTGGAGAACTCGGAAGGCCGCGTCGTTTACCGCCGCCAGCGCCAGCCGCTCACCCGCGTGCAGGTCATCGACGAGGCCACCGCTTGGCAGGTCCACAGCATGATGGCCGGCTCGCTCTACCGCGGCAGCTCGAAGGGCGCTCTCGACACCCTCGTGGAAAAACCCTTCTACGGCGCAGGCAAGGGCGGCTCCACCCATGATTTCGCGGACACTTGGTTCCTCGGCTACAACCGCCGCGTCACCTGCGGTGTCTGGACCGGATTCCTGCTGAACAACGGCGAGCCGATCTATCCGGGCGCCTTCAGCCGCGATCTCTCGATGCCTGTCTGGCAGGCCACGATGAACGCCGCCGCGCCGTCCTTCGGCCGCGACAAGCTGTTGGCTCCTCCCTCCGTCGCCGAGGTGCCGGTTTGTTCGGTATCCGGCCAGCGCGCCACCCAGTTCTGTCAGGAGCACTCGGAGGACATCACCTCCGGCGTCGTCCGCTCCCACTCCACCGCCGTGAATGAATATTTCCGCAGGGGCACCGAAGGCCTGCCGTTCTGCACCATCCACTCCGGTGCCATCGGCGACGGACTCTCTCCGGAAAACGCCCTCCTCAATCTCCCCGCCATGGACGCCGTGCCCGTCCGCCCCAAGGACCCCGTCCTGCTGGGCGACGATCCCTATCACATCGAAGTCCCCAGCTTCGCCGCCATCTCCTCGGAACCCGGCATGGTCCGCCGCCGCACCAACGTGCTCGACAGCCTCGACCTCGGCAGCGTCGAGGAAGGCATCCCCCTCCGCCGCCCCAAGCGCCTCCAGATCGACGACGAGTGACGCAAAGGTGATACAGGCATTCCCGCCGATTTTTCCAAATGGTCCGCAAAGTCTCTCGAGCGGACTCATCACATTTTCCATTTCGCTCAATATAACCGCGGACCAAGAACAATGGCTACAGCTTACATCGAGACGACGATTCCCAGCTACTACGTGGCGCGGCCTTCAAACAGCCTGATCCAAGCAGCCCATCAGGCAAGCACTCGCGAGTGGTGGGATGGAGGCTGCTCGGGGCTTGATTTGGTCACTTCTCTTGAGACCTTGGACGAAGTCGGCAGAGGAGACGAGTTGATGGCTCATGCCCGGCAATCTTTACTTTCGAATGTCCGTTTGCTTTTGGTGACGGACGAAGTTGTCGCGCTTGCCTCTCAACTCGTTGGGTCCGGAATCGTTCCAGCCAAGGCCGCATCAGACGCCATTCACATCGCGGTTGCATGCGTTCACCGAATCGACTACCTAGTTACTTGGAACTTCAAGCACATCGCCAATCCATTCTCGCGGGATCGACTCCGAAAGGCGGTGGCTGATTCCGGCTGGATTTTGCCAGTGATGTGCAGCCCCGACGAACTCCTACAAAACCATGAAGACGATTGAAACAGCACCCCAAGTGGCGGACCACGTGATGTTGGAAGTCCGTCGGCACAAACTTGAGATTTCGGAGGAGTTCGGGTGTGACGTCGTCGCTTTGGGACGATCCCTTCAGCTGCGTCAAAAATCTGATCCGCGATTCATGGCGAACGACAGCAAACAAAAGTCTGCGGGTGAAATCGCCAAGCCGTCAAATTGAAGTCGCTATCGCAGCCTCGCCTCAAGGCGCCTTCCAATCCGGGAACTCGTTCTTCAACTGCAGTTTGTATCTCGCGGCTTCGGATGAGTTCTGCTGTTGTTCGTAGATCTGGATGAGTTTCCAGAGGGCGAGCGGCTTGAGGTCCTTGTCCTCGTGGAACTGAACGACGTAGAGGTAGGCGGCGGCGGCTTTGCCGAAATCCTTGGCCTCGACTTCGAGGTCGCCGCGGAGGATACGGAGGCCGGCGCTGGTGCGGCCTTGCGGGCGGAGGGCGTCCGCTTCGTCGGCGGCATTGCGGCCTTCGGTCGGGCGCTTGAGCATGAGCAGGGCGCGGCCGCGGTCGAGCAGGCCGTCGGCTTTCCAGCCGGGGTTGTCCTCGATGGCGAGCACGTTGTTCACGGCGGTTAGGGCACCTTCGCCGTCGCCGGTTTCGAGGCGGGCTTTTGCAAGGTAGCGCCAGACTTCCTTGGCGGTTTCGCGGGGTTCCTTGGGATTGGAAACGAGAGCGAGCGAGTTGGCGGCGGCCTTGTAATCGCCGGCATTGTAGGACTGCATACCGGACCACTGGATGGCTTGGTCCGGGATGTCGGAATCGTAGCCGCCTTGGATGGCGAGGTGGATTTCGTCGGCGAGTTTCGTGGGATCCTGTGAGGCGAAGTAACCGAGTGCCAGGAGGATGCCGGCGTGCTTCTTGTAGGTTTCAGGATGAAGCGTGCGGGCCTTTTCCAGATAGGGCACGCCTTCCTTCGCGGCGTTGGTTTTCACCATGCCCCAGCCGATCCAGTAGTCCGCCTCAGCGGTGACGCTGTCGCTCAGGCTCTTGACGTTCTTCAGCAAGCCCTGATAGCGGACGATCATGTCCGGGATGTTGCCGCCGCTGCGGCGCAGGCGGGCGGACTCGAGCCAGGCGTAGGAGCTGAGGTCTTCGGGTGTGTCGGAGGCGGTGAGGTGGTCGAAATCGGCGATGGCCTTTTCAGGTTCCGAGCTTTCCGAGTAGGCCTTGGCGCGTTTCGCGTAGGCGGACGGGATGCGGGAGTCCTTGGGATACTTGGTGATGAACTCGCCGAGCGAACGGATCGCGCCCTGCGGATCGCCCGCTTCGGAGAGGCACCAGCCGCGCTGATAGAGCAGGCCGGGGCGGTTGTTCTCACTGATGATGCCGGCGTTGATCTCGCTGTAAACCTTGGCGGCTTCGGCGGTCTTCTTGTCAGCGAAGAGGGTCTCCGCCTTCATCATGAGTGCGGTGTGGATGCGGACGTCGTCGGGCCGGGATTTCCGATAGAGCTGGAGGAACGCGTCCACCTGGTCCGGGACGTGGTGGCCCTCGATCTGGAAAAAGCACAGCAGCCGATAGTAGGAAGCGTAGAACGCGGTGTCCTTTTCCGGTTTCACGAGCTTTTCCACCTCACGGAAAAGCAGCAGTGCCTCGCTCGGCTGCTTGAGCCGCATGTAGGCGCGGCCGGCGATCATCAGGCGGTCGGCCTCCTTGTCGCCGCTGCTCTTGATCTGGCTACGGCGGAAGATATCGATGACGTCCTTGTATTCCTTTTTGGCGAAATGATTGGCCATCAGCGCGGTCTGCGCGTCGGGCCGGAAATCGTCCATTCCGTCGGTGGTGAGGATGAGCTTGAGGTATTTTTCGGAGAGCTCGGTCTGGTCCAGCTTGGTGGCCGTGAGGGCCGCATTGAGCGCGGCCTCGCCACGGACTTTCGGTGGATGGGGACCGCCGATGACATCCTCGAAATACGCGAGCGCTTCCATCAGCTTGCCCGCCTTGAGCGAGAGATGGCCGAGTGCGACCTTCGACTGTCCGGCGAACAAACCACCGGCCGGATCCTCGACGACCTTCTTGAAAGCACCGATCGCCTCGCGGTCGCGGCCTAGCAGGCGGTAGCAGTTTCCTGCGAAATAGTTCCCGCGCGGGCGGTCCTCGGCCTTGGCTGCGTTCGCGGCATAGCGCTCGAACATCGGCGCGGCGAAGGCGTAGTCAGTCTTGTTATAATAATCTGCGGCCAGTGTGTAGGCGGCGGCGGCGGCCCATTTTCCCTGGCCGTAGCGGTTGAGCAGGGTGCTGAAACAGCGTTTGCCTTCCTCAAGCGAGCCGGACTGATAGTAGCTGTTGCCGAGATACCACCAGGCCATCTCGGCGTTCGGGTGGTTCGGGAACGAGTTCAGGTAGTCGTTGAAAATCTGCGCCGCGCGCTGGTAGTAGTCGACGCGGCTGTCCGGGTTGGTGCTTGCTTGGGCGGAGTCGTAGAGGTTTTTCCCGCGGAGGAAAAAATCCGTGGAGGCGTCCTGATTGAGCCGCGGATCGACCGGTTCCGCCCGGGGTGCCTGTGCGATGGCCGGGCTGGAAGCGAGGATGAGGAGTGCGAGCGCGCGTTTCAAGATGCGGTGAGGTTGGGGCGTTGCAGGCGGCTTGCCAAGCGAATCACTTCGACGGCTGCGGGCGTTGGGTCGCGAAGGAAATGTTCCAAATCCCGGATTTCTGGCAGGTGTCGATCACCTCGACGATGCGTTGGTAAGGCACGTCGCCATCGCCGCGGATGCGGACGGGCTGATTTTTGAACTGCACGGCGATGGGCGCGAGCTTCTGGCTGAGTTTCGCCAGATCCACGCTGATGCCTTCCACTTTGATCGATCCGTCGGCGAGGATGTTGATGATGATTTCACCGCGCTGGCGTTCGGGATCCGCGCCTTCCTGGGCGGTGGGGACGGCAACGTTGAGCTCCGTTTCAGAACGCGTGAACTGGTAGCTGATGATGAAAAAGCTGAGCAGCAGCAACAGGATGTCGATCATCGGAGCCAGTTGCAGGGCAATCGGCGGCGGTTGGCGGCTGGTGAATTTCATCCGTGCAGGCACTTAAATTCCATGAAGATCGGGCCGCTCGCCGGCAAGCGGAGAGGGCACCGGCATCGCGTAATCCTCGCGCGGCGCGCGCTGGGCCGGATGCACGTAAGGCTGGATGGCCGGCTGGCGCTCGGTCTGCGATTGCAGCAGCGCGATCAGATGGGTGGCGGCGGCTTCCATTTCGGAAACGTATTTCTGCACCCGGCCGCGGAAAATCGAGTAGAACGTCAGCGCCGGAATGCTGATTGCCAGACCGCCGGCCGTCGCGATGAGCGCCTTGGAAACACCCTCGGCGAGGCCCATTTGGCGCACGCCGGCCACATCGCCAGCGGAAATTTCCAAGAAAGCCTCGATCATCCCGAACACCGTTCCCAGCAGCCCGACCATCGGCGCGATTGATCCGATGTCCGCCAGATAAGTGATTCGCGAAGTCAGCATGCCTGCCTGCCGCGAGCCTTCCGCTTGCGCCACTTCCCGCACGTTTTCAAACGAAGACGTCGGATTTGTGGTCATGAAATCGAGCGTTTTCTGGACGATCCGCGCCATGCATTCGTTGCGGCGCTGGGCGATGGCGGCGAGTCCGAGGTAGTCGCGCTTGCGGATCATCGACTCCGCGGTATTCATGAAACGGTCGCTGACGATGGCGTTGCGGCGGATGGTCAGGAGGAAAAGCATGATCAGCAGCAGGGTGATCACCGACATGATGCCCAGTGGGAACATCATGATCCCGCCCTTGTGCAGGAGTTCCAGAAAGTTCATTTCCTTGGCTGGAGCGGGCGTCTGGGCAGTCGTTGCGGCGAATGCGGAAAGCGCGCTGAGGAAGAAGCCTGCGAAGGTCAGTGGGAAGCACTTCATGAAGATGGGAAAGACTAGCGTTCTGCGGAGCCAACGCAAGCCCGGCCTCAGCAGCCCATCTATTACGGACATTTTAGGGAAATCTTGCGCCCGCGCCGGCTCCGCGAAGATGCACGAACGGCGGGAGGTGGATTCCCGGTGAACGCTTGTCGGGCGACGACCCTGCCACCAGTCCGCTGCCGGTGGTGGATTTCATCATTCCAACGTGATCGTGAGGCGGTCGTTGTTTCCAGTAAGGCGGCCATCCCACGATGCTTTGGGAATGCGGACGCCGGCGAGGCGGTAGGGGTTTTCCTCGCGGACGAACTCCAGCGGGCTGCCGTTGAGCTCGACGGAAACCGGTCCGCGGCCGGTCTTTCCGGTGTGATAGACCACTTCGATCAAATGGCCGCCGATGCGGAGACTGGCGATCAGTCCGTCGAGTTCCGGAGTGACCACCGGATCGATGAACAGCGCGGATTTCTCCAAACGCAGGCCGAGGAAACTCTGCATGATCAACCGCACGGCGATGCCCGAGCCGCTGGAATAGACGCGCCAGCCGCCTTCGAGCGAGATTTCTCCGGCGTTCACCTTGGCGTAGTCGTCGAATGCCTCGTAGCGGTCGGCGAAGGCGGGATCGGAGCTGGAGTAATAACAGTTCGCCTGGCGCGGGGCGGCGGTGGGGACGAGCTCGCGAATGGCGATCGGGTTGAGCTGGCAGAGCGCGTGGAAGAAACCCTCCGCGTCGCCGAAGCGGGCGAGCGCCTCGCTGTAGCGGAGATGCGCGTGCATGTACATGATGCCGATCTCCCGCCCGAAGTAGCTCGCGGTTTCGGCCCGTTGGAAATTCGTCTGGATGCCGCCGTGATAGGCCATCGGGCGGTCGAACAGATGCGCGCCGTCCGGTCCTAGCAGATGCTCGCGAATCAGTCCGAGGTGGTTTTCCGCCTGGGCGGGCGTGAACATGTCGTTGATGACCGCGTGGATCATCGGCAGCAGGCTGTAGGACAGGCCGGTGGTGCCGTCGCGCGGATGAAGCAGGTAGTCGGGCTTTCCGGCGTCCAGGAAATACGCGAGGCCGGCCACCACGTCGTCCACGATCAGGATTTCCTGGAACTGTTGGAGAATCACCGCGGCTTCGGCTTCGAGTTCCGCGGCTTCGTTTTCAATCCCGATGCTGTGGAAGGCGGCGGCGAGGGCGATGAAGGTCTGATAGTTCAACGTCACCGTCCACGAGCTGCACAGCCGCTCGCGCATGTCGGGCTTGGCGGGTTGCAGCGAGTCGTTCCAATCGCCGTGACCGTAGGCGGCAAGCCGCGTGCCGTCGATCACGCGGTGGCGGATCAATTCCAAGGCACGATCGACGTGCTGGCGGATCGTCGCGATTTCAGCGGTGATTTCGTCGAAGCTGAAAAACGGCAGAGTTTCCTCCAACAGCCCCGCATCACCGGTGGCGGAAAGGTATTGGGCGAGCGCGAGCAGCGGCCAATAGACGATGTCGCCATGCGAATCGCCGGGGCGGATATTGCGCTCGCGCTCGAAGAACATGAACCACTGCGGCCAGTCGCCGTCCGGATTCTGCTGGCGGAAAACCCTGACTAACAAATCACGCATCGGCTCGAAACGGCCGAGGGCGAGCAGCAGCTCGACCGGACCCTGGCAGACATCGCGGGTGCCCCAGCCGCCGCCGGAGTATTGTTCGAGGCCGCGCGGGGAAAGGTAGTGGACGAGCGCGTTGTGGACGAACCACGGGAAAATCTCGCCCGCGCGCTCCGCCGCCGCAGCAAGTGCGGCCGCTGGAGGCGCGGTGATTTTCAAGCCGTTGGCGATGGTGTCCCAGAAATCCGGAACGGACTCCACATCGGTTTCCACCAGGCGACCTTTGATGGAAAGTCCCGCTGCGAGGGCAGGCGCGGTGACCAAGCAGAGATACGGCTGTCTGCGCGAGACGCCGTCGGTGAAAATGAGCTCATCGCCGCCAGTCTTCTCGACGATTGTGCCGTCGGCCGCTTCGATCAGGAAACCACCCTCCGGGAAACGCCGGCCGACGTCGCTGTCAGGGATGGCGCGGAGGAAAACGAAATTTCCGTCAGCCTGATAGATCGCCGGGACCGACGCGCTGCCGTCATCGCCGTTGAGCGCGACGTGGTGGGTGATGAGAAAACGGACGGGAGTTCCATCCCGCACGGTGATTGAGAGGCTGAGTTCATGGCGGTCGTCCGGCGCGGTGGAAACCACCTCGATCACGCCGTCGGCATGTTGATAGATCCAGCGGCACGAAGCCGGACTCATTTCAAACGCAGACGCAGTGCCCAGCAGTTTCCACGCCCCGTCGATTTCAACGAACACGCGCTGGCCGTGGCTGCGGAACAGCCCAAGGTAGGTGTGGCAGGTGGAGAGGAAGCGGTTGATGCTGACGTGGCCCTGCGTGATCATCGAGTGGAACACGCCACCCATCCACGCGGTGGAGGTCAGCGCGGATTCGTCGGGAATGAGAGCGCCGCCGGTGCGCAGCAGATGGCCGTGGGGGCGGAGCACGGCGGAGTCTTTCGCCTTGAGCACGACGTGACGGTTCTCACCGGTGAAGAAGGAAAGCAAACCGTCGTTAGTCTTTTCCGCGTGGCGTTGCGTCTCTCCGAAAAACGTGCGGATTCCGGCGGCGTCGAGATCGAGAGTTTCCAACAAGGGCGCTGATGTGAACAAGCTGGGAGCCGGGCAGGTGCCGGAAATTTCCTCAGGCCACGGCGGACAGACTGCTTCCGGCAGGGCCAGCGCGGCATCGATGCGGACGGCGTCCTCCGCAGTGGTGGCGGTCGGCTTGTCCGCGTCGAACCAGGCAAAGAATCCGCGCCGCGATTTCGCGCCGGGCTCCAACAGAACCGGCTCGTCCTGGATGCAGACCAGCGAGTGCTCGTGCTGGAGACGTTTTCCAGGCAAGCCGCCAGTTAGGGCGGAAGCTTTTCCTCCGGTGCGGCTAGCGAGGCCGTGGAACTGGAGCGCGTCGGTGGCGAAGCTAACGCCTTTACCCAGCGAGCCGATGACCGTCCACGGGCAGCGGCCGCCCATCGACTGGTTCTGCCGCGAGGCGACTGCGACGCCGTTTGCTGAGTGGTCGAGCGGCGTGTGATCGATGTATTGGCTGACGTAGAATTCGTTGAGCCGGATCGCGCCATAGTGGGCCAGTCCGATGTCCTGACTGTGGATGAGATCGCAGGAAACAGCGGCGCTGCCGGTGTTTTCCAGCTCCACATGCCAGAACCACGCCGGCGCGGACTCCGCCAGAACGAGCCGCACGCGGAAAACGAGATCACCCCAAGTGCCGCTGGCCGAGAGGCCGCGTTCGTCCGCCTGCCAGTTGGCGGGGCTGCCGGGTCCTAACAATGGCAGCGACTCAATGGTTTTTCCAAGGCGGCGCAGATGGATGTTCGCGAGGCATCCTTCTGCTTCGTTGCCGAGAAACAGGTTGAGCATGATGTCGCCATGATCGATGCGGCGGATGGAGCCGTTTGAGTTCAGCTCGACGCTCAGGCCCGACGGGCTGGCGGCACGGAAGGGGAAATCTGGAGTGTTCATCGGTGTTGACGGGTAAAGGGTTGGAAAGATCATGCCGGCTTGCGGACTTTGTCACAATGTTCCGCGTAGTCCACAAATTCGCAAAGGCGGGTGACCACCGAGGCCTAGGAAGTGATGGCCGGGAACTGGGTGATGACCAGCGAAAAGGCGCCTAACAATGTTGCGAACGCCATCGCGGACTGGCCGATCACGCCGAACTCGACTTGCCGCTGGATGAACAACGGCGCGACGACGAGCACGGGAATGAGCTGGATCAGATAGTTGTAGCCGCTGGTGAAGAAGCTGAGGTTGCGGTTCACGGCCATGATGCGGCGGAGGTTGGAAACGAGTCCGTCGATGTGCGAGTTCAGCCGTTCGCGGAGGCCCGCCTCGCTGCCGGATGTGAGGATTTCGCACCCGCTTTCCGGAACAGCGTGGCCCACTCATCGCTGTTGAATTTTTCGCAAGTAAACATCGGGATGAAGTCCTTATAACCAAATTTTTCCAGCGTTGTCCGTTCATGTTTCGAAATGATGGTCACAGCGTCATTCCGGAAATGACACATTTTCGGAGTATGAGAGAACCTTTCTGGAGTCGCGTAATCCGGCCGGGAAAATCCTCGGAATGTTAGGATTTCGGCATTTCGCCCTTTCGTTTCGCTTCTGCCAGATCGGTGTATTCCTTGCGGATTCTGTCGAGCTCCTCTTCTGACAGATCCTCAAGGTTCAGCAGGGAGTTGTTAGCCTGCTTCTGTACGCGGATGAGTTCGTCGAGCTTGATCTGCAGCGCCTCGGAATCGCGGTTCTGGGAATTCTGGATCAGGAACACCATCAGAAAGGTGATGATGGTGGTGCTGGTGTTGATGACGAGCTGCCACGTATCGCTGAAGCCGAACAAGGGCCCGGAAACCGCCCAGACAACGATGATCAGGAACGCGCTGACGAAGGTAGCCGGCCTCCCCGCCTGGCAGGAGGTCTTCTTGGCGAAACGGGCGAACAGGGAGTTTTTCGAGTCAGACATGGCTCGGGGAAATTAGAACGTTTCAGAAACATCACAATCGGTTTTGTACGCTGTGCCGGATTACCGAGGCGGACCTTTGCCATTTTGCCACCTAACTTCCCCCTTTCACCCCGCCCCCGCCCATCATCGGCACCGACGGTCTCTACCGCGCCAGCATCCCCCTCAGCGGCCCGGTGTAAGTTCATGCGCCTTGAGACCATCGATCCCCGAACTGGAGGGCGGATCTTCAGTCCACCAGCCGTGACACAGACATTCCTGTTTGTTCTTCTTCCCCCCGGCGTAATACAGGCATTCCCATCGGTCCTTTCACAAGCCTCCGCCACCAGGCATAACAGGCAGGAATGCCCGCATCACGCCACCCGCGGCCTTACATCGCAACCCCAGCTCCATCTCCATGAAAACACTGACCATCGGTAACACCACCTACAACCTTGCCTACCTGATCAGACTCAAATACAAGGCCAGGACCAAAAATATCGTTCCAAGTCCCAAATCCAAAAATCCGGCACTCACGAAAATCCAGACCTCCGCCTCATCACTCGAAATCCACTTCCTCGATTGTGATATGATCCACTTCAAGAATGACGAGGCGGACGCTCTCTGGAGCAGGCTCTCCGCGCTCCTCGAGCTCGATCCGGGTGCCCCCCCCCGAGGCGGAAATTTCCACCCCCTCCTGAATCGGGCCAGCCGGTGCCCCCATCCCTCGGCCGCAAGCTCCTCGCGGAATTCCAGACCCTGAAACCCACCCTCGCCGGGAAATCAAGCCCCTCCGAATGGAAACGATGAGCTCCGCCGGACCTGGGTTTCACCCGTCTGGGGAATCGATTCCCTGTGAAACACCCATGACGCCCCCGCCGGGAGAAACCATGGTCTTCCGGCGGGCATCGTTTCCCCCACAAGGACCAAATCAGCCGTTCCGATGGCCAAATCAGCCCTTTCAATGACCAAATTAGCCCGTTCAACGGGATAATTTGCCCTCGCCTTGGGAAAACTTTCCCGCTCCAGGCTGCTCGTTTGCCCCTCCGGGCGACAAAAACCCCCGGGGAGGGGAAATGTTCCTTCCTTGAGGGCGAAATTTCCAATCGTAACGGCTTATTGCACAGGCGGTTGCACCGTCTTGCCGGGAGTGCGGCCGGGGTAGCGGGTGGCGAGATCATCGTGGATGAGTTTCGCATCGCTGCGCCCGCGCGAGGCGGCCTCGTCCGTGTTGTTGTAGTAGGCCAGATCCGCATACATGATGTCGTTGCCGATCACATTGAAAGTGTCCTCCGCCTGGGCTGCGAGCAGGCGGAGCTGGAGCAGGAATTTCAGGAACTGGGCGCGAGCGGTGCGGTCCTTGATGACTTCCGCATGACTGATGAAGCCGGGGAGGAACTCCGGATTGCTGGCCATGTATGCAGCCGATTTTTCATCGAAGCCCACGGATTTCTCACCCAGCAGCACATTCGTGTCCCCCTCCTCGCGGCTCGCGAGAAAGGTGAACACACTGCCGATGCCGGTGATGTGTCCGAGCACGTCGGTGACGTTTTGATCAGTGATGGTGACGGAGATGCGGTTGTCTTTGGTCGTTGTCATGGTGGATGCTTTTCTGTCGTGTTCCTAACTTCCGATAGATCAAAGTCCGTCGACTCCGCTCCGGCCATTAATCTAACGTGCCTTTTCCGTCACTGCGGCGGGGCCTTACATCGGGAACCGGGGATACCGCCGGACCGGGGACGCGAAAAAACCCGTGGCCGCCGGTTGTTTCCAGCCACCACGGGTTCTGTTATTGCAGCCATGTCGAACCAGCCGGAAAAATCATCGGTCCGAACCTCGCGGAAATCATCAACGCACCCGGCGGCGGCGCAGCAGACCAGCGGCAAGCAAAAGACCGGCCAAAGCGCTGGTGGGCTCGGGGACGGCCGTCCAGGTGAGGCTGTTTCCAGAAATAGTGAAGGACCCAATGGAAGGGCTGACACTGCTGGTTACCGAAGCGAAACTGCTCCCAGAGGTTAACGCTTGGCCGAAGATTGCCGCCATGGACCACGTCTTGCTGCTGCCGGGGGTGTTCCAGAAAGCATCGGTGAGATTGGTAGAAGTTCCAAGCAGGACATTAAAGACAGTGCCAGAGGTGCTGACCGCCACGGTACCGGTGGAAGTGACCTTGTCAAAGCCCGTGGTGGTGGTGTTTGCGTTAAGATCCCAGTTAAAGATGGAGTTTGCCCCGTGACTGAGATTTCCGGTAACTGCCTGCGTGCCCACTCCGCCATTGGTGCCTGCATTGCCGGGGGATTGCGTTCCAGACACGGTGAGAGTTTTGCCAGTGCCTACGTCCACCGTCCCAATACCACTGAGTGTCTGCGTGCTGGCGATAGTAAAACTGGGTTTAGCCGCAATGCCTTTAGGGAAAAACTTCTTAAAAATTAAACTTGTACTTTTAAAAAATATGCGTACCTGGGAGAGATGTTTTGCGAAACTCCCTGCAATCGAACCGATTTCATCGGTAAATTTGAAAGTCTCTTCGGTCCGGTTCTCGAAGGATTCG
>Ga0209512_1003021_pt1 | contig 16571 bp, 10 predicted proteins | sample frozenSSSSmetaG_FD_184142 | JGI IMG/M metagenome (GOLD analysis project Ga0209512, IMG submission 184142) | Glacier valley bacterial and archeal communities from Borup Fiord, Nunavut, Canada, to study Microbial Dark Matter (Phase II) -... | ecosystem: Environmental > Aquatic > Freshwater > Ice >... | reverse complement strand
TCGCTTTCATAAAAACTACCTGGTAAATAACGACAAGCTCTGGGCGCGCTACAGGAACGGCTTAATTAAAGTAGATGAATTAAGATGGAAACGTATGTGGCTTACACTCATTGATTTTAAAATTGGTGATGAACCCCTCGCGAGATCGATGGGCGATCAGTTTCTGGACTTATTGCCTTTTCGTACAATCGTATTTCCGCACACTATTGAAGTATTGCAATTTCTGACTGACAAAAGTTACCGGCTCCATCTTATTACCAATGGTTTTGAAGCTACCCAGCATCAAAAATTAAAAAACGCCGGACTGGATAAATTTTTTATTGAAGTAATTACTTCGGAAGCCAGCAATAGCCTCAAACCGCATAAGGAGATTTTTGAGTATGCGTTTAATAAAACCAAGTCTCGTTACCATGAATCTGTTATGATAGGCGACAGCATCGAAGCAGATATTCAGGGTGCTATCAATGCCGGCATTGACCAGGTCTATGTTAATCACCTGAACATTGAACCTGCTATTCACCCCACCTATACTGTTTATTCCTTAAAAGAACTGGAAGCCATTTTCTAATATCTGATGGTGTACCTGATGGAAATATATTTATAAAGAAGCTATTACTGTTAAGCCGCCCCTGACAACCTGGTTAAGTTCTACAAGCACTTTAGTTCCAACCGGCAAAAGCAGGTCTACCCTGCTTCCGAATTTTATGAATCCCATCTCTGCGGCCTGCTCTACCTGCTGGCCTACCTGGAGGTAATTTACAATGCGTTTTGCTACGGCGCCAGCTATTTGTTTAATCATTACCTCACCACTTTCATTCCTGATTACTACACTATGCCGCTCATTTTCCGTAGATGATTTGGGATGCCATGCTACAAGATACTTTCCTTTATGATATTTACTGTACACTACCTGTCCGCTCACTGCATTCCTATTTACATGAATATTCGCAGGACTCATAAAGATTGATATCTGAAGGCGCTTCTCTTTAAAATACTCATCATCAAAAGTGTCTTCGATAACAACAACTTTACCATCACAGGGAGAAATAATTTTTCCGCCATCTATATTTAATACTCTCCTGGGAATTCTAAAAAAGGAGATCACAAATAATAGCAATACGAAAGTCATAATGAAGATTATCCAACTTATAACCGGCGAAGAAAAACTGATATAAGTGAACGAAGTCAGGTTAATGATTGCAAATGCAATAAAACAGATTACAATCGTTTTGTAGCCTTCTTTATGAATCGTCATTAGAAAATATTAATCGTTAAAATTAGGCAATGGAACGTGAGGGGCAAAATAAAGGTAAGTGTTATTGAAACAACCGACCAAGGTATCATTCAGTCTATCGAAGATTATGCTTAAGATTTTTTAATGATGACAAACAGGATATATTCTACAAAACTTTTATTTTAAGCGCATCTATTTCATAAGTTAGATTATTAAAAATTTCTTCAACGCTTCCTTCTCCTTTTACGTAGACTACTTTTCTAAACCTATCATAGTATTCTGCAACCACCGAAGTTTTTTTGTGGTACTCAATTATCCTTGCCCTGACCACTTCTTCATTCAGGTCGTCGCTGCGACCGGAAGTTATACCGCGGTGTAAAAGTCGTTTGACCAATTGTTCTTCACTCACTTTTAAAGCTAACACTACGTTAATTGATGTTTGATGCTGCAGTAATAATTTGTCCAATGCCATCGCCTGCGCTTCTGTACGGGGGAATCCATCAAATAAAAACCCATTGCTATTACTGTTTGCTTTTAACGCTTCACTGATCATACCGATCACCACCTCATCCGGAACCAGCTCACCTTTATCCATAATTTTTTTAGCCTCTAATCCTAACAACGTTTGTTTTTGAATTTCACTACGCAGGAGATCTCCTGTTGAGAGATGTTTTAGGTTATACTTAAACACCAACTTCTCAGACTGAGTGCCTTTTCCACTACCCGGAGGACCAAATAATATAAAGTTAAACATAGTGATAATTATCCTTAAGATGAACTAATTAAATGACATCATATTCTCCTATATGATAACACTTACAGGTAAATTTATTTTATAATGGTAAATATAATGGAACAACAACAATATTTGAGATGCCTGATAGATTAGTTACGAAAAATCAGATTAAAAATTTGATTATAAGTTTTTATGTATGACCATTGATCAGGTCTTAATTTCATATAAAAATCCCGTATAATTAAAAAGGGTTTATTAGCGGTAGACCCGAATTGTATTCTTTTTAATTTAGTATTGCAAAGCAGCAGGCTAATAAAAGTTACATAGCATGAATAAAAGTCTTGCAGGCTGATATAGTAAGCGTTTGATTTAATACAATTTTGCCCAAAATATTAGCTAAAGTTTACTAAAATCATTAGTGTGTATAAATAAAAGCTACTAACTTTGCCCATTCAATAATTTTGAACAAATATTATAGCTATGTCAAATGCAGAAAAACTCAAGGCACTAAAACTTACAATTGATAAGATTGATAAAGACTTTGGTAAGGGAAGTGTTATGATGATGAACGAGCGCTCCCAGGAGCCGCAGGAGGTTATTTCAACCGGTTCAATTGGACTGGATGTTGCATTGGGAATTGGAGGATTACCTAAAGGACGGGTAGTAGAAATTTATGGTCCGGAATCCTCCGGAAAAACAACGCTGGCTATTCATGTTATTGCCGAAGCACAGAAAAAAGGTGGTATGTGCGCGATCATTGATGCCGAACATGCATTTGACAGCGCCTATGCCCGCAAACTCGGTGTTGATGTTGATAATCTTTTAATTTCTCAGCCCGATTATGGAGAACAGGGACTGGAGATAGCTGACCGGTTGATTCTTTCAGGTGCGATTGATGTAGTAGTAATAGACTCGGTAGCAGCACTTGTGCCAAAGGGTGAACTGGAAGGAGAAATGGGAGATTCTAAAATGGGTCTGCAAGCCAGACTAATGAGCCAGGCGCTAAGAAAGCTTACGGCAACAATCAGTAAAACCAATACCATCTGTATCTTTATAAACCAGCTACGGGAAAAGATAGGTGTCATGTTCGGAAATCCTGAAACCACTACGGGCGGTAACGCTTTAAAATTCTATGCTTCCGTACGGCTTGATATCCGCCGTATGGCACAAATTAAGGATGGTGAAGAAGCAGTTGGTAACAGGGTGAAAGTTAAAGTGGTCAAGAATAAGGTGGCACCTCCGTTCAGACAGGCTGAATTTGATATCATTTATGGAGAAGGAATCAGTAAGATGGGTGAGATAATTGATATGGGTGTTGAACTGGGCGTTATTCAAAAGAGTGGAAGCTGGTTCAGCTATGATACCACTAAATTAGGGCAGGGGAGAGAATCAGTTAAGCAATTAATACAGGACAATCCCGAATTAGCTGCTGAACTGGAAAAAAAGATCAGAACTAAAATCAGTGAAACGGCATTAGCGGCAGCAGCTGTTTAGTGTAGGTTTTAAAACTTATAATTTCATGATCTTTTAGTCCCGACCAGGTGAACATTAAAGTTTATTTAAATACAATTAAATGTATTAACCTGTAGATGGGTTAGTAAACACAGACGGCTTTCATAATGAAAGCCGTTTTTTATTATTTAAACCAAATATCATTTGTGCTTGAGTGTGTCGCGCTTTGCTACTATACATCAATAACAACAGGAATATCAATTTTACATTATCTATATCAAGAGATCGATGAAATGGGCGATTTACTAATCAGGGGCAACATGTAATAAAAAAGGGGTCAGAATAGAAATTCAACCCCGTTTTAAAATCCAATATCCTATGAAAAACCGTTACAATATTAATTACTAAAAATGGATAATACAATATTTTTCGCAATTTGAGTATTTATACGCAAATAATCTTATAATTAATTTTTCACCAGTTTTTTGATAATAAACTGGTTTGATTCTTCCTGAAAAATAGTTATTATATAAACGTTTTTTTCCAGGCAGGATACGTCTATTATCTGCATGCCGGGCTTAAGGTGCTGTATAATTCTTGGTTTACCAATTATATCAGTAATTCGTAATGCTACAGGGTATTTAGATCTTATCATTAATAATTTATCAACCGGGTTTGGATAAAATTTGCAAAAGACACTGTCTGCAATACCTGCAACGATTGTATTTGAATAAAGGCTCTTGTCCTCTGATGGCTGCATTTTTATCCTGTAATAATTCCTTGTCATAGCAAGACTTTCGTCTGTAAATTCAAAATTCATTTCCCAGGCTTTGGCTTTTATGGCCCCGATAACTTCAAAATCTTTTGAATTGATACTTCGTTCAATAATATAAAAGCCGCTTTTCCCGGTAGCGCTCCATTGTAACAATATTTTACCGCTAATCATACTCGCTTTTACTGTAATAACCATGACACGTGAAATTGAATCTTCCGGTATTAGTGTACTGATCATCGCTTCCTGTGCAGGTGAAGAAATGTAAGTAACCAGTAGAAAAAATAACCGGCAAATGGATTTCATCGTATGAACAATAAAGTAAAGTTGTAAGCAATCAATTGAGCTTTTAATAACGCAGCAAATCAATTATCGCATTCATTCCATTTGTTAGATAATTGATAAAGTGGTTACGGTTCCATTCATAAAGGCTTTACCAACGGAGGTAACAAAAATTAAATAAAAGAACGATGCTTTTGGCACCTGATCATATAAAGGGATTTCCATTGCTTAATAATAATTTTAAGTAAATTACCATTGACAATAAAAGCATACCTACTTTGAAAATAAAATTTCGCAATGGTCTACGTGTAATTGTATGGATTATTGCCATTTTTATTGGGATGTGGCTTATTGTCTGGGGCTATGTTATCATTAATAAAAAGAGCCTGCTCTCGAAAGTCAATGCCGAATTAACCACGAAGGTTAGAGGCGAAATTAGTATAGGCGATATTGAACCAAGCCTGTTAAGTACTTTTCCAAATATTTCCATACGTCTCTCCCAGGTTGTTGTTAGAGACTCATTGTGGAAATTTCACCACCATGACTTGTTTAATGCTGACAGAGTTTTTATTAGATTTAGACTATTAAGCCTTTTTACCGGCAGTCCCGATATAAGCAAAGTAATTATTGATAATGGCGCCATCTTTATCTTCAGTGATACTGCTGGTTATTCAAATGAATACCTCTTTCAATCGAAGAAAACTACAGAAAATAATAAGTCCACTTCAAAATTAAGTATACCCGATATCGAGATGAAGAAGGTGCTGCTCACAGTGGATTTAAAAGACAGAAAAAAGCTATATGATTTTAATATCTCCCAGCTTAATTGTTACATCAGACAAATTGAAAATTCGCTTTCCTTAAATGTAAAGACAGACCTGGTAGTTAAAAGTCTTGCGTTCAATACAGAAAGAGGAAGTTTTATAAAAGAAAAACCTGTTAGAGGCAAGTTCAATTTAAAGGTCGATCTTACCCGGAAGAAATTAGCCTTCAATAACATCGAACTTAAAATAGATGATCACCCGTTTAGTATAACCGGAATGTTTGATTTTACTTCCGTCCCGCTATTGTACTATTTTGATATAAAGACCAGCAATATACTATTCAAAAATGCTACTTCCCTTGTGACTGATAAAATACGGCTACGCCTGGACAGCTTTACCGTAGAAAATTCAATCGATATATCAGCTGTAATCGATGGAAGATCGCTTCCTAATAACACGCCGGTAGTTGATATCGATGTAAAATTTAAAAACAACAATGTTACTATTCCAATCGGTAGGTTTGATGACGCTTCCTTTACGGGGCATTTTAATAATAAAGTAGTAAAATCGGAAGGTTGTTCCGATGATAACTCCGGGTTATATTTTACGGGCTGCACTGCAAAATGGGAAAACCTTGCTGTAAGATCAGATTCGGTAAAAATTATCAACCTGAAGCATCCTGTAATGGATTGCGATATTCACGCCGCATTTGAACTATCAGCACTTAATGAACTACTCGGTACAAATAATATAGCGTTTGTGAGTGGCAGCTGTAACGCTGATGCCAGGTATCATGGGATTGTTATGAAGGCTGATACTGCATCAGTCGGTATATTTGGCAACATTAATCTGCAGCAGGCTTCCATAAGGTACGTTCCCCGTAATTTACTATTTACCGATTGCAGTGGAAGCCTCGTTTTCGACGACAAGGATTTTTTTGTTAAACAATTAAAAACACATATCGGGAACAGTAATTTAATTATGAATGGCGCTGTAAAAAATTTAACCTCCCTAATAGATAAAAGTCCTGAGAAATTAACCCTGAAATGGAGTATCACTTCACCAAAAATTGTCTTGAGTGATTTTATGTCCTTTCTTAACAAAAGATCAACGGCTGCACCTAAGAAAGCTTCAGCGAAAAAGATAGTAAAGCTTGCTAACCAGGTTGATAAATTATTGAACGATTGCAGTGTAGAGTTACAAGTGAACGCTGACCGGTTGATTTATAAAAAATTCAATGCTGATAAAGTGGCCGCCAACCTTCAGTTAACCGACAAAATGGTAATCCTTAAAAATGTATTGGTTGAACACGCCGGTGGTACACTTGCTTTGAATGGATCTTTAACAGAAGACATCAATCAAAACCAGATCAAAATAAATTCAAATATGGTCAATGTAGATGTTACCAAAGTTTTTACCGCATTTGATAATTTTGGACAAGATGGAATTATTGATAAAAATTTAAAAGGACGGTTGACGGCAAATATTGCCATCACCGGTTCAATTAATAGTAAAGCTGAAATCGATCAGGATAATTTGAAAGGTGAAATTGATTTGCATCTTAAAGACGGAGCGCTTATAAATTTTGATCCGGTAAAAAAAATCTCTCAAACCGCCTTCAAGAACCGGGATTTTTCTGACATACACTTTGCAGATTTAACGAACAAATTAGAAATCAACGGCACAAAAATTAAAGTTAACCGGATGGAAATTCAATCAACAGTGCTGACCATGTTTGTTGAAGGGACTTATGATGTCAGGAAGGGCTCTGATTTCGGAATACAGATCCCTTTAAGCAACCTGGCAAAAAGAGGCGCTGATTTTGAACCTAGGAACAAAGGTGTCAACAGTAAAACAGGGATGAGTATTAATTTACGGGCCAGAACAGGGGAAGATGGAAAAGTGAAAGTTTCCTGGGATCCTTTTAAAAATGCATTAAAAAAGAAAAATAAACTCATCCGTAAAGATAATTTTTCAGCAGATTCAACAGAGATTAAAAAATAAGCATCCAGGTATCTTCCAGGCAATTTAATACTCTCAATATACGGGCGAATAATCACCGGTACATAGAAAGAAGCTACAATGTCAAATGCTTTTTATAATAGACAGATCGGCAACATAATAATAATTAGTTTTGCAGGTTTCAATTATTAGAGCATGGCATTCAAAATACATTCACCTTATACGCCGGCAGGAGATCAGCCCCAGGCAATTCAACAGCTTACTCAGGGGATACTGGAAGGAGAAAAATACCAGACACTGCTGGGTGTAACCGGTTCAGGAAAAACATTTACTATAGCCAACGTCATCCAAAACCTGCAACGGCCCACACTGGTGCTTACACATAATAAAACACTTGTCGCTCAGTTATACGGTGAGTTTAAGCAATTTTTTCCTGATAACGCGGTAGGATATTTTGTAAGTTATTACGATTATTACCAACCGGAAGCTTATATGCCAGTTAGCGACACCTATATCGAAAAAGATCTTTCCATTAATGAAGAGCTGGATAAACTACGGCTTCATGCCACCACTCAATTATTAAGCGGCAGGCGAGATATTATAGTAGTAGCCAGTGTAAGTTGCATTTATGGTATTGGCAATCCCGTTCAGTTTGAAAACGGTATCACCCGTGTGGAGCAGGGGCAGGTAATGTCGCGCCAGGGATTTCTACATGGCCTGGTCAATGCTTTGTATTCACGCACCCAGGGTGATTTCGCCCGCGGCAGTTTCCGGGTAAAAGGCGATACTGTCGACATCAACCTTCCTTATGTTGACCACGGTTTGCGGGTAACTTTTTTTGGTGATGAAATTGAAAGTATCGAAACCCTGGAACTATCTACCGGCAAGCGTATCAGTAAAGTTGAGAGTGCCGCCATCTTTCCTGCCAATTTATACCTTGCCCCAAAAGATATGCTGCACCAGGTGCTGAATGAAATCCAGGACGAATGCGCAGCGCAGGTAACTTATTTTAAGAGTACCGGAAAGTATATTGAAGCCCAACGTTTAAGTGAACGTGTTAATTACGATATTGAAATGATCCGTGAACTTGGCTATTGCAACGGTGTTGAAAACTATTCACGATTTTTTGATCGCCGGGTGCCAGGCACAAGGCCTTTCTGTTTGCTGGATTATTTTCCAAAGGATTTTTTATGCGTGATAGATGAAAGCCACCAGACTATTCCCCAGGTAAGCGGGATGTATGGCGGCGACAGGAGCCGCAAACTCATATTAGTCGATTATGGCTTCCGCCTGCCAAGTGCACTGGATAATCGTCCGTTGAATTTTCATGAGTTCGAGGGGATGCTACACCAGACTATCTACGTATCCGCTACACCGGGAGAATTTGAACTTGACAAAACAGGCGGTGTGGTAGTAGAGCAGGTTGTTCGTCCAACAGGCCTACTGGAACCGCCTATTGAAATCCGCCCCAGTGTAAACCAGGTAGATGACCTGCTTGATGAAATAGATAAGCGCATCACCAAAGGCGACAGGGTGCTGGTAACAACTCTTACCAAACGCATGGCGGAGGAAATGGATAAATACCTGGCCCGCATTAATATAAAATCCAAATACATACACAGTGAGGTTGATACCCTCGAAAGAGTAGAAATCCTTCGTCAGCTAAGGCTAGGGGAGATAGATGTGCTGGTAGGAGTGAACCTGCTTAGAGAGGGTCTTGATCTTCCGGAAGTTTCACTTGTGGCAATTCTGGACGCTGATAAAGAAGGCTTTTTGCGTAATGAAAGATCCTTAACCCAAACTGCCGGCCGCGCCGCGAGGAATGTGGATGGACTGGTAATCTTCTACGCCGATAAAATGACGGAAAGCATGCAGAAGACAATTGATGAAACAAACCGCCGCCGCGAGAAACAGGTTGCTTTCAACATCGAGCATGGTATCACTCCTAAGACAATTACAAGAAGTAAGGAACATGTTTTTGCACAAACATCCGTACTCGAAATAAAAGGATATAACGCAGACTCCCCTCTTGCCACAAGTGGTGAAGTAAATGTTGCCGCTGAAGACCAGGAAACTTATCAAACCATTCCCCAAATGCAAAAAGCCATTACAAGAGTTAAAAGAGAAATGGAGCAGGCAGCTAAAGACCTTGATTTCATGGAAGCAGCGAGGTTAAGAGATGAAATGTTTAAAATGCAGAAGACACTGGAAGCGATGAAGAAATAGAAAAAGCAGGATCATGTATGGGGTATGAGGTTATCAGGTATGAATATCCGGTTGGCGCGGGCCATAACTACGGAGGCCTGGAGACAGGGAGGAATACATGGTCAATATAATAATCAGAAACCGTGTTTCTCTGTGCCTCCGCGACTCAACTGCCTCATACCTTTTATATCACTTCTTTTTCCATTGAAGTATTCGATTGCCGCGCGCCACATCAACAGGTTAATACCTTTTAAAATTTGCAATTCATTTGTTCTTAAGATCAAATTTTAGGTTATAGATCCAGACACCAATGTTTTCCATGAAGAAGCATTGGTGCACTTGCGCCTGACTTGGCCCGTATGATTAAATGGTTTCTAAAAACTTCACGGGTTGATCCTTCCCCCTCTTTTTGCTAACTTCGTAATATGGAGAAAAAACTATTTTTACTGGATGCACTGGCATTAATTTATCGTGCTTATTATGCCCTCATCCGTAATCCCAGGCTCACCTCGAAAGGCCGTAATACCAACGCCCAGTTTGGATTTACCAATACCCTTATCGATCTCATCAACAAAGAAAAGCCCACTCACCTGGCAGTGGCTTTCGATACCAATGCCCCCACGGAAAGACATACCGACTTTTCAGCGTACAAGGCAAACAGGCAGGAAGCTCCTGAAGACTTGCGCGATTCACTGGAAGATATAAAAAAGATTATCCGCGGATTCAATCTTCCTGTCATTGAGTGCGATGGTTTTGAAGCTGATGATGTAATAGGAGGCCTGGCCCAGCAGGCTGAAAAACTAGGCTACGAAGTGTTTATGGTAACTCCGGATAAAGACTTCGGTCAGCTGGTAACAGATAAAATAAAAATATACAAACCGGGCTACCAGGGTAATAAGGAAGAAATTATTGGAGCCGAAGAAGTCTGCGCAAAATGGAATATAAAAGATGTATCGCAGGTTATAGATATTTTAGGATTGATGGGTGACACTATTGATAATATTCCCGGCATCCCGGGTATCGGAGAAAAAACCGCTTCTAAACTATTGGCAGAATATGGTACACTGGAAAATGTGATCGCTAACGCTGACAATATCAAAGGATCAGTAGGCGAGAAAATCAGGGCCGGTAAAGAACTTGCTATCATGAGTAAAAAGCTTGCGACTATTGTAACGCATGCGCCCTGCGAGTTTCATGAAGAAGATTTCAGGATTAAAGATTATAACAATAAAGTGCTTCAGGAACTATTTATTGAACTGGAATTTAAGGCACTTGGAAAAAGAGTGCTTGGAGAAAATTTCAACGTTTATGCTGGCACTCCCGAGACTGTTCAAAGCGATTTGTTTAGTGATCCTGTTACAGAGAAACCAAAAGTTTTTATACCCCCGGTAGAAGAGGAAGAGTCAAAAGATAGCGCCGGTTACAATGCACAACACAATGCCGGCAATACAGCACACGCCTACTTCGCTATCCGGGGAGAAGCTGCGATACAGGAGTTGATTCAAAAATTAAGGCTACAAACCGAAATCTCATTTGATACGGAAACGACCGGTATCGATGCTAATAATGCTGAGCTGGTAGGACTTAGCTTTTCGTTTATTGCAGGAGAGGGATATTATGTGCCTTGTCCGCCTGATAGGGAAGAGACTTATAATATCCTGAATTGTTTTGAAGCACTTTTTGCAGACCCTTCTAAAACCTGGATTGGTCAGAATATTAAATATGATCTGCTTGTAATGAAATGGTATGGTGTTGAACTTAAAGGAAATCTTTTTGATACCATGGTGGCACATTATGTGATAGAACCTGAAGGGCGCAGGAACATGGACCTGTTGAGCGCACAATACCTAAGCTATGAGCCTATTCATATCGAAGAATTAATTGGCAAAAAAGGCAAGGGCCAGGGTAATATGAGAGACGTGGAACTGGACAAAATAAAAGAATATGCTGCGGAAGATGCAGATATCACTTTACAATTAAAAAATACTTTCAGTCCACTGCTGGCATCAAGAGGTGTTGAGAAAGTTTTTAAAGAGGTTGAAAGCCCGCTGGTTAAGGTATTGACTGACATTGAATTTGAAGGTGTAAGAGTTGATATGGATTTTCTGAATACCTATTCAAAAGAATTGGAAATTGAAGCCAAACGATTTGAAGAAAGCGTTTACACCCAGGCGGGAGTACGGTTCAACCTATCTTCTCCAAGGCAGCTGGGAGAAGTTTTGTTTGAAAAACTAAAACTTGATCCTAAGGCAAAGGTTACAAAGAGCGGTCAGTATGCAACCGGGGAAGATGTACTTAAAAAACTGGCGCATCAAAATAAAATCGTTGACGATATTCTTGGTTACAGGCAACTAACAAAGCTTAAGTCTACCTATATTGACGCGCTTCCGCAGATTGTTAATTATAAAACGGGAAGAGTTCATACCAGTTACGGGCAAACGATCGCGGTAACGGGAAGGTTGAGCAGTAATAATCCTAACCTGCAGAATATTCCTATAAGAACGGAAAGAGGAAGAGAGATAAGAAAAGCTTTTATTCCAAGAGACAGCGATCACTTACTCGTAAGCGCCGACTACTCGCAGATCGAGCTCCGCATTGTTGCAGCTATCAGCGCTGATCCGAATATGTGCGAAGCCTTTAAACAGCGTAAAGATATTCATACCGCCACCGCAGCAAAGGTTTTTAATGTAGAAGAAAGTGCTGTAACCAAAGAGATGCGCTACAAAGCAAAGAGCGTCAACTTCGGAATCATTTATGGACAGGGTGCTTTCGGGCTTGCAGAGAACCTGGGCATTTCAAGAGGAGAGGCTAAAGATATTATTGACAATTATAAAAAGCAGTTCCCTAACATCCAGAAATATATGGATGACACCATCAACTTTGCGAGAGAACACGGTTATGTACAAACGCTGATGGGAAGAAAGCGCTGGCTGAAAGATATCAACTCACATAATTTCACGGTGAGGGGTTATGCAGAACGAAATGCTATTAACTCACCGATACAAGGCACTGCTGCCGACATGATAAAACTCGCGATGATAAAAATTCACCAGAAGTTTAAAGACAGCAATTTTAAATCAAAAATGTTATTGCAGGTTCATGATGAATTGGTCTTCGACGCGCATAAAGAAGAAGTGGAGGTCATTAAACCTATCATCATTCACTGTATGCAAACAGCTTTACTTTTACCCAACGATGTTCCCGCCGATGCAGAAATTGGTGTGGGAGAAAACTGGCTGGAAGCGCATTAATACAATTGTTATTTTATAAAAAATTTTTTAAGTAAGAACCATTCAACAAATAATAGCAGTCAATGTAGTGGCGTCTTTTCTTCGTTCCGGGAAATTGAACGTATAAAACCATGGGTAACTATCAACAGTTTTAGTAAACCGTGTTATAACCCTATTTGAACCAGCCCTTTGGCATTCAATAAAAAATTTTTAACTTTCATCAAGCACCATAATTCGCAATGAGCAATAAACGGCATGCCCATGTACAATATTTATAAGACTTTACAGCATCATTTCGGGTACCCGGCTTTCAGACTTAACCAGGAAGAAATTATCAATACCGTTCTTTCAAAAAAAGACGCCGTAGTACTGATGCCCACAGGTGGAGGTAAATCAATCTGTTACCAGCTACCGGCTTTATTACTTGATGGTGTTACTATTGTTATCTCCCCATTGATAGCCTTGATGAAAGATCAGGTAGATGCACTTCGCGTGACTGGCGTTGCTGCTGCTTTTCTAAATTCAACTTTGAGTTCTTCCGAACAGGAAATCATATCTCAGCAGTTACTTAACAACAAGCTTAAACTCTTGTACCTGGCACCGGAGCGCCTGTTGGGAGGAAGCCTGTTTATACAATTCCTTAAACAAATTAAAGTGTCGCTCTTTGCTATTGACGAAGCACATTGCATCAGCCAGTGGGGACATGACTTTCGTCCGGATTATCTTGTTTTAGGAGCATTGAAAAAACAATTTCCGGATACACCAATAATAGCTTTGACCGCAACGGCAGATACACTTACAAAAAAAGATATCATTGCGAAACTGAACCTGGATAATTTCAGTTTATTTGAAAATAGTTTTAACAGACCCAATATCCATTATTTTGTAAAACCAAAACATGATTATTTTAATCAGCTTACCCTTTATCTGAGAGAACATCAGGACGACAGCGGCATCATCTATTGCCTCTCCAGGGTCTCGACTGAAAAACTTGCAATGGATCTTGAAGATGCAGGATTTAAAGCCGCAGCTTATCATGCCGGCTTAGAAAAAAATCTCCGTGAACAAAGGCAGGATAAATTTTTACGTGATGAAATAAAAATCATTGTAGCAACGATCGCTTTTGGTATGGGAATTAATAAGAGTAATGTGAGATTCGTAGTGCATGCCGATTTGCCTAAAAATCTTGAAGGCTATTACCAGGAAACAGGTCGTGCAGGAAGAGATGGTATCAAAAGCGATGCTATCCTGTATTACAGCGCCGGTGACGTAATGAAATTAAAAAAGTTCGCCAGCGTAGAGGGCAACCCGGAACAGACCCGCATCATGTTAAAAAAGCTGGATCAGATGGCTGCGTTTTGCGAAACACGTAGTTGCCGGAGAAGATATTTACTAAATTATTTTACCGAAGAGGCTCCCGAACATTGCGGAAGCTGCGATATATGCCTGAGTGATTTTGAAAAAGCGGATGCTACCATTGAAGCGCAAAAAATTCTAAGCGCCGTAACACGTCTGCAAGAACGTTATGGTATGAATTACATAATTGATTTCCTGAGAGGAAGCAGTGTTATAAGAGAAGACCAGCGATCTATAAAAACTTTTGGTGTTGGAAAAGATATAAGCAAAGATCAATGGCGGCGTTATATAAAAGATATGTTACAGATGGGATGCCTTGAACAATCGCAGGGTGAGTATCCTGTTCTAAGGCTCAATGAAAAAAGCCGGCGAATATTAAAAGGCGAAGAGCGCTTGCAGCTTGTAGTTTCCATAAAAGAAAAGAAAGAAGTCACTTCAAAACAACAAGACACTGCCACGGCGTATCCTTTGTTACTGCAGGAACTGAAACAGCTTCGGGAAAATATTGCCCGCAAAGAAAATATTCCATCCTACCTTATTTTTTCCGATGTAACCCTGGTGGAATTGTCAACTTACCTTCCATTGAATCTTATTGAGCTGGCAAAAATTTCCGGTTTTGGAAATGTGAAACTAACAAAATATGGTGCGGCATTTTTAAATGCTGTAAAAACTTATTGCCGTGATTATAATCTTTCTACGCAAATGCAATTAAAAAATGCAAAGCGTCAACGCACAAAATCCGCATCGGCGAATTCTGAAACCAAACGCTATAGCTTGCAATTGTTTCGGGAAGGGAAAAAAACTGAAACGATAGCCGCCATGCGCGAGATAGCAGTAAGCACTGTAGAAAATCATCTTGCTTTTTTTGTTAGAACCGGCGAGTTGGATGTTCATGACCTGGTGCCAAAGGAAAAAGTAAATATTATTTTGAAAGAGGTTCAGGTGATGGAAGGTCTGGCCCTCGCCCCGGTAAAGCAAAAGCTTGGAGACAATATTTCTTACGGCGATCTCAGGGCTGTTATAAGTTACTGGGAATGGATGAAGGAGGCGGGAATCGAGATTTAGTTGAGCTCATGATCTGGTTTGCTATTAGCTGTCAGCGATCAGCTCACAGCCGTTAGCTGTTGGAAAACTTATTACTTATAGACTGATGATTTATTTCTCATAAGATTAACGCTATAAATTTTAACCAATCCCAGGGCTATCATAGCAGGTGTATATTGTGTTCTCGGCATAATCTGTTACGAATATTTCTTAAGATTACTGAAAGCTTAAGGCAGGTAGCTTTCATTCGTCGGTTCGTGCTTGATACAAACACTAAATGCTCCAGACCGCCACCTCAATTTTGTCTCAAAAAAACGTCCTCAACTACAGAAGTGTAGCCGCAAAACTGCTATCAGCTTTTAGCAATTTTGAAATAGGTTATTTATCAGGCATAAATTTTTCTGATTATTAAGTGATAACATTGAATTTTTTTTATCTATGACCAGCGACCAAATCATAAAACAGTTTATCGATGGAATGCTTCAGACCAGCTTGCTGGAATACATAGCGGTTTTTTTTGGTATCGCCAGCGTTTGGTATTCAAAGAAGGAAGACATCCTGGTTTATCCTGTGGGACTCGTAAGCACTATCATATATACTTACCTCAGCTTAAACGGTCACTTGTTCGGGGAAGCAAGTGTAAATGTTTTTTATACAGTCATGAGTATTTATGGTTGGATATTATGGACCCGAAAAGACCCGCAGCAACATCTTCTTATAATGATCTCCCGGTCTTCGTTGCGGGAATGGACCTTTCAACTCTCCTTTTTTGCCGTGATGTATGGAGTTATTTTTATATCGTTAAACTTACTTAAAACATATTTTGCTCCCGGCGCTATACCCTGGGCTGATGCACTGGCTTCCGCCACAGCTTATACCGGCATGTGGCTGATGGCAAAAAAGAAACTGGAGAGCTGGTATTGGTGGATAGCTACCAACACGGCTTCCATACCTTTATACTTCGTAAAAGGGTATGTTTTTACCAGCGTCTTTTATTTTGTTTTACTGATCATGGCTTTCTGGGGATTAGCAGCGTGGAGAAAGAAACTGGTAGACGTTTCTTTGCTCCTTTGAAATTACCATCGGATAATTTATCAGCTGCATTGAAAAAGAACAGGTAATATCTTAAGTAGGAAACATTAAATAATCAATGAAAAAAATTGTTATCATAGGTCCTGAATCTACTGGTAAGAGTACCCTGGCAATGGAACTGGCTCAACAGTATAACGCTGACTGGGTAGAAGAGTATGCACGCAGGTATCTCCTTACGAATGGCACAAGTTACAGCTATGATGATTTACTTACTATTGCCAGAGGTCAGCTGATGTTGGAAGAAGAGATTGCAACAAAGTCTCTTAATGATTTACTTTTTATAGATACTGATATGTATGTAATGAAAGTGTGGTGCGAATTTGTCTTTTCAAATTGTCATACCTGGATCCTTAACCAGGTAGTAGAAAAAAAATATGATTTGTACCTGCTTTGCAATACCGACCTTCCCTGGGTAAAAGATGAATTAAGAGAATACCCGGAT
>Ga0209512_1003016_pt1 | contig 16602 bp, 15 predicted proteins | sample frozenSSSSmetaG_FD_184142 | JGI IMG/M metagenome (GOLD analysis project Ga0209512, IMG submission 184142) | Glacier valley bacterial and archeal communities from Borup Fiord, Nunavut, Canada, to study Microbial Dark Matter (Phase II) -... | ecosystem: Environmental > Aquatic > Freshwater > Ice >... | reverse complement strand
AACACCTGACTAAGACGCACCCCCTTGTAATATGGGGGATATATGTTCCTATTATTAGTTTCATGTTATACTTCAGTAATGTGGTCGCAAAAATGGATTTGATGCTTATTGGATTTGTTTTTTTTGCGGGTATGTTTTTCTGGACTTTATTTGAATATATAATGCATCGTTTTGCTTTTCATTTTATAGCAGAAAGTGAAAGAGCACTTAAAATCGTTTATATCATACATGGCAATCATCACGAATATCCCAGGGATAAGGAACGTTTATTTATGCCACCTGTGCCTAGTCTTATCCTGGCTTCTTTTATTTTTAGTTGTATGTATTTTATGGCGCAGTTGGTTGGACTGAGAGAAAATGTATTTGCTTTTTTTCCGGGATTTATGCTGGGGTATCTTATGTATGGCACTATGCATTATGCTATACATGCCTGGAACCCACCTTACAAATGGATGAAAGCTTTATGGCGCAATCATCACCTGCATCATTATAAAAATGAACGCCTTGGATTTGGGGTAAGCACAACCTTGTGGGATAGAGTTTTTGGCACAATGTTCGACCTGACGAAAGATAAAGAAGACAAGGAGAAAGTAAAAGATTTAATGTTTGTTAACCGACCTACAAAGAAAGAGGCTGTATCCTAACTACCATTTTTCATCTTCAAAAAAGTTATCATTTTTGCGTTTAAATTGCTCCTTGGTATTTATTTTTTGTAATTGCCGCTCTATTAATAATGCCGCAATAATTTTCCCTGCATCTTCATTTGGATTGTCTTTTAATACCTGCTTTAACCTGGCCTCATTTACATCTATCCTGTAAAGAATTTGTATAAGTAAGTTGAAGTCATCTTTTATCAGGGAATTAATTTTTTCTCCTAAAAAATTTTCTGCATCCTGCATTTCATTAATAGCAATGGGTAATTGAAAATTTTGCTGCAGGTAATGTTGTAATTTAGGATTCATTGAATTTTATTGAAATTTGCATTATAATTTTCTGACACACCCAACCCAAATAAAGCGAAATCATATTTTACAGGATCATCCTTATCCAACATTCGTAAATAAGCAGTTAGTTCCAAAGCGGCTTTCCAGTCGGTTTGGCTGCGCTGCAATAAATTAAATCTTTTGGAAACCCTTGCTACATGTACATCAATGGGGCAAATAAGTTGTGCAGGCAAAATGGTTTTCCATATACCAAAATCAACGCCGTTGTTGTCATTGCGAACCATCCAGCGTAAATACATGTTTAGTCTTTTACAGGAAGAATTTTTCTCAGGAGAAGCAATGTGTTTTCTTGTTCTTTGTGGGACATCCGGCAGCGCAAAAAAATAATTGTAAAATGTATTTAAGCCGTTCTCGATGGTTTTATCTTTTTTATTCATTCCTTTTGTAAAGGCAATTTCTAACGAATCGTGTTGGCTGTAATGAAATTTAAAAAATTCAATAAAATACAGCAGGTCGGTTGCATTAAAAGTTCTATGACAAAATCCCTCTAGTATCTGCAGATCTTTTACAGTGTGATGTAAACAAAAGTCATAAGGTGCATTGTTCATCAGTTGTATCAACTCCTTACTTTTGTTAATGATTGTTTTTCGGTTACCCCAACTAAAAACGGCCGCAAAAAAACCTGCAATTTCAATGTCTTGCTTTTTTGTAAACAAGTGTGGGATGGAAACAGGATCATCTTTTATAAAACCCGGCTGGTTGTATAATATTACTTTACGGTCCAGTTCTTCCTTGAGATTATTTTCCACTTTTTGCATCGGTTTAAACCTCCAGGTTTATCTTTTTTTAAGCAGTGCAGCTATTGCAATAATCACCCAAATAATATTCACAATCATGGATGGAAAGGCATGATGAACAAAAGTGTTGATGGTAAAAAAAATGCCGCCAATTAAATTGCTGATGATATAAATAATGGAAGAACTTTTTACCTTTCCAGTAATATTCATAAAGTAAGATCCAACAATTAAGACAGCACCAATCCACCCAATGGTTTCAATAAAATCATCCATAAAATTAACCGAGGGCTTTGTTCAAATCTTCAATAAGGTCATCAGCATCTTCAATGCCCACGCTTAAACGTATAAGCCCGTCGCTAAGCCCGTTCTTAATTCTTTCTTCCCTGGGAATGCTGGCATGTGTCATACTGGCGGGGTGATTGATCAGTGATTCAACGCCACCCAAACTTTCTGCCAATGAAAAAAGGTGTGTAGATGACAACACTCTTTTTACTTCTTTTTCACTTTCGTTTTTTAATTCAAAACTGATCATGCCACCAAAGCCACGCATTTGTTTTTTTGCTACGGCATAACCTGCACTGTCATCAAAACCCGGCCAATATACCTTTGCTACTTTGGAATGTTTGCGTAACCAGTGTGCAATTTTTTCACCATTTTCACAATGTTGTTTCATACGCACATGCAGGGTTTTTATTCCACGCAATACTAAAAAACAATCCATTGGGCCAGGAACTGCGCCACAACTTTTTTGTATAAAATATAATTTTTCTCTTAAGGCTGCATCGTTCATCATCAGGCAACCTTGTATTACATCGCTGTGCCCTCCCAGGTATTTTGTTGCGCTATGCATTACAATATCAGCGCCCAAATCCATCGGGTTTTGTAAATAAGGCGAAGCAAAAGTATTGTCTACACAAAGCCATGCACCTGCAGCTTTTGCAATTAAGGCAATGGCTGCGATGTCGGTAATATTCATTAAAGGATTAGTAGGCGTTTCTACCCAAATTAATTTTGTGTTGGCTGTTACAACTGCTTTTACATTGGCAGCATTGGTGGTATCAACATAAATAAATTTGATGTTGTAACGTTCCCACACTTTTGTAAACAAGCGATAACTCCCACCGTACATGTCATTCGCAGCAATTACTTCATCACCGGGATTTAATAATTTCATTACACTATCAGTTGCTGCCACACCACTGCCAAATGCCAAGCCATATTTTGCATTTTCAATAATTGCATAAGCATCTTCCAACGCTTTACGTGTTGGGTTTTGGCTTCGTGCATATTCATATCCTTTGTTAACACCCGGGGCTTGTTGCACATAGGTTGAGGTTTGATAAATAGGCGTCATGATGGCTCCCGTACTTGGATCGGGTTCTGCGCCGGCATGTATTATTTTTGTAGCGAGTTTCATTGTATAATAATTGGTGATTTGAAATGCAAAGTAACATCATTTTATGCCTAAGAAAAGTTTTACAATAATTAGAAGTGAGGCAAAAGAAAATACAGTAGAGATGATCGATTAAAGTACCTTCTGCAAAGAGTTAAACAATCTATAAATTAATACCAGAAGAAAATAGTTGGGCTGCACAAAGGTATCGCCAATCGAAATTATTATTTTCATGCGCAGCTTTGGGAACTATTTTTTTATCGAGTACGTTTTTTTTTAATATGCCCTGGTCTACCAGTTTTCTTTTGGCTTCGTGCATATATTCCTGAAGTGTTTCATTGTGCATCCATTGAAATTGAGGGGGCTCGTATCCAACTTTATCTTTTCTCCACACTACTTCATCGGGTAATTTTTTATCCATCATTTTACGAAGTATCCATTTGGTCCAGCCATCGTGTATTTTAAAACCCGCAGGTAAAGAAAATACAAACTCCACCAACTGGTGATTTAGGTATGGCAGCCTTACCTCTACTCCATGTGCCATGCTGTTTCTGTCTGCATATCGAAGTAATTCTTCAAGCCCTAATGTGTGCGTATTAAAATATAAAATATCATTTAGTTTAGTTATAATTGGTTTGCGAATTCCCTCCCATTCCCTGCCTTGTAGTGATGCTACAAAATCCTTATCAATATCGGGTTGTCTTACAGTCTTCAAATATTCATTTTGTTCCAGTTTAATTACGGCATGTGCAGGAAGATAAGCTGCTAAATAATTTTTAATGCCCCAGTTAAAAGGAAAATTATTTTTTTGCAATTCCCTTTTTTCCTTTTGAGCTGCAATGAATTTGCTTTTAGCCGCCAATTGTTGCAGGTACCAATGTATATATTTATTATAACCGGCAAATATTTCATCAGCACCCTGCCCATCGAGCAAAACTTTTACTTTGTTTTTTTTAGCCATTTCAAAAACCTTGTATTGGGCGTAAATACTGCTTGAAGAAAATGGCTCCTCCTGGTAATAACAAAGCTTTTCAAAATCCTTTATCAATTCCAATGCAGATGGTTCTACCGTGTGTGATTGTATTGGCCGTTTGAAAGACTTTGATGAAGAAAGAAAATTAATGACTGATTGAATATAGTGTGATTCGTCTTTTTCAAAACCTGGAAACACGGCAGAAAATGTGTTGAATGCTACAGCAGATTTTTTAATAGTAGCGAGAATGGCAGAACTATCCAGTCCGCCACTGAGGCTAGTACCTACTGTAACATCACTGCGCAGCCTTCGGTTAACGGATAGAATTAAAAGCTCTCTGCATTTTTCGACAGCATCGCTGGTAGAAATATTTATTTCGGTGTCTTTGTCAATATCCCAATATTTATTGGTACGTAATTGGAGTGTTTGAATGTTAAGCTTTAAAAAATTACCAGGGGGTAGTGAAAATATATTTTGATAAAAGGTTAGTTCTTTGTCGTTTGCATTTTGAACATAGCCAAGCGCAATGTAGTTCAGCAACATTTTATCATCAATTTTCTTTTCTGTGCCTATGGCCCATAAGGCTTTCATTTCACTTGCAAATACAAATACTTCATTACTGGCTACGTAATAAAATGGTTTTTCTCCGAAGCGATCCCGGGCGGCAAAAATAATTTGTTGTTTTATATCGAGCAATGCAAAGGCAAACATCCCGTCAAAATGTTCCAGGCAATCTTCTTTCCAATAATCGTAGGCAGCTAAAATAACTTCTGTATCGCTGAGAGATTTAAAACGATATCCCTTTTTATACAAAATCTCTTTAAGTTCCAGGTAATTGTAAATTTCACCATTGTAAACAATCGTATATCTTTTCAGGTAGTGCATCGGTTGAGCACCAGCATCGGTTAAATCGATGATCGATAATCTTCTGTGACCGAACCCAACATTCCCCCATTGGTTAATCCATTGTGCTTCACCGTCTGGTCCACGGTGGGCCAATGCGTTGGTCATTTTAGTAAGTTGTTCCGTAGTAACTAAAGACGTATCGGAACTTATGATGCCAGCTATTCCACACATAGTTGTAAATATCCAAAAAAAATCCCGGCAACCAGCCGGGGAAATAAAATATTAAAACAAATCAGGTTAAAAAACGATTGAAAAACTAACCACACTGGTATCCCATCCTACTATTAAATTAGCCCCGGAAGCTGATTTTTCAAATACCATTGCAAAAGATTCCAATGGATCATTTTGCTTTTGAATAGGAGCGTCTAATCTAACAATGTCTTTCGTTTCATCATATTTAAAAGAGCCCCAGGTATCTGTATCTTTATTAAGTATCAGCGTCCATTTATCCATGTAAGGAATACAATATAAGGTATACCTGCCTTTTTTAATTTTTGTATTTCCTATTTTTACCGGTCTGTAAAATTCAATTTCAGTTGCTTCGTTGGCGCCTAATCTCCACACCTGGCCAAATGGCAATAATTCCCCAAAAACAGTGCGACCATTTTTTTGAGGCCTGCTGTAAGTTACTCTTGCTGTTAATGGTTCTGTAGCTTTATCCTGAATTTTTAAAACAGGGTAACTATTGGGATAGTAACTCATATCCATCGGCGATTTATCTACTGGTGGAAATTTTGTTTGAGCCTTCAGTAAATTGCAAATACAACATACAATAATAGAGACCAATAAAAACTTTTTCATAAAATAATTAAGTGTTTAGGTACAAATATAAAAGATTTCAACTGTTGTTAAGTTCGTTCAATTGATAAATGGCAAATTGTTTCAGCAGCGGAAAAAATTCGTTGTAACATAGTTGTAAGTAATCATACTGTTCATTAAATATTTTAAATGCAACAGCAGATTCAGATAAGTAAGCTGCCCTTTTTACAAGGCCACCAAAACTTTTTTCAATACCCTGCCTGTACTGGTAATTGTATAACCAGTTTTGCGATTGCATATAAGGAAAAACCTGTTGAAATTTTGGCGGAAGTAAAGCTAAATTGATTTGCAGGTAGCTATAGGTTTGCCGGCAAAAGTTATTGAATTCCTCATCGCTGGCAAATTCATTTTTATCATTGGCTAAAAAATGATCATACAGTACATCAATAAAAGCTCCGGCATACAATCTGTAATCTGCTTTAAAAAATTGTTTAGCCCGTTGCGTTACAGGGTGCTGGTCAGTAAATTCGTCAATAGCTCTGTGTAGTATCATTCCTCTTTGAATAGTGTCAGGGTAATCAAATTTTTTTTTACCCTTTACATAATCGCTGATCATATTGCCGGCTAAAATACCGGGGTCATTAAAAGAAAGATATGCATGGGCCAGATAATTCATACCATTAAAGGTATACAATGTGTTTGTACCCGGAGGGCAATAACCGCTTTTACTTTTTAACATATCCGTTTACTATTTTAATGTTTTTTTAAGAAATAAATTTAATGCAGGCTACTACTGTATTGAAAGGGTAATAGCCTGCAATAATTAGATTATGTGATGCCGTTTATATACTTTTATTTTATGGAGCTTGTTTTTAATCAAGTACTGCCTGCAATACAATTACAGGTAAAATAGATTTGTGTCATCAATCAAAAAAAAAGTTAGCAACTGTTTTAACAGCAGTAATAATATTGTTTACATTTATCGCCTTTGAAAGTGAAGGAAGCAAGATTACAGCCAAAGTAAAAGAGGCATTTGAAAAAGATTTTCAGAAAGCAAAAAATGTAAACTGGGAAAAAGCAAAGGATTATTATTTTGCTTCCTTTACATTTAATGAGCATGATTTAAATGCAGTTTACAACGAAGAGGGAGAATCGATAGGCACTTCCAGAAAAATTCCTACGGCGCAATTGCCATTAAATATTTCATTGACACTATCTCAAAAATACAATGATTACTTGTTGCAGGAGTATGCAACCGAACTTAGTGTTAACGGCGAAACGCATTTTTTGGTAATTTTTTCTAATGCAAAAAAAATATTGCAATTAAATTTCAGACCCAATGAAGAAGTAACTGTTGATAAGAAAATAAAAAATAAGTAAAGTATTGCTTCAATTTAATTAGCCCTTCAATTTTTTGAGAGGCTTTTTTATTTCATGCCTTTAAATGGGGTTATTATTATGCCCAGTAATTCCATTGTCAACGTTATATTTCTTTTCGAAACAATCTCCTCAAAATATATCATTTCTCAATAATTTTTTCGTATAAATCCAACGATGGCTTCAGCTAAACCCGGGTACAAGGGGATGGTTGGGTTGTTGTAGGTAGCTATATTTTTCTTTCTGTCTGCAGGTGCGGTTTTTAAAATATGATTCATACTATCCAGCAAAATAAGACTGACATTTTCTTTACATTTTTTTAGCTGCATAGCTTCGCTTGGGTCTACTTGAATATCTGTGCTACCCTGTAAAATTAATACCGGGGTAGTTAGTTTTTTTATTTCTTCGCAAAGGATATATTTCATCCATGATTTTATATACGGCTGCACAGAGGGCCTGAAAAGACCCGCCAGGTAGGGCGGTACAGTATCCAGCGGCTGATTTTTTTGCAGCCTTTTAAACAAACTATCCACCATAGGGGCGGCTTTGGGTAACTGCTGTGCATATTGTTCGGTAATAATATCGGCAATACCTCTTGCGGGTCCTGCAATTGAAATATAACCCTGCACTTTTACTTTTTGTGCTGCCAGCATACCAATAAGCGACCCTTCACTATGCCCGGCAATAAAAATTCCTTTTACCTGTTTATTTTTTTTAATAGCTGAACCCATTGTACCGCATCATTTACATAATGATCAAAGCGCAAATCAGCTTCATTTTTACCTGCTTCCAGACTTTTTGCAATGCCTCTTTTATCATACACCAGCACACCAATATTTTCATTGGCAAGTGCTTCGGCAATCATTTTATAACTATTGGCGGCTACTCCCATTGGGTTATTACCATAACGGTCAGTAGGGCCGGACCCTGCTATTAGCAACAAAACCGGATAATTGCTTTTTCCGGCAGGAGTAAATAACGATCCTTAGATAATGCCTGTGGCAGTATTTAAGGAAATACTGTCTTCCTTCGATTGAGCTAATGAGTAAACTTGTAAGAGTAATAACAAAAAGCAAAAAATTATTTTCATAACGATTTTTAATAATGGCCCGATGGCAACATTTACAATGAATAGAATTTTAGGGAAATTTACACAAAGTTAAGAAAGAGACGTTTGCCTACGTAAAAGAAACCGTAAATAGATGACTAATGCTTAACAGAAATACAATAATTTGGATAATAAAAAAAACTATTTTTGCTCCCCGTTCTTCTTTATTGGCAGAATAAAATAACCTATATAATTACCAGTATTAAAATAATTGATTATGACTAAAGGACCCGTTTCAACTTTTATAGAACACCACTACCGCCACTTTAACGCCGCCGCCTTAATGGATGCAGCTAAAGGTTATGTAACGCACCTGGAAGCCGGCGGTAAAATGATGGTAACGCTTGCCGGGGCAATGAGTACAGCAGAGCTGGGATTGAGTTTAGCCGAAATGATACGACAGGATAAAGTGAGTATTATCAGTTGTACAGGAGCTAACCTGGAAGAAGATATCATGAACCTTGTAGCGCACAGCCATTACAAAAGAGTGCCTAACTATCGTGATTTGAGCCCGCAGGAAGAATGGGATTTACTGGAAAACCATTACAACCGTGTAACGGATACCTGCATACCCGAAGAAGAAGCATTTAGAAGATTACAACAGCACATTCATAAAATTTGGAAAGATGCAGATGATAAGGGTGAACGTTATTTTCCACATGAGTATATGTACAAAATGTTACTGAGCGGCGTGCTGGAGCAGTATTATGAAATTGATCCTAAAAACAGCTGGATGCTGGCAGCAGCGCAAAAAAATATTCCGATTGTAGTTCCGGGCTGGGAAGATAGTACCATGGGAAATATTTTTGCCAGTTACATTATAAAAAATCAGTTGAAAGCCAATACGACGAAGAGCGGTATTGAATACATGGTGTGGCTGGCAGATTGGTATAGAAATAATTCTTCGGGTAAAGGAGTTGGATTTTTCCAGATCGGTGGGGGCATTGCCGGGGACTTTCCTATCTGCGTTGTGCCGATGATGTACCAGGACCTGGAGTGGCACGATGTTCCTTTCTGGAGCTATTTTTGCCAGGTGAGTGATTCTACTACTTCTTACGGATCTTACTCCGGTGCGGTTCCCAATGAAAAAATTACCTGGGGCAAACTTGATATATCCACCCCTAAATTTATTGTAGAGAGTGATGCTACAATTGTATGCCCATTGATATTTGCGTGGATATTAGGTTGGTAAAAATTATTTATAGTTTAATAAAAAACCTCAGCAAATTTTGGCTGAGGTTTTTTATTTAACGACATTATTCAATGCAATATTCTAAGTGAAACTATAAAACTGTTGCTTTTCAGAATGATTTATGCTGATGTATTAAAATTATGATAAAAGCATTTATTCAACTCACCACTTCTCTCTTCACTCTGGGTATATCCATTACCAGGTTTTCTCCATAAGCATTAGCAGGTGTTTGATAGCCGGGTATAAAATTACCATTCAATATTTTTTGTACAATAATTAAGGAGCTGTGTGCAGTAAAAGTATATCCCTCGGGAGCACTAAGCCGCACGGTAATTTTTTTACCTGTAGTATTGGTTGCCTGTCCCCAAACCAGGCTGGTGGCATTGCTTCGCTGTTCTTCATCAGGGCCTGCAGGCCGCTGATTAATTTTCTTTTTTATATAATTACGTACCAGGTTGATACGGAGCAGCCAGTTAAACAATAATTGAAGTTTTAAGAGGTTATATACTTTAGGTGACACGCCGGTGTAGGTTTCTATATTTGGTATACAGGTAGTAAAATAAGCAGTAGAAATATCTCCCCATGGAATGCTCATTACAAATAACTTTTTAATTCCAAAGTCAACCCACATTCCTTTTTGTCCCAACCGTGCAGAAATTATTTTTCCTGCTTTTCTTACTGAACCACCTTCTCCAATTTTATCAGCTATAGTAGTTGCAGTACCATGAGAAATGCTTCCACCCAACGTGGCAAAAGCCAATTGCAGCGCAACTGCATCTGGCAACTTGTTTTTTAATTGTAAGGCAACACAATCGGTTGGCACCACATCAAATCCTGCACCTGGCAATAACATGATCCCTGCTTTTTTTGCTGCTTCATGATATAGCTTTATCATTTCAAATACGCTGATATCACCATTAATATCTACATAATGAGTGCCTGTAAGTAAACAGGCAAATATCATTTGTTTGGCCGTATGGTCAAATGGACCAGCTGCATGTAGCACAACTTTAACTTCTCTTAGTGCGGCCACCAATGCAGCACTGTCATTCATTTCAAAAATTCTATAAGGGAGTTGCAGTTTTGTAGCCAATGGTTCAATTACTTCTTTTCTTCTTCCTGCAAGAATGGGCTGCAAATTATATTTGCTGGCTAGGTGTGCAATTAATCCTCCCGTGTAACCATTGGCCCCGTATAAAAGAAATGTGTTTGGCTGCATCATTAAATGTACAAAAGAAGTGGAATATTTTTCATTTTTATTAAACAGTATACTAAAATTTATATAAGGAAAATAGTACTAAAATTAGTGTGTTTACTAAATGGAGAAGTCTAAAATGATGGGCATCTAACCAATCGGACTACCTGCATGTATAGCCTTACTTTCGCACAAATGCTCAATCGTTTTTTCTATGGCTTTAAGTATTGGTTTTAATTAAAACAACGAGGATGCGGTCTTCTTCTTTTAATAATATTAAGTGGATTAAAAAAATGCCAAAACTGTTAGAAGGCCTTTAATCAATAAAAAAGTTATAATTTAAACATTTTAAAAAACAGCATGAAGTATTTAAAAGTTTTGTACGTGCAGGTGCTCATTGGTATTGCAGCAGGCGTTGTTGTGGGTTATCTTTTTCCAGCATTTGCTTCTACCGCCCAACTAATAAGCGAAACATTTATCAATATGATCCGGATGGTGATTGCACCGGTTATCTTTTTCACCATTGTAGCAGGTATTGCAGGAGCAGGCGAATTAAAGAAAGCTGGAAGGATTGGAGGTAAAGCCATTCTTTATTTTGAAATAGTGACTACCGCAGCACTTGTAATTGGATTAATAGTTGGTAACCTTGTAAAACCCGGTGTGGGCATTAATTACAGCAATACACAAGCGGATAAAGTTGCGCAATATACTTCTCAGGCTAAGGACCTTAAATGGGGAGAATTTTTTTCACATATTGTCCCTTCCAACATTGTGGACTCCTTTGCTAAGGGAGATATTTTACAAGTGCTTTTCTTTAGTATCTTATTTGCTGTTGGTTTAAAATGGATGGGGAAAACCGGAGTTCCTTTATTACGCAATTTTGAAATAATCAATAAAGTGTTGTTTAATATTTTAAAGATAGTTATGCGGCTTAGTCCCATTGGGGCTTTTGGGGGCATGGCATTTACGATAGGAAAATTTGGATTTGCAAGTCTTGCCATGCTTGGCAAATTAATGCTTACTTTTTATGCAACAGGCCTGCTTTTTATTTTTGTTGTGCTTAACCTGATTGCCCGTTATTACAAGTTTAGTTTATGGAAATTACTGGTATACATAAAAGAAGAAATTTTAATTGTGCTTGGTAGCAGCAGCAGTGAAGTTGCCTTACCTTCTTTAATTAAGAAATTGGAAGATGCCGGTGTTGATAAAGAAGTTGTTGGCTTAATCATTCCAACTGGTTATAGTTTTAACCTCGATGGAACTACTATTTATTTAAGCATGAGCATTATATTTTTGGCGCAGGTCTTTAAAGTCGATCTTTCTTTGGGCCAGCAATTGAGCATTATTGGTATTTTGTTGTTAACGAGCAAAGGGGCTGCCGGCGTTACTGGCAGTGGCTTTATTGTATTGGCTTCTACACTAACAGCTGTAAAAGTAATTCCGTTGGAAGGATTAGCGTTATTGATTGGGGTAGACAGATTTATGAGCGAGGGCAGGGCCCTGATTAATTTTATTGGCAATACTGTTGCTACAGTGGTGGTTGCCAAAAGTGAAAATGCAATTGATGAAGCTACTTACAAAAAAGTAGTTACACTTGCAATACCCCCGGAGAAATTGTAGATAAATTATTAAACGGGACTTTACCTTTTATATCCCTTTGCTGAATAATAAATAATGTACAAATAGCAAGGTAGCATACAAATTAAAAAAGACAATTTGTTTGATAATTGAAAAGAGCCGTTTGGATCTTTTAGTATAGCATACAACAGGGGCAATAGCGCACCACCCGCAATGCCCATTATCAAAAGGGCGGCACCAATTTTTGTAAATTTCCCCAAACCTGCAATCGCCAAAGGAAAAATAGCAGGCCACATTAAAGCATTTGACAAACCAAGCAATGCAATAAATCCTATGGAGATATAACCTGAGGTAAGAAAAACCATTATGGTAAATACTACACCGGTGATAGCAGATATCTGCAAAGCTTTTTGTTGAGAAATGTATTTTGGTATTGTAAAAATACCAACCACATAACCGGTTAACATTGCCACCAGGGTAAAAGTGGTAAAGTATTTTGTTTCGTCAAGCGGCATACCCATTGATTTACCGTAAGTGCCAATTGCATCGCCAGCCATCACTTCCACACCAACATATAAAAATAAACAAAGTACACCCAGCAGTAAATGCGGAAACTGAAAGACACTTGTTTTATTACCAGTGATTAAATTGTTGGCCGCATCGGTTTCTGCTGTTTCTTTTATTTCCGGCAATTTGGATAAGCTTAACAAAATGGCGAGTAAAACCAATATCACCGCCATAATAATATAAGGGGTTATTACCCTGCCTGCCAGTTTGTTTAATAAATTTTCTTTGGTGGCAATATCTGTTGTTAGTTTTACCTGTTCCTCAATATTGGTTGCATTTTTTAATACCAGCGCACCAATAATTAAAGGACTAAGAATGCCTGCTGCTTTATTACAAATACCCAGAATGCTGATTCTTGTAGCTGCACTTTCAATAGGACCAATTATACTGATGTAAGGATTGGAGGCAGTCTGCAAAATAGTTAGCCCCATACCTTGCACAAATAAGCCGGTTAAAAATAATCCAAAACTTCTGCTATTGGCTGCCGGTATAAAAACCAGGCAACCAGCGGCTATAATCAATAAGCCCAGTGCCATACCATTTTTAAATCCTGTTTTTTTTAAAATAAAAGAAGAAGGAATAGCAAGAAAAAAATAAGCCATGTAAAATGCAGAAGTCACAAAAAAAGCCTGTGTATCACTTGCTAATTCACAAACAAGTTTCAAAAATTGAATAAGTGACCCATTGAGCCAGGTAACAAACCCAAAAATAAAAAACAATATTCCGATAATGGTAATAGCATACCTGTTAGTTGATTGGGCAGTTGTTTGCATAATTTTTTGTTTCAGGGTTCAATATACTATTTGTAATTGCAATAAAAGGGCTTTATGATGTTCAAACGGTTGCGTGATTTTTCTAACACTTTTTTATCATCCTTTCCTGCATGATAAATCGACATATTTTTTTAGAGAAAAATAAGATTAGAAATTGGATAGTATTAAAAAGTTATTGTATGCTTTAGTTTGTATTTAAATAATAAATTTCTATTTGGCGTGCTGATGAATAATTGAACTTTGTAATTATTTATGTTGTAAACTTTACCATTTGTAAATAAATTCCCGTGCAATCGTTTGTGCGGGCAGTATTTATTGTTTAATAATATCCTTGTCTTTTTTTCATCAAAAAAATTACTTTACTTTATCAAATATTTTAGTGCAATAAATAATTTATAAGTTTTATACCAGTCTTTTACAATTGTTTTGCAGAAACAAATTTTTTAGAGATAACGAACTTCCCCAATATTTCCTTTCTCACTAAATAGGTAGAAGTAAATTGAAGGCCTGTTTATTTTTCTTTTAAATAAGATTTACAAAATGCACCATCATTTTACCAAAAATTAGTTTAACAAAAAATACATATGAAGCATAAAATTGACTTTACAGATTCGCTTGAAAAAATTGCAGTAAAAATATTTCCCTCCTCTACTGAGGGGTCTACTTATGTTGCACAGGTAATTGCTGATTTAATCAGGGAAAAAGAAGCCACAGGGCAAAAATGTATCATTGGTCTGGCTACAGGCTCCTCTCCTAAATCTTTATATGCCGAGCTGGTAAGAATGCATAAAAATGAAGGGCTTAGTTTTAAAAATGTGATCACGTTTAATCTTGATCAATATTACCCGATGGAAGCAGATGCGCTGCAAAGTTATCATTATTTTATGCGTAAGAATTTGTTTGAACAAACAGATATTGACCCAAACAATTATTTTTTACCGGATGGGATGATACCAAAAGATAAAGTGAAAGAGCACTGTATGGCCTACGAAAAAAAGATAGCCGATGCCGGCGGTCTTGACCTTCAAATATTAGGTATCGGCACCAACGGTCATATTGGTTTTAATGAACCAGGAAGTGGTATCTATACTAAAACAAGGCTAATTACTTTAGATAACAGCACCCGTATTGCCAATGCTTACGAATTTGGAAACATGAGCCAGGTGCCACGTATGGCAATAACAATGGGTATCAGTACTATTTTAAAATCAAAAAAAATAATACTGATGGCTTGGGGGCAATCAAAAGCACCAGTAATACAAAAAGCAGTAGAGGAAGATGATACAGAAGAAATACCCGCCTCTTTGCTACAGAATCATGATGATTGTACTTTTATAATTGATGAAGGCTGTGCCAGCGAACTGGCAAGATTTAAAAAACCATGGCTAACGGGTGAATGTGTATGGACTGACAAAATGATAAAGCGTGCAGTTGTTAATCTTTCGCTGCAATTAAATAAACCGGTATTAAGCTTAACCAATATTGATTATAATGATAACGGGTTAAGTGATTTGCTGGTAGAAAAGGGCGATGCTTATGAAATAAATTTACAGGTGTTTTATTTATTAAGAGATAGCATAACAGGCTGGCCTGGAGGCAAACCTACTGAACAAAGATTGCATCATCCTGAAAGAAGCGAACCTTTTCCAAAAAAAGTGGTGTTGTTTTCTCCACATCCTGATGATGACATCATTAGTATGGGCGGCACTTTTATTCGACTGCACGACCAGGGACATGAAATACACCTTGCATACCAAACCAGTGGCAACATTGCAGTAACAGATGAATTTGTAACCAGGTTTATTGATTTTGCTGTTGGCTTTGAAAATATGTTTGATATTGACGAAACAAAAAGTAAAACCATCCTTGACAATGCAATTGATTTTTTGAAAACAAAAAAATCAACGGAACGGGATACAGATGAGATAAGGGCTATTAAAGGTTTAATAAGAAGATGCGAAGCAAAGGCCACTTGTAAATATGTTGGCCTTACAGATAACCATATACATTTTCAAAACCTGCCCTTTTACGAAACTGGGACTATTGATAAAAAGCCAATGGGCGAAGAAGATGTTAAGATTACTATGGACCTGCTAAATGAGATACAACCGCAACAAATATATTGCGCAGGAGATTTTGCTGACCCACATGGCACACACAAAGTATGTTTTGATGTGGTGATTGAGGCACTAAAAAGAATAAGAGCTACCAATGCGCCCTGGGTAAATGAATGTTGGTTGTGGTTATACAAAGGGGCCTGGCAGGAATGGGATATTACTGAAATTGAAATGGCTATACCATTAAGTCCTGACCAGGTTGTAAAAAAACGAAATGGCATTTTTATTCACCAATCTCAAAAAGACAGTATTCCATTTCAGGGAACAGATGACAGGGAATTCTGGCAACGTGCAGAAGAACGTAATTCCAATACAGCAAAGCTATATGCACAACTAGGGCTTACACAATATGCAGCCGTAGAAGCATTTGTAAGATGGCATTATTAATTTTTTAATCAACGATTTTTATGTTAATGGGATACAGCTGTATCCCATTTTTTACAAGTACAATTTTTTAAATAGATAATATCCTTTGAAGGGAAAAGCCATGGCTATTCAATAAAGTCTCTTTAAATTTTAAATACCTCACTCTATTAACAAAATGGAAATATCTCCACAAATACGGATTTTAAAAATATCACGTAGTTAAGATTGTAGAAAATACTTCCCATCTTTTTATCTTTTTGTACTTAAAAATTTTTGGCATAGTTATTTACTATTAATTTTTGGTTTTTCATAGGATATTGGACAAAAACGAAGCTGTATTTCTATTCGGGCTTCCCATTTTAAAATAAACTATTTGAATTCAAAGTTTAAGGTATTTAATAATAAAATCTATTTGCGATGAGTGCTAAAAGAAATTTATTGATTGGTGTTGGCATTGGTGCAGTTTTAGGAATATTGTTTGCTCCACACAAAGGATCAAAAACAAGAAAGAACATTGCTAAAACAGGCGCTGATTTACGGGAGGGTTGGAATAACCT
>Ga0209512_1003015_pt1 | contig 16611 bp, 11 predicted proteins | sample frozenSSSSmetaG_FD_184142 | JGI IMG/M metagenome (GOLD analysis project Ga0209512, IMG submission 184142) | Glacier valley bacterial and archeal communities from Borup Fiord, Nunavut, Canada, to study Microbial Dark Matter (Phase II) -... | ecosystem: Environmental > Aquatic > Freshwater > Ice >... | reverse complement strand
ACAAAAACCCCGAAATATCCCAGCAATGGGCATTTTCGGGGTTAATTTTTGTCACAAAAAACTAAAAGCCAAATAGTTAGGGATTGTTTTGTTACCCTATTTAATTGTTGAGCAGGAGAGCTGTTTTGTTGAAATTTACATTCGTGAAGGGGAGCGTTGGTACGTCGAGTTTTATGACAAGCTGGATGAAAATATTACCTTGGCACATTTTAACATGAGCCTGCCTCTCAATTCTATTTATAAAAAAATTGCTTTTCAGCCCGAAAGCTAACAATCTTTCATCTTACTTTCCTGACGAAAACCTGCTGCGTTGAATCCTTACCATTGACAACCAACCGGTTAAAAGCGATCATTTTCCCATCAGGAGACCATACCGAATTGGTAGGAGCAGGACTGGTCGGAGATGTCAGCAATTCAAAACGTTCTTTAAATGGAGCGTCTCCTACTTCACACAAAATCAAACTTCCATTCCAACTGTAACTCACATGTTTACCATCGGGATGCCAACGCACATTCCCCGACACATTTGATTCGTGTTGAGTAAGTTGTCTAAGCTCGCCACCATTAGGAGAAATCAGAAATATCTGTTGAATACCTTTCGCGTCATGAGATATAAAAGCGAGGTGGTCGCCATCAGGCGATGACCTCACAATACCGGTGCAGCCAGGTGATGAAGAATCGGCAGTATGCGTAAGACGTCTTTGAACAGTACCCTTTGGTGGCATCGGGAAACTTGTTTTGGTTCCTTCAAGCGGACCAAATTCTCCCGGTTGGGTTATATCATTCGGGATGTCTACTATGAAAACCTCGGTAACATTTTTTCCATTTTTAGCAACGACCGTCCCCAGAAAGGCCCGTGCCATCTGCTTTTTACCATCTTTCCCCTTGTAACCATTCACACCTACCCAGCTATCAGCTGCGGCGTGACTGATCTCATCACTTCCCGGCTTAGGCTCAGGAACCACACGAACTACCAGCGCACTGAACCATTCTCCGGAAATGTTTTCAGGATTGGCATCTACCTTTACAGGTTTAACATTTTTCGAAACTCCTATCGTCCTCAGATTCATCTTCTTGCCCGTGGAATCTTCCAGGGCTTTCAGGATTGCGTCGTTGTAAGTGTAGCCAATCCACTGCCCGTCACCACTCCACTCGTGGCGATGGGAGCCCCCGCGTAATGCACCCGGTGTAAAAGGGAAAGTTACATCCCGTGCATCCATGTAGATGGGTACGTTTGGATTTTCATCCTTGATGATGACGCCGCTGCGCCTCCATTGCTGGTAGGGATTTTCCTTCGTGCTGTTTTCAAGTCCATGAATAAACACGACGGCATTCTCTTTCGGACTATAACTGACAGCGCCCGCACCCGGTCCCCATACCGGATTATTGTTTTTGATTTCAAACAGAATCTTCTTCTCCCCTGTTTCGACATTCACCTTTTCCACCTTCGGCGAGGCCGCGATTCCACCATCGTCGGTGCGGGTATCATACACAAGCCACTGCCCATCCGGAGAAAAATTATCATTATTGTCTAGATCATGGTGATAGCCAGTATCATTGGTGATCTGTTTTTCTTCAAGGGCGGTGTCGGTTTGGCAAGAATTCATGAAAATAAGTGTGAATGCTGTTGCGAGAACGTTTAGAAATGTTGTTTTCATTTTGATGTTAAAATCTACCATTGGGGGACTTCTTCATTTTATTTTGAAGGCGGGCTGATTACTTTCAAATAGCGCCCCATCCAATAGGGCAACAGCCATATGTCGCCTGCACTGTGTTCCGATCGTCCGTCGCCTCGCCTGTCAAGTGTAAACATATTTCCATTGTGGCGCTGAATAGGCCGTTCGTCAGGTGGAAGCACTTCTTTGGTCGATTGCTTACGGAAATTGTCGTCGAGTTTCTCAATATCTTTTCTCTGGCTATTCTGTATTTTCCAGTCTATCAGATCCAGCGGATACTCCTGCAGATACCATACTGATTCTTTCAGATCAAATTGAGGAGTGCCGGTCACAGCGGTAAAAATATTCCAGGCACCTTCTTTTTCGGGTCTTTCAGCCTCCCAATGGTCAATGATTTGTTCTTTGTATTTAGCTTTCAAGGTATCGTTAAAGGCGTAGCGGTACAATCCCCAATAGCCTAAAAAATACATTTCGTCATCCGAGTGATTCCAGCCATCTGACATGTGTTTCGCATGCTCGTCTGCATCTACCGGAGCCTTACCGATTTCTTTCATCGGACGCATCATGTTTTCCAGGTAACCGTACTTTGTCATCAATTCAAACGCTTTCTTCTTGTACTTATCTTTTTTGGTAAAATAATATGCAGTCTGAAGCATGGCCACAATGTTGGACGAATTAAGTTTCCGATCACCCACATTGGTTGGAAATGAGTTCACGTAATCTGGATGCCATTTACCCCACATGGTCGGTTTGCCGTCAAAATCAATCAGATACATGTTATTTTTCACGATGTGAGACATAACTGTATCAATCAGAGTGATGGCACGTTTTTTCATTCCGGCGTCATCCACCAGCTCAGCCATGGCTCCAAATGCAAAGATATGACCGATAATTTCGTCGCTGCTAGTGGTTGATTTCCACATCCATTCCTTATTCGGAGCAGGCTGCCATCTATCGGAATCACTCAGCCTCTCTTTATGGCCTGCCCGCTCAAACGAACGTGCCGGAAAACCCGGGACCGGATTGATGTCATACAATCTCTCCATGGCATCAAGTGATTCACGGCAATACTGCAATGCGACCGGATCCTTTGTCGCGTTATACCTGAAAATTTCACCGCCCAGATACATTGTTGTCCAGAGTCCGTCATTGTCTGAGTCCTCCATATAACCGGTAGACAGCTTTCCGTGATCCATACCATCCAATCCGGCATTGAATCCAAGTCGGATATGTCGCGCTCTTACCTGCTCCTCAAAATACATTGCCTTTTCTTCCAAAGTCATCATCTTAAAATCGATCTGACCCAGTCCAGCTGTGGTAAGAATCAATACCGAATTTTTAGGACCTTTTGAGATGCCTACCACTTTGTTGCCTGGCAACCACCGTTCCCCATTGTAAAAATCAAACTTGCCATCGGTACGTAGCGCGAATGCTCCGTCGTTTGACCCAAACCAGACTTTGCCATTTACGACTTCTACCGCTGTGATGTGCGTAACAGGAAGTCTTTTTCTCACTTCCCCAACTTGCTTTTTACTTGCAATATTAAAATCGATATATCCGTCCGACGTACCGATCACCACATTTTGATTATTGATGTCAAACGCGGTAAAATTGTTTCCATCCAATACTTTGGTTAGTGTCGTTCCATCGAAAGTGTAAAGCGACTTTTTACCTAAAATCCAAAACAGGCCACCGCTCACCTGGAACCGAAGCGCCACGACTTCATCATTTTGCAGGTTTCCGCTCCAAAGATTTTTTGAATCCTTCACAAGCTGAATGGATTTCCCATCGGAAACCAGAAAGGAAAAGTCTTTTCCCCCCACAAATAATTTAGCAGCCGGAAGTGTATGCGCAGAAAATAGTTTACCCGCCCAGGCATTACTGAAAACAACGGTATTGCTCAGATACACCAACTGACTCTGATAAGAACCAATAGCCGAAATCTTTTTGTCGGACATAAATCGGTAAGAATTATCCGGTTCAATACTGCCATGGTATAAAAACTGCCCGTCGAAAGGATGTTGTAAACCTTTGTTGGACAATACCTGGATGTTACCATTCAGGTCCGAAGCTGCCTGACTCACGTTTAATTTTGTAGTGTCAGAGTAATATTTGATACTGTAATCTTGCGAAAATGGCTTATCTGCATGCACCGGCTGCTTTACAACGCGTTGGCTGAAAGAGGGGACTGTAGCAATACTGAATCCAGTCAGGAGTGTTAGAAATAAAAACTTATTCATAGGGGATATATTAGTTTTAACATTTGCTGCCAGCTTTGAGAAACGGGAGTTTCAAGACCGCGGACCAGGTCATTCACTTAATTCGTAATTTTCTTTGGATCAACCACTACATATTTAATTGTTTTCAAGCCCTTTCCGGGATGATACGAATAAGTCATACGAAGCAATCCGTCTTTGGTTTGTATTAACGAGGGGTAGGAAAACCCACCTCTTTTCTCAAGATCATTTTCTATAAATGTCTTCCACTTCCACGTTTTGCCTTCATCATCAGAAATACGCAGACTTAGTTGATAACGGCCATCATCAATATCATTTCCTAGAAAAGCCCATTTGCCATCCTGTAATACCAAGAGCTCTACACTTGCCGTGTTGGGAATATCCGTTTTCGTGGTCGCCTTCCAGCTTTCCCCTTTATCTGACGACTCGCTGAAATGTACTCTCGTTGGGCCGTCACCGCTATCTCGCATATAAGCCACCAGAGTGCCATCTTTCTTTCTTACGACAGCGGGTTGAATAGGCCCCCTACCTACAACAGGTAAACTTGGACGCCAGGTTTCACCATTGTTCTCAGAAATAGCCATTAGAGACATATTGAAACCGTCGGAATACAATGGCAAAACAATTCGGCCATTATCCATTAACAAAGGTTTGATGCGTGTCATCCAGCCAAAGCTCCGTTTAGGAACATCCTTACCGGCTTCGATAATCATCTTATCATATTTGGGCGCGTAGCCGGCCCATCCCAGATGCGTTTCTGGAAGATCCTTGAATTTTCGCACAATTTCTTCTGAAAATTTGTCATCTGGCTTCAAAAGAATGATGTCCTGCTGATTCCACACGGGTGCTCCACTTCTTGCATAGTCTACGGAAGTTTTAACCCGAAGTAATGATTGCTCCCATTGATTGGCCTGCACTGCAATCCAGACCAGAAATAGCTTACCTTCCCCATTTAGAAATAACACAGGATTACAGTCTGGAATGCTATAAGTATCCGCCATTAAAAACGGTTCTGCCCAGTTTTTCTCTCCCTTTTTTAGTCTGGAACCCATAATACGAACGTCATCTGCAGTACGTTCACCGCTGCCATAAAACCAGACTGCTAAAAAATCTCCATTGGGAAGACTTACCAAACTGCTTCCATGCGCATGTTTTTCCTGCAAAGGAAAAATGATGGATTGTTCTACGAGGCCAGCGGGTTGGGCTTGAATCGATTGAACAGAAGTGAGTAATAAGAAAAGATATAGGAGCGTTTTCATTGTTTAGTTTTGTCGTAACAAGCAGACATTTGTCCCAGTTACAGAATTAAATTGATCGCATGCATTTCCTATGTCGGCCGATTATTTTACCTTTTTCCGCCTTTCAAGAAGTTCCTTCCAAGTTGTCAGTACAATTCCGTTGGCTTTAATATAAGCTTTGAGCTCAGGGTCGAGCATCGAAAGCATATCTGCATAACGTGATCCTCCTGACCCGCTTATTTGTTTAAATTCCTCAGTAATGTCGCTGCTATGTACGATGAGCATTGCTACTCCCGGCTGCATATTGCCGAGTGCCTCCATCCATTTTTTAGCTTTGTATTTTCCCCATTCTGCCGGAGTCGTATTATTCCCTTCCGGGCGCCAATCTCCGCTTATGGTGTGCAAATCATCCAGCACTGGCAACCCAGCCTGCCATAATTTCTGGCCATACGCTCTTGTTTCCGTGGCCAAAGCAGGCTCGGGCAGCGTCATTCCTTCCTTCCATTTTCCTTCCGCTTTAAGCTTTTTGATAACAGGCAAATTAAGTGACTCTATCAGAAGTTTGTTGTTTCCTCCGGGAAACATCACCGGAATTCCATATTCTACGCCAACTTTGATATATCTTTCCAAAAATGGTTTGTGAGCAAATAAAGTACCCATATGCGAATCCAGATGGCTCGGTTTCAATCCGAGTTTAAGCGCTCTTTCGACCTGTGCCCTGATCTCGGTTTCAACAATGTCGGCGCTTGCAGATTTCACTACCTGCTCCACTTCATGCCACATACATCCTTCATTATCAACCAATCCGGGCGAATGGCTGATTCCGTTCAGAGGCGGCCAGCGATAGTCCTGCCATTCTGAGGTAAGCGTCAGGTGTAAGCCCGCATCGACCGAGGGATTTTTCAATACATATTTTGCAAAACTGGCAGCCCACGGGCAAGGCATCATGATGCTCGCGGATGTTGCAACGCCTTCCTCTATTGAACGGATGGCTCCACGGTTGGAAGAATATGACATCCCGGCATCATCCACATGGAAAATAACAACTTTTGCACCTTTTGGCCAGCCGAGTTTTTCTGCGTAGGTTTTATCTGATTGCGCAATGGTTTTATCAGTGAAGATGAGCAACAGGAAGCAAATGATAAAAGGTATTCCAAGTCTATTTTTCATGTGATCTTTGGGGTGATGGATTAGTTGTTAGAGTCTGGCAATAGTCGTATTTCCGCTTTGTTTTTGATGTCTGACGAAGTTTATTTTTTGGACAGGACCACTGCCGTACGATTTGAGGATCAGGCAATTATTGGTTGACGTTTACTTGCCATAAATCTAAGGCTATTCAATCATTTTCAAATACCGTCCCATCCAGTAAGGAAGGAGCCAAAAAACCGGCTCACGCTCCGTATGCGGATCGCCACCAGCTAAGGTCCATGGATTTTTATCCCATCTCACCGCCATTCTCAAACTTGCCGGCTGCAATTCATTCACTTGCTCATCTTCCAGAACCGGAGTCCTGACGACCTTTACATCCTCCCTTTTGCGATGATCGATGGGCCAGTCTATAAGATCCAGCGGCGTATCGACCAGGAAATCGACGGAATTTTTCAGCTCTGCTTTTTCTCCCGTTGAATAGCAATAAATAAAATTAATTAGTGGGTTATGGTCGCCTTTGCGTTGATCATACCAACGATTCAGGTGGTTTTTATAAAATTTCAACAGCTCCGGATCTTTTTCACAATTAATCAAAATGGGATAAAGATAGGCCTGCAGCACCAGATCAAAATAGATAAGCCACGCAGGATTTTGATTCGTGACTGCCGACATATTTTTAATGTATCCCTCCTTTTCGATCAGCCTCATGTACTCCTTCTGATACTTTTCATTACCGGTCATGTGGTAAGCCAGCTTAATGAAAGTAAGCATTTCCATGGAGTTCTGATTTTTGTCGGGGAGCCATTCCGGATCCCGGTTCAGGTTATCGGGTGACCAAACTGACCATCGCGTATGTTTCCCGTCAACGTCGATCAGATTGTAATTGTTTTTCATCAGATGGTCAACAATGTTACCAACATGCTTTGCAATCACCTTTTTTTCTATCGGGTCGGCCACCATGGTATAATAGAAATAGTAACCAAACATGTGGCCGCACATTTCATCACTACTCGTATCGCCTTTCCAAAGCCATTTGCCATCCGCTGATTTATGCCAGCGTATCTCAACCGCTTTATTTCTGGGTTCCTTAACTAATTCATCTGCTTTCTCGCGTTCGGAGAACGTTCTGTTGGCGTCATGCATTTTGGTCCAGTCTGAAGGAATAATCGTCCTTGCAAAAAAGCCATCTGTGCCTGTTATTTCCTGCAATTGTTTCAAAAATCCAAATGCCTTCCTCGCATTATCTTTGGCTTCCGGGCTTTTTGTAGATGCGTAGCGAAAGCTCTCCATTGCCAGATAATTGCCGGTATATTCGCCGTCGTTATCGTCATCTTCGGGTTCCCATTTAGTCGTATCTCCGGCAATTTCCAGGTGACACTGACCCGCGATCCATGGCGCACGAATGTGTCGTTTCATCAGGACGTCGTAAAAGAAATCCTGCTTCTGTGCCAATGTCATTTTTCTTTTCATGATCGCACTTACTCCTTTCGGTGTTGCAATCCAGGCATTTCCATCCCTATCAAAATCGATGTCATTGACCTGATCGTCCAATAACCAACGCCTGGAAAAACGCAAGGAATGGCTTCCGTCGGGTTGATATCGCACAACTCCACTTTGCGTTCCGACCCATATACTCTGATCTGGCGCATATTTTACCGACGTTACATATACGGAAGGAATTCCATTGGCAGGTTTCAGCATTTTTTGCCTTTCGTCTTCATACCGGATTGCGACACCACCAAGCCCGCCTACCCAGAGTTTATTATTTTCATCCAGAGCCAAACCTCTCGCATAACCGCTGATCAACTCACTTGTGTTGTAAAAATGCAAGGTTTTCTTTTCGGTCCAATGGTACAAACCAACGTCCGAAGCGATCCATAGTCCATGTTCCCGATCAGAGATAACATCCCGGATTCCTTTGGGTAGCGTGACACTTTTTTTGACAAAACCTTGTCCTGAGTCCGACCAAAAGCCATTGGGTCCAAAAGCGTAAATACCTTCGTCATCCGCGTAAACTGCGGACACAGGCCCAACGAGAGCAGCCACCTTTTCTATTTTGTTATTTGCAAAACGATAAAGGCCATTCCATGCTCCGATCCACACGACCGATTTCTTGTCAACCGCGACAGAATAGGACGGACCGTTATCAGCTTCGGGAAGCAGACTGATCCATGCCTTAGAGCCTTTTTCTTTTCGAAAAGCCCCTGCAGCCGTTCCAATCCAGACATTAGATTCAGCATCGACTGCTATGCTTCTCACTTCATTTGCAGCAGGAACATCACTGACCTGATAGGCTTCATGATATTCCTGAACGAATGAAGTATCCTTCCATGCGCTGTCTCCTCCTGAATTGTCCTTTTTCTTACAAGAAAATGAAAACGAGAAAACTAAAACTGTTAAACAAAGGTTATCCGCATGGACCTCTTTTTATTTTGTAACGATTACATCTTGATCTTTACCAATTTAGGCAAGGTCTGATTCACTGTACCACGTTTCAGGCTTCCGCAAGGTTTGTATCCTCCTGAAAAAGCATGGAAACGAGTTTTTTGTATTGAGAAAAATCAGGGATCAATAGCTGAGCACCAGCCTTTACCAGGCGCGGACGCTTAGCGGGATTGTGGCCAAAACGTTGCAGTTCATTGCTGGTTATACCTACGGAAATTCCCCCAGCCCGTCTGCCTTCGCGGATTTCGTCAGGACCGTCACCGAATACAGCCAGCTCATTACCGTTCAGATTGTTATCTTTAATGATCTTTTCTATGATCATCTTTTTAGAAAACTTGGTGTAGTCTTTTAAAGCACCATATATTCCTCCGTCGAAAAGATCCGCGTAACCAAGCATCTCTGCTTCATTACGTACATCTTCTGCATCGGTCCCGCTGGCCAGATACATTGTTACACCTCTTTCCTTCAACTCATAAAGAAAAGCCACGGCACCCTTCATTGTATAGTCTTCCTGGCCCAATTCTCCTGCCAAAAGTTTATCAGTGCGCTTATTCACCATTTCCATCAAACCATCATTGTATATTTGTTTGTACTGGAATTTGTCAAGGATTTTTTCCTCAGGTACATAGCCGAACTCACGTACCAACGCTACCAGGCCTTCCATTTGATAGATGGTCTGGATACCTGTCGTTTTTTGAATAAATTCTTTCACATGACCCATCATCTTATTATAGGTAGATGTGTCGACGGTCTCGTAGTGATCACCTAGAATGGACTTCATCATAACCGGTTCCATAATCTCTTCCCACCCCTGACGCAACGAGCTTATCGTGCCATCATGGTCAAACACTGCATAGCGTACATGGCCTAGTTTTTCCATTATCCCAGGCTCACAAAGCTCAAATTCTGTTCCTTCTACATATTTGGCGTTTCTTTCGTTATTCGCAAGATCCGCATTGAAAATCTGATCATATTCACTGGCAATTTTCAAAATTTCTTCGCCGGTTGCCGTGCCTGTCGTATACAGCTTCTGCACTGTAACAGCTGCCGCAAAGTTGGCAAAACGCGCCGCATCTTCCGACGAAATTCCCGCCGCAAGGCATAGTGTCAAGGCACTGATGGCCGTATCGCCCGCACCCACTGTGTCTAGTTTGCTTTTCAATTGGAGCCCGTAAATTTCAGATATACCGCTCTCATCAAAAGCGACAATTCCCCGTTCACCACACGTTACAAAAACAGGTTTATTGGATTGACCAAACACTGTTTTTCCATAAGAATTCACCTCGCTGATCGGCACCGCATCCTCAGGACTCACGGCAATTCCTACAAGTGAAGCCACTTCACGATCATTCACTTTGCGGAACGTGTTTTCAAACCTTTCATTATAGTGTCTCGAATCGAGCATCACAATCTTGTCCGAATATTTTGCAAACAGCGCATTTACCCCAATTATGAATCCTTCATTGTTCAGACTTCCTATGACCTGCTGATTGAAAATAACCGCGTCATACTCTTGCAATGCCTTTTCTAGAGCTCCAAGGATTTTACTGTCTGTTTCTTCACTCCTTTCATTATATACACCAAAATCAATACGCGCTTCTTCAACCCCATCCACATGTTTTTTCAGATAACTATATGTACTGAAATTTTCCTTTTGAATATATAAAGATGCGGTGTCCGCTCCAAGGGCAGCGAGCTGGCTGGTTAATTCTCGGCCGTGCATATCGTCGCCAACAACACCGATTACGCTTATCGAAGCTGGTCGCAATGCAGACAAATTAGCCACCACATTGGCAGCGCCGCCGGGGGTATAATATTGTGAGGCCACAGCTTGTGCTGCAAGCCCGGTTTCTATCGAAACTTCCGAGCCTCTTGGATCCATGATCCAATATGAATCCAAACAAAAATCACCATAAACGGCGATTTTAACTAATGCGATTTTTTCTAAAATAAGGCTTATTTGATGCTGATCCATTGAAATTGACAATCTTTTTTTTGTTTAGGAAAGTATTGTTCCGGAGCTCATTCGCTGGACTCCGTATCTTTTAATTATATACTCAGTTTTCTGTTTGGCAGGCTATCCTCCCAAGATCCAATTTTTTTGTGCGGTAACTGGCCGTACGCGGGGTTTGTTAAATGAATTCGCCGGAATATTAACCACGGACCAGATCTCTAAATACTAGATACTGTGATGTTTACAAATCAAAATTACCTTCCGATTAACGAATCGTGATTTCTCTATTAATTATATACAACTTGCGCAAATTGAAGATTATTTTACGCAAGTTGCGGATTACTAGTTGAAACCATTCCGTACTTTTATGGTCACAATTCGAACTACACCACTCAAAAGGAAACATTGCACAATAAGTAGTCCGCAGTATTTAACATCGCGGTACTAATGTTTTAAAATATTTTATTTCAGAAAACGAGGGAAATGACCTATAAATCTAATTCAGATTTGCCCTTTTTAGCATAGAAACCAGAAATTGTATTCAAGCGAGAATAAATAGAATGATTTATAATCCGAAGTTCATTTTTTAGCAACGTTAGTCTTAACCTATTGATTAAACCCTTACTATTGTGGCATTCCCAGACGAAAATACTCTACTCAAGGTAACTCAAGGAGACGAAGCAGCTTTTGCGACGCTTTATAACTATTATAAAGGACCGGCACTTCGGTTTTCAATGTCTCTTCTTAAAGATGAAGAAGAAGCGGAAAATATGACTCAGGATGTTTTTCTGAAAATCTGGATCAAACGTTCCCACATCAAACCAGATCATAACTTCACTTCCTATTTGTTCACCTGTTTGCGAAATATGGCCTTCGACCATTTCAAAAAACTAGAGAAAAACGAACACCTCCGTAGAAATTATATGGAAGCGATTCTGGCTGCATCGGAAGATGAAAAGGAAGAGAAGGAGCGCAGGATACATATCGTACAAAGCGCGGTGGAGTCGTTATCAATAAAACGCAAGCTCATTCTAAAGTTAAATATCGAGGACGGAAAATCTTATCAGGAGATTGCCGAATTTCTGAGGATTTCAAAGAATACTGTAAAAAATCAGCTGGTAAAAGCAAAGCAAATCCTCAGAGAGAAGGTTGACTTTGCGGCTGCTTAAATAATTGTATTGGTTTATAAAGTTGCGCAGAAAAAAAGGGAGCTGAGAGGCTTCCTTTTTTGTTGAGTTTCAGAACATCGACCACTTAGTCAGTCATTTATCAGTGATGGCCACGGCGAATGACTCAGCAAAAAAGCCCCACCTGGAACGAACGGGTGGGGCTTTTCAATACAAATGGCAAATATCTCTAAGGAATCAAAACTTTTTTGGTAACCAATTTCCCATTCGAGAGAATCCTTAAAAAATAAATCCCGGGTAGAGCATGATCGGCTCTAACGGTAAATCTATTGGTCTCCGTTTCAATGGTAGAAATTTTTATATTTTGGCTTCCAACGCTTACCAAAGTAAAGCTAGGCCTCTCCAAATTAGTCATAATGCTGAATTCTCCGTTGCTGGCTGGATTTTCAACAGAAATATAGCTGCCCCCTTTTTCGAAATTAATGCTTATCGTTTTGGAGAACTTAAAGCTTCCGTCCATATCGACCATTTTTAAACGATAGTAATTTAAGCCCTGTAAAGGTGATGAATCCACGTAATTATAGATTCCAGAGTTATTTCCATTAACGCTTACCAAAGTCCCGAACTCCTTGGCATCCTTGCTCTTTTGCAGCTCAAAGCGATCAAAGTCTTTCTCATTGGCTGTCGTCCACGAAAGATTTACTTTTTCTTCCAGCTTGTTGGCCGTGAAGCGTGTAAGATCAACGGGCAACACCGACGTAGTCTCACAATAATAGTAACGAACCGTAACCTGCCCTGATGCTACTGTTCTAATCCTTGTAGCGAAATTTCCGGGCCCACTACCATGTAAACTACCTGTTGCATTATATCTAAAATCAATATCTCCTGTGCCTATGAAGTTTGCCAAATCACCTGCCGCTGTGTATACCTGGTTTCCTGTTCTATCCTGAAAAATAGGAGCAATGTAAAGGATATCGTCATCAGTTGTCGGATCTCCGGTTAAAGCAGTTACCCAATCGGCAGTAGCCCTCGGATCTGTCATAGCCACCATTGCGTCATCAACCAATGACCCCATGGTGTTTATCGTAAAGCCTGTAACATTATCTCCGGGCCAGCTACCCTGAGCGGGTACCGGTATTCCAGGCACCATAGGATATATTCCTGAATTGTATGCGGTTGCAGTGGTAATCAGTGGCGTTCCCACCGTAGTAATCTTTATACTCGAGGTGGAAGTCGAATTAAATTCAAACTCCGCCGACTCAGCATCTTTAGTTTCTATTATGGCACTCTGCTTGGTATTTGTTGAGAATGTAAGTAAAACCTTCGTTAGGGTGCGCGTGCCACCATGGGTATCAAAATATTTGATACCGGTCATCGCAAAATTGTTGATGTTCGTAACAGTTTCTTCCTTGGTGGCTGTAAATTCCTCAAAACCCTGCGTGCTTCCCGGCTTGCATGTGGGTGCAAGTAGGCATGAAACAGGGGCCGTATAGCTGATAGAGGTAGAGCAAGATGATCCGGAAGGATTGACACTAAAAGTGGCTTCAACGGCGTGAGAAACACCGTCGGAATTAAGCCCGGTCAGAGAATAAGATTGCGGAGAGGTAAAAGGAGCATCGAATTGGACTGACTGGCCGTTTGCGATTCTAACCGTTAATACTCCGGTTGCAGGAGGATTGGTGAAAACAACAGAACCGTTTACGGAATACGTGTTGGTGGCAGGATCACAGGTGGTTGCAGTTGCGGTCAGCGAGCTCATCGTACAAGCCTGTGCGGAGACAAGCGCAGGAGACAAAATCAGAATCGATATCAAAAGTGAATATACAAACAGGATTCCATGAGTGGTGTATCTACTATCTACAGCTCTTTTGTGCAACCTCGCAAATTCAGGCACAATGTTGCATCGAGCAGTAGATTTAAAAATTGGTAATTGATTGTTCATGATTATTATTGGTAAATGGAAACTATAACATCGGATAGCGTTGATGTATACGCCCGTGCGGCGCCGAAGTCACATTGACAGAACTTATCACCCGAAACTTCAAAAGGACTTACAGCGCTGACAAAATTTGTTGGATGACGGATTTTTTTCGCTAAAACGATCTTACAAATTTAGTCTCCTTTAGAATTCTAAAAAAATAGATGAAACTGTATTCCTGCCCGTTTTTGTTGCTCATCAGTTTGTCTTATAGTAAGTTACAATGGGTAAGCAATAAGGAATTAGAAAAGCAAGCCGAAGTATTTTACTCCAAATCGGAATCAGTGATGGGCTTAAACGCGAATAAATTTACAATTGACCAGTAACCTTTTCCCGAAATGCTTTTGCTTCTGTCGTATAATATCAGGACGGTGGACTCAATCAAGCGAAAAAAACCCTTTAGTGGTATTATACCAGTAAATACAGGGAGAAAGGAGGTAACTCTTGCAGAATCTACATTTATCAAGCGTCAAAATTCTTGAGATCAGAGTTAGAATAGAATAAAACTATATCGTATATACGTATACCCCAAAATCTGCGGGATACTTTCGTGAAAATTGCGGGATCGTATTTAAGGGAGAAATCAAATTTCTATTTATCCAAATAGCTTTTTCTTATACCCCTGCAAAAAATCGAATCGGACGAAAATGCCTAGGAAATGTTTCCTAAGATGTATACAACCCTCTTTTTATGGCGACAAGGATGAGATCAGCGGTGCGGGTTACATTCATTTTTTTTCTTAGATTTCGAATAAATTCCTGGATTGTATGAATGCTAAGGCCCAATTCGTCCGCAATTTGCTGCCGGGAAGTACCAGAACAAATTTTGCCAAGAACTTCCATTTCCCTTGCGGATAATCGGTAGTCTACTTTTGGAGTATCAAAAAGAGTTTCCAGAAGCTTGTCCTCTACCGCTCTGGTGACATACCGCTTGCCATTTTGCACCATTTCAATGGCTTGCAAAAACTCTCCCTCTGATGACGTACAGGTTAGATAACCCATAATCCCTCTTCTAAATGCTTCCTTGATGGTGTCTGGATCAATTTGAGAGGTAAGAATAATGGATTTGATCTTGGGTAGCACGACCCGGGCTGCAGCTAAAAGATCAAAGGCGTTCAGATCCGGCAAAATCATGTCTGAAATGAGAATATCGGGCTGATCATCCCTAAACTTCCCTGAAAGAAATTCTTTGGAGTTAGAGAACAACCATACGTTTTCTACTTTGGGAGAATTAACAAGCAAATATTTGAGCGAATGGCCAATCAATTGGCGATGGTCAACAATGGAGATGTTCATGATGAAGTTGTGTTTCAATAAAGTAAAGAAACAGGGAATTTATGTAAATCCCTAAAACCTGCAATTAAACTCAAAGCCCCATCCCATCAATTGGGCGGGGCTTTGAGTTTCTATTTCAAATACTGTGATCGTTACTTTTTAACGATCTTCTGCGACTCCGATACACCGGATGTTCTGGTGATTTTCATCACATAGATCCCAGCACCAAGTTTTTCGACATTGATCTTATTGGAGGCTGGCTTTGTGGTTTTCATCACCACCACACCTTTGGCATCAAATATCTCCACACTTCCGATGGTGCTGATATCCACAGTCCCAAGTGTGATACTCTCGGTTACAGGGTTTGGATATACCGTTACCTCGTTGCCAGTGCTCGTACGTATCGACTTGATCCGGCTGTAAGCAAAACTGTTGTCACGATCTACCATTTTCAGTCGGTAGTAGTTCAACCCGTTTACAGGGCTTGCATCCGTGAAGCTGTATTTGTTGCTCAGCTTGCTGTCACCCGCTGCTGTCACCGAACCGATTCCGTACCAGTTGGCAGCATCGATACTATGCTCGATCTCGAAGCGGTCACTGTTGGTTTCAGATGTTGTAGCCCAGTTGAGCAGCACGCCTGATTCTGAGTTTGTCACATCGAAACTTTCAAGCTTCACCGGAAGCGGAATGTTACACGCATATTGGTAAACAACCGGGTTTGTGCAAGCACATACTGTACCTAGCGAAACCAGCACCGGGCAAAGATTACCCTGGTAAGTAGTGGTCATGCTATAGTTGAAGACCTGCGGCGTAGTGGTGGCAATCGTAACTGACTTGGTCCCGATCGTCACATCACCGGCATCAATGATGCCATTGTTGTTGGAGTCGTGGTAAACGGTGATCGTTGCAGCCTGAGGCAGTCCGGTCATCACGCCGTTCGTGTTGGAGACGGTCATCGTTCCTTCTACAATGTTGGTCGCATTGGGTGTGCCTGCTGTAAAGCCGGTAATGCTTAATGCAGGTTTGTTGATCGTGATCACAGTTCCGTCATGCTCGCCTTCCGCCTGTAACGTCCCCGAGCAGCTTGGGCCACTTGGTACGCAGGTAGCTTCAAACGTGTAGGCAACCAGCTCATGAATCGGTAATGCAGCGCAGCTCAATGCAGCAATATCAGCAGAAAGTGCCGAGAGCGGTGCTGAGAAAGAGACCGATTGATTCACAGCTACACCGACAGGCATCGTCCACACATAGGTCGTGGTGGTAGCATCACTGGTCACAGTAGCGACAGCACCTGAGGTAAAGTTGGATATACCTGTCACTGTTCCTAATGTAAACGGCTTTGGAATGGTAACCCGGATACTTTCTCCGCCATAGGTAGCCACAGGCCCCTCATTTTTGGCAGCGAAGGTATAGGTGATACCCGCAGGGCTGCAACCATCGATCGGGGCAGACACGGACGAAGTCACAGTGTAGCCATTCGGGTTTGCATTTTCCCCGTGGATACGAACGCTCTGGCTTTGCTGCTGGGTGCCA
>Ga0209512_1003013_pt1 | contig 16618 bp, 9 predicted proteins | sample frozenSSSSmetaG_FD_184142 | JGI IMG/M metagenome (GOLD analysis project Ga0209512, IMG submission 184142) | Glacier valley bacterial and archeal communities from Borup Fiord, Nunavut, Canada, to study Microbial Dark Matter (Phase II) -... | ecosystem: Environmental > Aquatic > Freshwater > Ice >... | reverse complement strand
ATGTACATCAATAAATGGAAATTTAGCTCGTATAAGAACATGCTCAGGAACTACGAGAGAGGATGGAGGATTATAAGTTTCGAAATCAATTCTGCCTTTGTTGTTTTGTGCAAGTCCGCACTGACTGAACAATAAAAAAGCGGCCAGATATATAGATTTCAATTTAAGTATTTGCATAATTATTATTTAAACCATGAAAATACTATAAAGTGACTAAATTTCGAAAAATCCTTTTAACTGTTTAGACAAAGATCTCATCTTTTGTCTACAACTATTGTAAATATCTTGTTCTGGAATGGAGGAGTCTGAAGACTCCTCATCATTTGAGAATCCGGAGAGACGCTCCGCTAAACTCTTCGGACAGTGTGAGCCGGGCTCGATGGTGGGTCGAGCCCAATGTAATTATTTAAGCTTTGGCAGCCTATCATGACTAAGGGTTTAGGTAACTGTTTTGGATTTAAATTGGATTCTTCGCTTCGCTGCCCTTGACATTTTATAGAAGCTAATCAATTTTCCATAAGTACTACGCAAATTTTTACTCTCGCCAATGGCTACAGCCTATAGAAAATCATTCATTTCCTCTGGTCGGTGTTCTCATCGTGCCAGTCACCCCCTGGTCAGAGTTATCACTTTACCCGTATCCCTCTGGTCGGGGTTCTCACCGTACCAGTTCCTTCCCGCAATTCGAGCAGAATTTTGCTGTTTTTGGATAAATCGGAGCATTACAATCGGGGCATTTCGTTCTCGCTTCCTCATTGGCTCTTGCCATTTCTATAGTTACAATCCCAGTCGGGACTGCGATAATCCCATATCCAATGATCATCAGGAAACTGGCTAAAAATTGTCCTAAGGGACTTTGAGGAGAGATATCGCCATAGCCCACGGTGGTAATGGTAACTATTGCCCAGTAAATACTGATGGGGATACTCGTAAATCCGCTTTCGTCACCTTCAATGATGTACATCAAAGTACCTACTATAGTTACCACGGTGATAACAGTTGCAATAAACACGACAATCTTGTGTAAACTGGCTTTCAGTGCATTTTTAAGGATATTACCCTGATCAAGAAAGCGGCTCAGTTTTAAGATTCTGAATATTCTCAACAGGCGTAATGCACGGATAACCATCAGATATTGTAGTCCGGCAAAGAAGAAAGTCAGATAATTTGGAATGAATGAAATAAGATCTACAATTCCGTAAAAACTGAAGATATATTTCAGGGGTTTATGGCTACTATATACTCTGAGGATATATTCTATGGTAAACAGAATTGTGAAAATCCATTCGACAATATGTATCTGAACAAGATATTTCTCCCGAAAGCTTGCCACACTTTCCAGAAAAACCGAAAGAATACTTATTACAATAAGCCAGAGCAGGATCAGGTCGAAAAGTCTTCCTGCACGGGTATCCGACTCAAATACAATACTGTAAACTTTGCTTCTGAATTCGTGGTTGTTTCTTTGAGACATTACTCCAAGGTACTAAACAAATTAATAATCTGGAACCAGATAATTACAGAATAAGCTCTTGTATTTTAATTGAAAATAAAAACGGCATCCTTTTTTGGGATGCCGTTTTTAAACAATAATTATTTTTGTGTTTAGTAACCCGGGTTTTGGGGTTGTAATTTCGGATTTCTTGAAATTTCTACTGAAGGTACCGGCCAGATAGATTTATTCATATCTGTGATTCCAAGAACAGCCTGAAGCCTGCCTGTTCTTACAATGTCATGCCACTCATGTCCTTCAAAGCAAAGCTCAAGTCTTCTTTCTTTGTATAATGCAGTTCTGAATGCAGCAAGGGTTGCAGGGTTAATTGCTGCAAGTCCAGCTCTTCTGCGAACTTCATTCAAAAGCTTTAGCGCATCAGCGTTCGGATAGGAAGTTTCTGCCAATGCTTCAGCTTTAGCAAGCATAACTTCTGCAAGGCGTAAAACAATGATATTATCATCCCTTGTGCCACCTCTGGAATACTTTTTCATATAGTTTGCAGCATTCGCAAAACCATAGGTTGCATCCTTTCTAAGATCACCGGTTTCATATGCATTGAAGATGTCATTATTTACTTCAATTGTTCTGGTACCGCTAAGAGATCCCGGAAGGAAAGTAGTAGCCAGGTTATTCTGCAATTGAGTATCATAATTGATTTCAAAAATTGACTCAGTAGAATTCTTTGTTAGGAATAAGTTCGCATAAGCTACACTCAAAGTTTCTCCCTTTCTGGAAGCAACCTGATTTGCATCAGCAATAGCCAAGGCATAGTTCTTTCTGGTCAGATTAATCCTTGCACCTAAAGCATAGGCTGCAGCTTTTGTAGCTCTTCCAGTTCTGCCTAAGCCTGCATGTGTTTCAGGCAGGTTTAACTTCGCAAAATCAAGGTCTGTCACAATTTGGGTGTAAACATCTGCAACAGGGGTTCTAGAAACCTGTAAAGCAGCTACATCCGGACTTTCAGTAGGCTCAGTAATCAATGGTACAGCTCCGAAATATCTGATCAGATTGAAATAGGTAAATGCTCTTAGGAAGCGGGCTTCTGCAATTACTGAATTTTTAGCTGCATCAGACATCCCGGGAATTTTCGGAACATTTTTGATTACAACGTTTGCCGAATTAATCAACACGAATTGCTGATCCCATAGTCCGGTGAACTGAGAGTTATCGGCTACAATGATCAGGTTGTTTAATTGTTCGAACTGTCTGTTCAATGCATTTGCCTTACTGTTTTTGGTTGGCAACTCTGCAAAATAGATATAATTGGCTCCGGAATTGGCCAGATGCCGATAGGTCCCAATAATTGCTGCATTGGCATCAGATTCCCTGGTGAATAGAGCCTGGGTACTTACTGAATCTATCGGTTCCTGATTGATCACATCACATGATGAAACCGTCAGGTATAGGAAGATTATTAAATATATTTTTTTCATCTTTTTAATTTTTTATATTAAAATGTAGCATTTAAACCTAAAGAGAATGATCTTGCCTGAGGATACGAACTCATATCAAAACCAAGTGTTGTATCATTACCATTAGCATTAACTTCAGGATCATATCCGCGGTAATCAGTCCAGGTGAAAATGTTTTGACCAGCTGCATAAATTCTTACGTTTTGAATTCCGGCCTTCTTCAAGGTTGCATTTTGGATGTTATATCCTAAAGCAATATTTTTAACTCTTAGGAATGAACCATCCTGCAATACACGATTTGATACAGATCCGTTTCTTGTTGGATCACCCCATGCAGCACGGTGCAAGGTTGCAATATCACCTGGTTTTCTCCAGCGGTTTCTTGCTAAAGTTGAAGAGTTAAACCAGGTATGAAGTCTTCCGTAAGAATATTCAGCCTGATTGAAAATCTGGTTTCCATATACGAAGTGCATGAAAACGGAAGCGTCGAAATTTTTATAGGAAATAGAATTGGTAAATCCACCGGTAAATTTCGGTTGAGCGCTTCCTAAAACCACATTATCCAGTGTGGTTGAGGCCAATGGGATATTTCCATCACCATTCACGTCTTGTATATCATAATTACCAGTTGCAGGATTAACACGAAGAATATTCCAGCCATAGAACGTACCTAAAGGGTAACCTTCTTTAATTACGCTGGCATATCCATTAAAACCAAGAGGGATATCACCACCAGGAAGGTTAGTAACTTTGTTTCTGTTAAATGAAATATTGAAATCAGTTGACCACTTAAAATCTTTTCCGTCAATATTCACTGTGTTCAGGGAAAGCTCTATACCCTTATTCTCAACATTACCAACGTTTTGTATTGAACTAGAAAATCCTGAGGATGTTGGTAATGAAACAGCAAGCAATAAACCTGATGTATTTTTCTTATAAATATCTGTACTGAAGTTGATTCTCCCTTTGAAGAAACTCAGGTCCAAACCAATATTGGTTTGCTCAGTGCTTTCCCATGAAAGGTTAGGATTTGATAATTGTGTCTGAGAAAGGCCACTTGCTCCGATGTAATTGAAGCCACCTGAAAATAACCCTCTTGAGGTGAAGTTACCAATTTCCTGGTTACCTGTCTGACCCCAGCTTGCTCTGATTTTTACATCTTCAACCCAGTTCAGGTCTTTTAAGAAGTCTTCCTGACCAAGGCGGTAGGCCGCAGAAACAGAAGGGAAACTTCCGTATTTATTGTTTTCTGCAAATCTTGAAGATCCGTCAATACGGTAGCTGGCTGCCAAATTGAACTTATCTTTGAACGAGTAGTTTAACCTGCTGAAATAGGAGGTAAGTCCCCAGCTGCCACCTGTAGAACTTGAGTTCTTGATTGATGCAGATCCAAGAGTTTGAATGGCTTCAAGTGCGAAATTTGTTGCAGAAGCCACAGTTCTGTTAAATTTGGATTCCTGATTAGAATAACCTAAAAGTACATTGAACCTGTGATTTTTATTTATGGTTTTACTGTAGTTCAGCGTGTTTTCATTGATCCAACCCAAATCCTGAGTCATACTGTTTATTCCGGATCCATTAGTAGTTCTACCAAGTACTGTTAAATTGTTAGGTGGTACAAAGTATACTTCATCAAGGCTCAGGTAATCAATACCAACGCTGCTTCTGAAGTTCAGACCTTCAAGAATCTTGAATTCAACAAATGCATTGCCTAAAGCTCTGTTGCTGAATGCATCATTTCTAACCTGCTGAGCAATGAGCAATGGGTTATCAATATTGCTGATATACGGATCATTTGGATTTAAGGAACCATCTGCATTTCTTGCCGGAACAGCAGGTGATTTTACGATTGCTACTGCCACAATTCCATCACGGTCGCCAGTACTTACTCTGTCAGTTTTAGAGCGGTTCATACTCATGTTGATACCTGCTTTTAATCTGTCGTTGATTTTCTGGTCAAAGTTAAATCTGAAGTTTCCTCTGCTGAATCCGCTACCGATTACAACACCAGTTTGATTCAGGTAACTTCCTGATAAGAAATATTGCGTTTTTTGAGTTCCTCCGGATAATGAAATTTCATTATTCGAAATTGGTGCTCTTCTGAATATTTCTTCCTGCCAGTCGGTTGTTGTTAAAGCACCCGGATTTGCTATCGGTGGTGCATTACCAACATTTACGTTAGCTTCATTGATCAGTTCACCCCATTCAGGGCCTCCTAAAAGTGGAATTCTTTTGGCCACTTCCTGAAATCCGAAATATGAGTTATAGCTAATCTTTGTTTGATCTTGTTTACCTCTTTTAGTTGTAATTACGATTACACCATTTGAAGCTCTTGATCCATAGATCGCCGCAGCTGAAGCATCTTTCAGGATATCAATTGATTCGATATCATTCGGACTGATATTTGAGAGTGGGTTTTGCGGAACAGAACCTCCTGCCGCGCCATTGTAATTTCCAGTATTGATAGGTACACCATCAACCACATACAGTGGATCGTTGCCACCTGTGATTGAACTCGCACCCCTGATTCTGACAGTTGAACGGCCACCCGGAGTTCCTGTGTCCTGTGTGATATTTACACCACCAACTCTGCCTTGTAATAATTGCTCAGGACTTGTGATTGGCAGATCTGCGAGTTTCTTGTTTCCAACTGAAAGAGAACCGATAGCACTCGAAACATCCTTCTTGCTCTGGGTTCCGTAACCAATAACAACCACCTCACTCAATGCCTGCTGATCATCAAGAAGTACTACATTGATTGTAGTTCTGCCTACAGTAGAAATTTCCTGAGTTACAAACCCAATATAGGTAAATTGCAATATTCCTGCGTCAGGGATATTAAGTGTGAAATTACCATTGATATCGGTGCTCGCACCAATGTTTGTAGCCTTTAATTTGACACTAACACCCGGAAGTGGTACCCCTTTTGAATCAGTAACCTTACCTTTTATTTCCTGAGGCGGTGCAATTTCTTTTACTTCTGTTACAATGGCCTCAATTTTTGCTTGTTTTTTTGAAACAATGATTGTTTCTTCAACAATTGAATAAGTAAGGGGCTGATCAGCAAAGCATTGCTTTAAAACATCTTCCAAAGAGGAATTGTTTGCGCTGATAGTCACTGGTTTTGCCGAGCGTAACATTTGAGTATTATAAAGGAAGCTATATTTAACTTGCTTCTGAATTTCTCTCAATGCCTTCTCCATTGGAGCATTTTTGACAGTAAGACTTATCTTCTGTGCATAGCTGTTAGCATTAACCTGCAGCAGTGAGGTAAGACATAAAATAATTACGAGTTTCATAACCCTTATAAATTTTAATGACATGCAAGGTTCCTTGCATTTAAACAACATGTAAAGTTTCATACATTTGTGAGTTTGGTTTGATTTAAATTATTGGTTTTACGATCGGTTATTTTTAGCGCCAAATTCTGCCGGAGGCGTTCGCAGCGCTTCCGGTTATTTTGCCGCCAATTAAAGGTATTGGTCAAGGCATAACAGTTATCCTCCTTCCTTCAATTCTAAAGTGGATTGCACCTGTTAATTCCAGCATTTTTAATATTTCAGAGATGTTTTTATCGCGTGAGATTGTTCCAACAAAATCTTTATTGCTCAAATTGCCTTGATAGTTTACCTCTACATTATACCATCGGGAGACTTTGCGCATTATACTTTCTATATTTTCATTTGAAAAAATGAAGAACCCGTTTTTCCATGCCACTGCCTCATCAATATCTGCTGGGGCTACTTTAATCTTTCCCGTACCTTTATTTAGTGTTGCTGACTGTCCGGGTTCCAGATATGCAGTTCCTGACTCTTTTAAAATTTGTACTGCACCTTCAAGAAGTGTAGTATTAATATTTTTCTCATCATCATATGCCATCACATTGAATTGGGTTCCCAAAACCCTGATATCCATTGAATTATTTGTATGTACAATGAAAGGCATCTTCTTATTCTTTTTGATGTCAAAAAAGGCTTCACCTTTTAATTCAACAATTCTTTCTTTTCCGGTAAAAGAAGTAGGGAAACGAATACTTGACCCTGAGTTTAACCATACCTTGCTTCCATCTGGTAAGGCAAGCTGATACTGCCCGCCCATTGGAGTACTCAAGGTGTTATATTTTACAGCTTCATTTAGTTTATCTCCTGTAGAATATTCTAATTGTCCGGACCCGGTTTTCCGGATGTCGGTATTTTCTTCACTTGCCAGAAAACCATTTTTAGCATCATCCAAATTTATTTTTGATCCATCATCCAGAGTAAGGATAGCCCGGTTATCACCAGGTAAGACATCATTCTTAAAACGTGGTGATTCAGTTTGTACAAGGACAGGGGTCTTTTTTTTAAGGGTATTGAAATAAAGGCCAGATGACAGAATCAGAATAATTGCTGCGGCTGCAGCAGACCAGATTCTGATGATTTGCCTGCGTTTATGACTCGCGATACTTGCTAAAAGTCTCGCATGGATCGTTTCTTTAATAAATTCCTGCTCACCCATTTGTTCCTTGATCCAATAATGGCTGTCCAGATCAAAACTATCCTGATAGTTTTCTATTGCTTCTTTTTCTTCTTGGGTACAAAGACCAGAGAGGTATTTTTCATAAAGTGCGCTATATTCTTCTCGGGTCATTCTGAGGCTTTAATATACAGAGTCAATTTTTGGGTTCAACACACATAGAATTATGAATATTTTTGCTTGAGGATTTTGGATAATTCAAAAAATAGAAATTAACACAGTTTCTGAAAGGAATTTTCATACAGCTTTATTGATTTTTAAGACTGAAACCAAATTGTAGCGAATTTAATTAGGGCTTAATTATTCCTGATAATTTTTTAATGTTATTAGAATTAGTAAATTTAAAACTTCAAAACCGACGAGAAACAATACCTGCATGTCTGAAATAACACCTTCTGATGAGATTCTGCTCAATATGTTGAAGGCGGGAGATCTTGATGCTTTTAATACTTTGTTTGAAAGGTACTGGGAGAAATTATTCAGCACTGTTTTTTCAGTATGTCCTGATAAAGAGGTCTGTTCAGAAATTGTTCATGATATTTTTCTTAATCTATGGTTAAAACGTGAAAAGCTTCAGATAGAATATTTCAAGGGATATATAACTGCTTCTGCCCGGTACCAGGTTTACCGACATGTTAAAAGCATCAAAAGGAAATCGATTGAATACCGAGAAGAGCTGGACTTTGGCAATCTGGTATCTGTAAATGATGGTGAAAACAATATTAGATATCGGGAGCTTGAAAAAAAAGTAGAGGAGGAACTCGAAGTGTTGCCAGGTCGTTGCAGGGAAATATTTACCCTGAGTCGTATACAACAATTAACCAATGACGAAATTGCCGCGCAACTGGACATATCAAAGCGAACTGTAGAGAATCAACTAACTCATGCTTTGCGTCATTTAAGATTATCAATCAGGCATTTTTTGGTCTTGTTTGTCTTTTTTTATTAAGAATCAGTCCCTATAAGGGTTAATTCAATGAGCCTGTCCGCGTCCACCAATAACCACAGGCTCAGAAATGCCATTCAGATTATAAACAATTTTACCTGCCCTGATCGTCAGTTCACATTCCAGTTTTTTGCTGGCATTCATTTTATATCCTGTATAATCGAAGAATCCGAATTTTCCTTCTTTCATATTAAAAACAGAAAGGTCAGCAATTGAACCTACAGAAAGAGTTCCAAGATCTTCCCTTTTAATTTCTTTGGCAGGGTTTAATGTAGTGGCTTTTACAACGGCCGGTAAATCCATACCCATTGCAAGAAATCTGGACATAACTGTTAAAAGATCCTTCATCGCTCCGTTAATTGCACCTTTATTCATGTCGGTACTGATCGAATTGGGATAAAAACCCTGTTGCAAGGCCGGAATTGCCTGTGAATAAGCAAAGCTGATGCCGCCAAAACCAACATCAAATATGATCCCTCTTTTTTGAGCTTCAAACACAAAAGGTTTTACTTTTTTAGACTTAGTATCAACAATAGACTCCCTTGAGCTACCAAGTTCTGCAAAACAATGGGTAAAGATATCGCCGGGGCGGAGATGTTTGAAAAATAGTTCCTCAATGGAATGTGCAGGTATGGTTCCTCCAAAATCGACCATTACGGGAATATCGCCTGCAAGTTTACCGGCTTCAACTGCCCGGTCGACCGGAATCCACTCCGGACCGTTATAATGTGAAGTTTTAATTCCTATAACGTGATCTTTATACCTGCGGGCAACAATTGAGGTAAGCTTTGCATCCATATCGGCCAGGTTTTGCTCATAAGCACCTCCTTTATAACCTTCTCCTACAATATTAAGCCATGCCAGAACACGGGTTTCTGATTGATCTATTACCTCTTCCTTGAACCTTTCAAATGACCTCCAGCCCGAACTACCGGCATCAACAGTAGTCGTTATTCCACTGCGGAATGTGAAGCCATCTGCAACCGGATCACCTGCTCTCATGCTGTGAAAATTATGGGAATGTATATCAACAAGTCCCGGCGTAACATATAAACCGGATGCATTTACTACCTGTTTTGCTGTTTTTGGGTCGATATTCTTAGCAACCAGGACTATCTTATCTCCATTAATAGCAACATCCATAAGTTCATTGATGTTATTTTTAGGATCAATTACATGGCCACCTTTTACCAGAATACTGTAGTTCTGTGCCTGGCCTGAGAAAGCAAGTATGCTTAAGAAGAGGAATATAATCCGGGATTTACTGTTCATTTTTGTTCTTTAATCGGTTGCTCATATAATGTTAGTCTGGAATTTGAAACTTCAGGCTTATTTAGGCAGAATGATCTTCCAAATATTACCCCCGGAAGCTCCATATTCTATCACAAATACATTATTTTTTATCATAACAGCATCAGTGGCACCATTGAAGCCTTCTACAATACGCTTTGTCTTTACAAAATAATTATCCGTGGCTTTATCATAGGAAAGATCCAAATGCAACAGATCAGCACCCTGATCAGTAAATGGTTTCATCAAAGCTGATCGCGCGCCCAATGAATATCGGATAGTAAATCCATCGCCTCGGAGATCTTTGGATAAATTCTTCTTGCGGTCAAAAAATAATGCCAGTGGAGAACTGTGCGGGGTAAAAGTGCTTACAGTTACACCGGTAAGGTCGCCATCCAGTATTTTTCCGGAGTGACCGCGGTATTCATTGGCATCTGGTCCGAGGTTTTGTATCCCGGGAGAAAATTTTACTCCTGCAGGAATTTTTGGAAAGTCAGGATCGTTTCTGAAATATCTTACAGCCCAGGCATGGGCACTTCTGGGAATGAAGGGATCAGTATCCGGATTTGGCTGCCAGTCAGGATATTGCTGGGGATTTTCAATTCCTCCAACTACCCAGGGGAATCCATAGTGATGGCCCTGTCTGATCCAGAACATATCTTCATTATGGTCATAATCAGATGAATTTGATACACCGAATAAATTCCCTGATCCGTCAAAAGCAATATCATAGGCATTACGTATGCCATCGGCAAAAATATAACCATCAGCTTTTAATTTTGTTTCATCATCAGGAAGGATAAGATCTTTTGAATCAATCGGGAACCTGAAAATCTTTGAGGTTAATGCCCCGTTCCGGGCATTAGGCCATGCGCCATTGTTATCCTGTACTTCCCCATGGTCGGTTCTTGCACCGCTGTTCACAAAGATGTATTTCCCTTCCTGACTTATCTCAAGTGCATTCCAGCCATGGTCAAACACGGTGCGGTTGGTACCGTATTCAACTGTATTAAAGACCACAGACATTAGCGGTTTTTCATTTGGTTTCAGATCATAGCGAACCATACGACCTTTATTTCCCAGGCCGTTATTGACCCTGGTGTTGCCGGTGAGGAACAAGGTGTTTTTATAAATTGCAGCACCCTGCAGACGTGGTATCCCATGGTCTTCAACAGAAAGAATTTTTTCTGCAACAGGATTCTTATCCTGAATGTTTTTTATCCTGTACACTTCCCCGTCATAACAAGTAAAGTACATAAGCTTTGTAGATTCGTCGTATAAGATGCGCACACTTTTATGTGCCACCGCCATAACATGTTCAACTTTTATATCGGGTCTTAAAGCTACCGGAGGAACAAGTGTTTTTGGCGCCCTGGGATTCTGTGCATTTAATATTGCAGATGAAAATAAGAGTACAGATAGAAGTATTTTACTTGAGAATGTGGATTTATTCATTGTTTATTTTCTTCGGTTTTCAAATCTGAAAACAATCAGATCTGCCATTTTAATTCTTATCATTTATCTTGAGGGCAATGCAAAAGTTACCATATAACCGGCAGGATTTTCAGAATCTCCACCAACAGAGATTGCTACATATTGTTTCCCTTTACTCCAATAGGTTGAAGGGTTTGCATTTGCAATACCGGGTAAAGTAGTTTCCCATATTTTTTCACCTGTTTTTTGATCAAAAGCCCTGAATTTTCTGTCGCGGGTGCTGCCAATAAAGAGCATGCCACCTTTTGTTAATAAAGGGCCAGCCGAACCACTTGCTCCGGTCTCTACTGCTCCGGGTAGCTGCCCTTCGGGTTGATTGCCCAGTGTTATTGACCATTCAAATTCACCGGTATTTAAATTAATGGCATGTAATTGACCCCATGGTGGTTTGATTCCCGGACGTCGTTGATTGTCTAAAAATTGACCATAAGCAGTTAAGTTCAGGTATTTATCCTCCTTCGTAGTGCTGATTCCTGATTTATTAGCCGATTCATTCTCCTGAATTTCTTTTAAAAAGCTTTGCTCTCGGGAAGGACGGGCTGCAGAAGACTCTTTATCAAAGAGGTAGGAAATTATTGCTTCCTCTTTACCGGCAATAACGCTCGCAAAAGATGGCATTTTGCCTCCTCCACGTTTTATCTTATTCAATGCATCTTCCCTGCTTAATCTGCTTTCTATCGCTAAAAGAGAAGGGTTTCCGGACTCATCCCCGTTTTTATCTGCCATGTGGCAACTTACACAAAAGGTTGAATAAAGTGCTTTACCCTGATTGTAGGCTGAAAGGTTGGACGTTTCATTCTCAACTACTTTTTTCATGGTCGCAATTTCAGGAGAGTCATTAGACTTGACATAAATTATTCCCTTGACAGGATCTACAGTTCCGCCACCCCAACTTGAGCCGCCTCTGCTGCCCGGAAGCATGAAGGTTCCCTGAAGAGAAGGAGGTGTAAAGGGACCTTCATATCTGAATGCATTGAACCGCATTATTAAGCTGTCATGAGAACTCTTAGAATAATTGCTTATTTCATCTTTAGTAACGAATTGCCGGGCATAGGGTGCCGGTTTTGTTGGAATAGGTTGTGTTGGCCAAGCCTGCTCACCGGGAATGTCGGAAGCAGGAACCGGTTTTTCCACAATTGGGAATAAGGGTTCTCCAGTATCACGGTTAAAAGTATAAATATAGCCCAGTTTGGAGGTTTGAGCGACTGCGTCTATCTTTTTTCCATTGTGTACTACCGTGATCAGGTTGGGCGGGGCCGGCAGATCATAGTCCCAGAGGTCATGGTGAACAGTTTGAAAGTGCCATCTGTATTTACCTGTCACTGCATCCAGTGCGATCACAGAATTCCCGAAAAGATTCATTCCCAGCCGGTCCTTGCCATAATAGTCGTAGGTAGGTGACCCGGTCGCAAAAAATACCATTCCACGTTTCTCATCCAGGCTCATTCCTCCCCAGTTGTTTGCTCCTCCTACATATTTCCAGGCATCTTTCGGCCAGGTATCATAACCAAATTCTCCGGGCTGCGGTACGGTATGGAATGTCCATTCCAGTTTACCGGATTTGATATTATATGCACGGACATAGCCTGGTTCGGCGCCATATAATTCTGAAACCTCATTTCCAATTATCAACAGGTTTTTGAAAACAATTCCCGGACTGGTTGGTATCACCGATATTTTATTGGGATCGCCACGCATGCCAACATTCATGCTAACCCAGCCCTTGTTCCCGAATGAGGGGATGGGTAAGCCTGTCTGAGCGTTTAAAGCGTAAAGTTTATCCCCTGCAGTGAGCAGAATTCTTTTATCAGCTCCATCCTCCCAATACGTAACCCCTCTGCAAATACCACCTCCGGCTTCTCCATTAAATGGATCAAATGCCCAGATTTGTTCGCCCGTACTTGCATTGAGTGCATAAATCCTATGCCTTGCAGACAAGGTATACATTACACCATCAATAATTATCGGGTTACTTTCACTATTACCTCCCCTAGATCCTGCAGGAGCATCACTGAACTTATGAGTCCAGGCAAGTTTCAGGTTCTGAACATTACTGGTATTTATTTCACTGAGTACAGAATAGCCGGTGCCTGCAGCATCAGCCTTGTAAACTGACCAGGTACGATCAAGATTGACTTTTTTACCCATCTCCGGATAAACTTTGCATCCGGTATACATTGTTATGCCTAAGAGGGATAGAAATAGAACCGATCTATTAAAGCTGAGGGTATTTGATTTTGCCATGTGACGTTCAAAAATTAAATGCTTGTTTATAAGCCTGGATTAAATTTACTTTACAATTTTTCGTGCATAGTTTAAGAGTTCCTGATTTCCTGTCTCAGGTTTTATTCCAGAAGGTAGCTTTCTGAGGATCCACTCTACCTGCCAGATGGATGAAGATCCTGGCTGAAGTTCTTCATAAGCACCCTGATGCTCTATCTCGACATAGCTTTTGTTCGGGACGACAGGACTGGCATACCATTCGATTTCACCTTCATTTGGAGCATTTTTTTCAAAAGGAATATCGGCAAACTTCTTGATTAAAATAGCATTTCCATTTACCGCAGCTAACCAACCTTCTGCACCATCTGAATAAAGCTGCCTATCCCCTTTAATTGGTAATTGGTCAGCATAGTATTGAAACCAGCTTATGCCGTCTATCTCAGTGGTGAATGGTATCAATCCTCCTCTCCGATCACCATCGCCAAAGGGGAAGAAGGCAAGACCATTAGTATGTATACGGGTTACTTCCCAGGGAGCAACTTTTTGAGTCTTAGCAGATTTATTGGTGATCGTATATTTTAAAATATATGAGCCGGTTTTATTATTAGCAGAAATAGCTTTTGTCAGAACAAGGCCGGTTTTCGGATCTTGTGGGCTGACCATGATCAGTTCTCTGTTTTCTACCCTGACGCTGTACGGCTTATTATCGATTTCAGAGGAGGGTGGCCATTTCCATTCGCTTTGCGGACTAAACCAGAAAGTTGAGCCCCAGTTAAAATTATTGATTGTGCTGTCAGTTAAAAAATCATCCCCATCGAGTTTAAGTGAACTGATTCTTCCTCCCATTGCAGGAATAATTTCCATTACCTGATTTTCCAAACGGATACTGTACAGCCCGGTATTTTGGTCATGAATTATTTTGCTCAATTGTCTTTCTGTACCACACCCTACAATGATGAAGACTGAAATACAGAGATAAGACACTAGTTTGTGGTTCATAAAATGATGCTAATCATGTTTAAGAGGAGTGGGTCTTTGAAGCATGTTTAAAATTATTGTGATATATTTCAGGGAATAAATTGTGTCTGCGTTAATTATTTATCAGGCAGTGAAAAAGCGATATAAGCATCCGAAGATTTTGTTCTCATTTTACCACCCCCACAAGCAATCACTATATACTGTTTTCCTTTGATACTGTAAATTGAAGGATTTGCATATCCTCCTGCCGGAAGTTTGGTCTCAAAAAGCAGTTTGCCGGTCTTTTTATTGAAGGCTCTGAACATTTCATCGCTGGTAGCAGCAATAAATACCAGGCCCCCTGCAGTAACTACTGAACCTCCCCAGTTTTCAGTACCTGAATGGATACCCTTAGCTTTCATATCCGGATGATCTCCCAGTGTTTGTTTCCATACAACCTTTCCGTTATTGAGATCAATAGCCTGAAGTGTACCCCAGGGCGGACTTACTGCCGGGTATCCTTCGAGGGTTAAAAATTGCTTGATTCCACCTAAACGATAGGGCACCTCATAGAATGGATGTTTCTTTTTCTTTTCAGCGATATACTCCTCTTTTTGCAGGGCATCATTTTTAAGCAGGTACGATGCAATCGCAGTTTTATCTGCCTCAGTAAGGTTTTTGAAAGCAGGCATCATTCTTCTCCCGGAACTGATCAGGTTTTTAAAATCTAATGTTTTGTATTTATTATTCAAATCAACTAAGGCCGGAAAATTACCTGAACCTTTAAGATCAGCACCATGGCAGCCGCTGCAATTTTTGATGTAGAGTGAAGTGCCTGCTTCGAGATTAGTTTGCAGTTTTTTTACCGGCTTGTCAATGCGATTATCTGCAATGGTAACTATCCAGGGTAACTCATTTGCATTGATATACATAATCCCTGTTTCCGGGTCTACTGAAGGACCGCCCCATTCGCCACCGCCTGTAAGTCCGGGGTATACCAAAGTGCCTTCCAGACTTGGGGGAGTGAACATAGGACCGCTTTTAAAGGTTCGGAAACGTTTAACAAGTTCCTGATAAGAAGAATCCGGAATGTTTTTATTGAGATCTGCCTCTGAAATTCCTTGTCTTGCAAATGCGGGTATAACTGTTGGAATGGGCTGAGTGGGAGAGGGTTGTTCGCCATCCAGATCAGAATGTGCAGGTACAGGGGTTTCAATAATAGGATAGACCGGTTTACCGGTAACTCTGTCGAGGAGGTAAACATAGCCCTGTTTACTTGTCTGTACAAGTGCGTCTATCGCTTTGCCATCTTTTTTAACTGTCAGCAAAGTGGGAGCACTGGGGAAATCCCAATCCCATAGATCGTGGTGTATGGCCTGAAAATGCCAGATATATTTTCCGGTTTCGGCATCCAATGCCAAAATACTATTCCCAAAAAGATTATCTCCTCTTCGTTTGCCCCCATAATAATCTGCATTGGCAGTGCCTGTGGCAGCATATAATATTCCTCTTTTTTCATCCAGACTAAATCCACCCCAAGCATTGGCACTACCCACATATTTATAGGCTTCGGGATCTTCCCAGGTTTCATAACCCTTTTCGCCCGGTGCCGGAATAGTTTTGAAAAGCCACTTCAATTCGCCCGTATAAACATCATAGGCTCTGATATGCCCGGGAGCAGATTCTTCTTCTTCAGAAAGACTACTACCCATTATGATCAGGTCCTTATAAATCATTCCTGCTGAGGTAGAAGTTACTCTCAGATCACTGACATCCCTGTTCATTTCCAGATTGTCATGTAATGAAATCCGGCCATCTTTCCCAAAGCTGCCGACAAGTTTTCCTGTTGAACTATTTATACAGTATAGAGATGATCCGGCAGTATAAAAGATCCGGTTTTCATTGTTTTTGCCTTTGTGTACAGCAATTCCGCGGCAGACATTCAAGCCATAACTTTGCTTTCCGGCATTGTCGATGAGCATACTTGGTGTCGGATCGAAGATCCATTTTTCTTTGCCGGTAGCGGCATCAGCAGCAAAAAGTTTTAACTGTGGAGATGTACCATACAGTATACCATCAATGATCAATGGGTTTGTTTGTATTTGACTGGATTTATCTGCGTCTTTGGTATGGTAAACCCAGGCTGTCTTGAGCTCCCCGACATTATTTGTGTCAATTTGATTTAGCGGAGAATATGACAGCCGATCTTTGCCTCCGGCATAAACATCCCATTCTTTATTACTCAGATCATTCTGGCATGAAATAAGGGCAAAAGAGGCTAATAAG
>Ga0209512_1003012_pt1 | contig 16621 bp, 20 predicted proteins | sample frozenSSSSmetaG_FD_184142 | JGI IMG/M metagenome (GOLD analysis project Ga0209512, IMG submission 184142) | Glacier valley bacterial and archeal communities from Borup Fiord, Nunavut, Canada, to study Microbial Dark Matter (Phase II) -... | ecosystem: Environmental > Aquatic > Freshwater > Ice >... | reverse complement strand
GAGAGCGCACGACTGGCAGCATCAACCGATCGCCCACTTGTCCTCAAGATTGGGATGCGGCTGTCGTCCGATCGTGGCTCTTAGAGCAGTCAAGTGCAGCTGATTTCATTCGGCGCATCTATGCCGGGGAGGTGAAAGCCTACACGGTCGGAGATATTGCCCCGATTGCTGACTTCTGCCAAGCTCGCCCAACCGAGTTCAGAATTGCCTTTGGGTTTTCAAACGTTGGCAAGGTTAGCCCGATCCAAGCAATCGGCACGATTTTAGATTGGTGCGGCATCAAGAGAAAACGAGGTGATATCAGAGTAGAAGGAGTACGAGTCAATCCCTATGTGATCAACGAAGCCCACCTAGAGAAGGTCTCGGACATCATAAGCCGGCGGGAAAAGCCCACCACACCCCTCCCGATTGAAAGAGAAGTACGGGGAGGTGTGGAACCTGAAACCCCCCCCAATATTGACCCGTGGCTCACTCCAGAATCATTGACCGAGATTCGCTCCCAATGGAAAGTGGCACACACCACAGAAGAAAGGGAGGCATTGAGGCAAGTTGTCCCAATCTGGGTTTTAGAGAGGGCGATCGCCTGACCTAACAGCCCAAATCCTCCATGATTGAGCCGACCTTCGCTATGTGGGATGAATTCGTGTGCTCATTTTCCTTCGTCTGTGGATAATTTGACTGACATCCCTGTCCTACCTCTACCACCCCTTTTTTGCCCTTTTTTATTTCGTTACGAAATCGAACCCTTGCTCTGTATGCCGTCCGAGGTTTCTGAGTCGAAATGGAAAGTTTTTTCGTAACGTTATAAATGCTCAATTCACCAAGATTCGGTATGCCTTTTATTTCGTAACAAATCGGCATAATTGTCTATCTTTGTCTTGACCATATTTTCAGTTCAGTGCAATTCCCCTGGCACATTTCTCGACTGTCCCAACTGGCACAATCCCCCCAAAAAACGGCACTGGACTAAAAATGGCTTAAATCGCTAAAAAGCGATGAATGTTTGCGTCCTACAACCCGCATTCTCTCGTGGGCGAACTGGCACACCCCCCACGGTGGAATCAGGGTTGTAGCTGGGACTTCTGCGGGGTGGGCAGGAGGTCAGCGCTTCTGTTTGTCAAGGTTGCAAGAATCTGCTTTAACAAGGTCTTTCAAGTTTGCAATATAGACGCTATAGTAGAAAGACACCAAAAGAACAGAGAGAGTTTTATGGCTAAAAAACACGATGGTGGCGTGATCGTCCCATCAGCATTGGAGGAAGACATTTTGACACTTCTTATGAAAAGTCCACAGGGTATCTATGGTCTAGATATCCTTGGTCGTCTAAATACTGCCGCTGAAAAAGTTGGCAGGAGGAAGTTTGGAGTTGGAAGCTTGTACCCTGCCCTGAAGCGTATGGAGCAGCAGGGTTTAGTTGCAGGTCGCTGGGGAGAGGAAGTTCCTGGTGAAGAGTCAGGTGGCGCTCGGAGACGATACTACAGCATTTCTGCTGAAGGAAAGAAATCTCTTGAAGCTACTCACGAGTTTCGTAATGCACTCGCTCTGCAACAAGGTCAATTAGCTGCACAAGGAGTGTAACGACAATGGAATCAATTTCGGGTGACGAAATTATCAGGGGTTCACTTACCGCAGAGAATGTAGCACGACTCAAAAAAATTCGTGATGAACTTGTTCAGGAACTTGATAGGGTTGATGATGATATTCGTACATCGTATGCCGTAGAAGCTACGCTTGCTCATCTTTCTAAGGATCTTGAACGTAGACTCCTTGCCAACGGATTTAGCAAAGCATCTAGGTCTGCTTCTAATCTCCCGTGGTCTATCAATAGTCTCCCTGAGGAGTATCGAGCGCATTGTCTTGACCAACGTAACGCAATGCGCGAAGCCGGGGAAACCGATCACGTCATCCGATGCAAACTACTTTGGTTCTGGTTTATGGCAGTAATTTGGACACCGATCGTCTCAAGATTGCAAAACCTAATCCCGCCAAATCGCATCTCTAGCTGAGTTGTGAACAATTCTTGCTGAGGATGAGCAACCTGTCTGTTTGAGCATTCTTGATTTTCTTGGCTTTTATTTCATAGAACGTGTGTTCTTTTTATACATCCGGTGCTAACATAGGCAGTTCCGCTTTTCACCGACGCTATATATAGCGTGAAAATTGTGGCAGTCCTTGAGTTTCTTGCTAAACTAAGCAGAGTTCAGGAAAGCTCTTGCGGAGGTAATGTGATCCAGACTTGCCCTACAAATTTATCTAAGGAGGAACTAACTCAGTCGCAGCTAAACACTGTGGCGACCCTATTGCCGCCAAGCATGTTGGCGGACTATCTTGACACGCTTCAGATAGAACTCAGGGAATTGCCAGAGCGAATTCAGAGAATCCAAAATGCTGCCGAAGCGGAGCAAGAAACCTTGCCCTGTCAACACTGTGACGACGATCTGACTAAAAGCCTTGAGGCACTTCAGATAGAATTCAGAGAACTTTCGGTGCATATTCAGAGGCTGGAGATCGCTATCAAGGCAAGGCAGAAGGAATTCTCTAGCCAAGAATCAGAATGGTTTAGTAAATCAAAACTCGCCGATCGAGCCGATCGAGCTACCCGAGTTCCCCAAGGGAAGACACGAAATCCTATGGCGATGCTGCGTGACGAGTACAAAGGATTGAAGCTGGGTGATATTGCAGCAAAAGTGCTGAATGCCGCACCCTCCCCGCTTACCACAACCCAACTGACTCGCGAGATTTATTGCCCTCTCTCAAATGACGAGTTTGAGCGGGCAAGGAATTCGCTATCCACCGAGTTGCGAGTGGGAGCCAAGTCTGACAATCCTAGATGGAGAAAGTGTGGGCGCTACGCCTATTCTGGACTCCACTTTCTTTCGGAGGCAGCTATGTAAAAAAAGAACCCAGCTACTCAGCTTAAGGTGCAAGAGTTGCCGAGTCTTGTTTAATTTAGTGTTTTCAGTCTATCACCGTCGCGCAACTTTTGTTCCTCTGCTGAAATTAAATTCCACGCCACATTCATATCTCACCCAACAGAGGAACTAAATAATGTCTCAAGAAAAACGTGAACTGAATTCTGAGGAAATCTCAAATACCAACGAGGTTGAAATGCCTGTTCTGTACAACAAAGGTGTTTTAGATAAAGCCGAAGAAATTGTAGAAGATATTGTAGGCGCAGCTTCAGAACAAAATCCTCTAACAATTTGGATGGAATCGATTTCACCTGTTCTAAAGCAGGGTGGCAAACCTGTTGCTATCATTCTGGCTTTGGGAGCAATCTCGGTTCCACTGACTGTTAGTGGATGTCTTTGGGTCGCGCCCATTCTTGCGGTCGCTGCCTTGGTTGTAGCTATTCGTGTACCGCTGTAACAAACCTGATTGCTAATCAGTGGGAGATGTTGCTGCCTTTAAGAGGTGGCAACATTCCAAAAAAGCTACGGACAATGAAATATGGCGATCGTCCCATCACTCTTTCTATCGTCGATCTGCTTAGAAGGGTAAAGATCGCACAGCTACTTCTACCCCTTCAAGTAACGGTTGAGGGAGGCGCCAGAGACAGCGCGACAAATTCTGAGGGGTGCCGTTTTGCCCCACGAGACAGCGAGATACCTTGTCTCTGCGTTGTCTCTCGGTTTTGTCTCGTCTGTCTCTCGGTCAAACCTCACCCTACAAACCAATTATCAAGCTGTTAAGCACTCTGAATAGAGACTTACCCCTTGATGATGATTTCAATGTTGTCCTGGCTGACTCCATAATTTTGAGCCAACCCAGCTTTAGCTTGAGCAATTGTCAGAGAATGAGACCGTGTGGCGGAGACCTTTTTAAACTTCAAATCAGAGAGGTCAATACCCAGTTCTTCCAATCTGGTATAGCGAACTGGATTTTGATTACCTGGCCACAAATCAGGAATATCAATGACTGCCACCTCGGAGATCTGGATGATGTAACGGTCTTTCCCTTTCTCGTCGACCGTGTGAAACTCGACCCCACTGATTTTGCCCACCAAGAATCCACTCTTTCGATTAGCACCCACCGAGCTACAGCAAACTAAAAACTTGTAATTCTTAGCTCTGTTCTGGTCAAGAGACCAAGAATAGTCTCCCGCTTGGCTGACAATATCTTCAAAGCGGTTGTGTGTGAAGGTTTGAATTGCTTGGTTAGTCATTTGTGGTTTGTGGTTTGCATCCTAAGTATAGCCTACCTGTCGATACTTTAACCATAGTTTGTATATAGTTTATATATGGTTTTAATAAAGTATGTTCAATCACCGCTCTACCCACAAACCCAAGGGAGTCAAACCAGAGTTGAGGTGACCTATTGAGAAGCAGGTAAGAGAGGTCACCCCGCAACTGCATAGACAACAGTAAAGCCCAAGCTAACCCTTGGGCTTTTTCTATGGCTAGCTCAGGCATTCATACGCGGTAGAAGAGTTCAACTCATCCCAAGCATGAGTAAACTTATCTCCCTATTAGCCCTGTCTATTCACTTAGCCACCGGAGCCAACCTCATTCCACCTAGCGCCGTTGAGCCTGCAAAAAATATTGTCGAGTTGACTGTCAAGGCGCTCTCCGAAAAAGAGAAACGTCGCTCCCCGTCCCTACGTACACACATAGATAGTCTTTGATAATGAGTACTTTATGACGGCAGTTTCTAAGCGCGAACTCAGGGCATCCCAAAAGCACTCCGTTCCGGAGCTTTATCAAAATAAAAGCACTCTAACCAATAGTGTCTGGAGGTGCTTTTCATGTGGCTCCTATGGTTGTTGGAACGGTGGCGGGTAGTGTGGGTGTCTCAGTAGTAATGGAACCAGATTTTGCCTTAAGAGTATTTCAGCAGCAAATTGATAATTTCTACGGCTACCAACATAAAGCGGGACAGACCGAACGAAGCTTTAAGCTTTGAGGGACCTACTGTCCCGGCTTAAACTGGTAGCCGTTGTCGTGATAAATCGAACGATGGGAGACGATAGCTACTGTTGGTACAGGGTTAAATCTGAATCGAAAGCTACGGGCTGGGTGCGTGGCGATCACGTCTCGCTCGACCTGGGTGAGTGAGAGGCGAGAGAGTATCCACTGGAATCAGCCCTACGCTTGGTGGATGCTGCCAGCTATCTCCACCGGACGTTCTCTTCTTACCCAGTCCTCTGCGACGGGAAACCCGTCTTCAAGGCTGGGCGCTAATCCTCAGTGGGACTGGATTCCTGCTCAGTGCCAGGCAGTTTTGCCTTGACAACTCGCCACCCGGATTCCCTACCTTCCTTGCCTGATCGAATGAAGGTAAAGCCCATTCGAGTCACTGACTTTTTACTAGAAAAGACACCTACGCCAACATTTAGCAAGTCTGCAATTTGAGAGGTTGTTAAGATCGCCTCTTCTTTTACTGCGAGAGAAAACGTGCGAATTGCGTCTTCTGTTTTTCTGTGGTTTGGATAAAAGACGCTCTGAAGTGGTTTGGCCAAACGACCGAGAGCCTCTTGAGCAGACAGCTGAGTTATGGCATACCAAAGCGTTAGTGCACCGGAGGCAATAGCTGGCGTATTTCGGGTGGGAGGTCTTGATTGAGGTGCTTTACCCAACTCCTCTTTGTCGAATACTTCGTCAAACATTTCTAAGTCATCTTCGAATACGTTTAGGTTATCTCCACTGGCTATAGAGCTGTTACCAGTGGATACATCGCTACTTCCGGTGGATGCAAGGCTATTTCCAGTGGATGCAGTGATTAACCCTGGAAAGCCAGTCATACTACCGTTTTCGTGAATGTAGACATCCAGTGTGTTCAAGCGCAGTACATCCGATGCGCGGATAAAACGTTTTGCTCCCTGTCCTGGCTGTGGAAATGATTTAATCCCCAGTGAATTCATCCGATCGTTGATAGCAGACTTCTTAAGGAGCGTCCCGTCTTTAGATCGGTATCGCTCTCCCAATTCGCTGACTGGGAAAGGGTCAACGATGGCGCGGGCGCGGGTGATTTCATCTGGCATCGGAATGCAGCCTTCGGTGGATATTGAGTTGTCGCCAGTGGAAGCAGAGTTACTTCCGGTGGCATGATCTTAATTCAATATTCCCCGGATGCAGCACTATTCACGGTGGCTGTTGCGCTACTTCCAGTGGAACCAGATTCAACAAAAAACTCCGCTGAGGATGCCCTGCAAGGTGCCTTCGTGAGCGTGGTAGGGCAAATGGGTCTACTCGTTTGATGGGGCGCTAATCTCTGATTATCTGTCTCCCTGATCTCGTGGTTTAGCCTGCTGCGCTACTTTTCTGGCTTTGGCTTGAGCAGCCCCATAATCGAAGGCTTCCCCTATATACTTTCTGACTGCCGCTTCTCCTTGCATCTGCTTGAGAGCTTGAGCAACAGGCGATCTCGCAATGGCTAGCATTAGTTCGTTGCCTACCTCTTTTGGGGGCAGCAGCTCGTGCATCCTGGTGGATATCCATCCGTCCACTTGTCGATTGGTGAGTGGCTGCTTTATTTCAGCGCGAATCAAAGTCTCCCATTTATCGCGTGTGTCTTGCGCTTTTTGCTGCGCTGGAGTTAACTTGATCTCAGGCTGTGGCTCAATTTTAGGCGGTTCATCCACTGCCTCCAGGTCAGCAGATGGGGCTTCTAAGGCTTCTAACTCCAGTGGCTCATCCACCACCGACGGCAACACAATTGGCGGCGTGATTTCTAGCGGTTGCTCATCGGCAGCCGTATCAGATGGCGGCTCATCGGTGGGGTCTGGGTCGGTCGAGTTGGTTGAGTCTGCTGATGACGGTGGTAGCAATTCCTCCTGTGGATCAGCCAGATTTGTTGCTGCTTCTACCACCTCCACCTGTGGCTTACCTTTGGCTCGTTTCCCTTCTGCCCTCTTCTCTCTCTGATCATAGTAAGCTTGCAGCCGGGGGTCAACTTCACCCGTCAACGCCGCCTGTTTTTCGAGGATCGCTATCTGCTGCCGAGTCAACGACCCCGGCTTTTTCTCGCCTTTAGTTTTACCCTCAACCTGCACCAAGCCGAAGCTCTTCTCAATCTCCCGGCACGCTTCTTGAACGCGGTTGCGCTCCCACTTGCAGTAGCAAATCTCCGCATCGTAATTGACGCGATTGAGCACGATGTGAACATGATCGTGGTCTGTATCCTGGTGGCGAACTGCAATAAACTGGTTGCGCTCTGAGCTAATCCCAATCTCTTTCCCTATCGCTTTGCTGCCTACCAGGTTGATAAACTTCTCAACGATTGAAGACCATTGCTCTTCATCAAAGCGCTCATCTGGAGCTGCTGATAAAGAGACGTGCCACACCGCAGTGGTGGCTTTTTCGTTCAGTCGTCTCACAAATCCAAATTCTTGTGCGAGCACTCGCGGCACGTCCGATGACATATTTGAAGCAACTACTTCAGGAGTCTTTAACTGGCTGAAGACGTAATCAAGGCATCCTCGAAAGCCACTGCCGCGCACTACATTCGGAATCATTCATCCCCCTCAAGTTCATCGCCAGACGGATGAGTTGAAGAAATGCCCAACAGTTCAAACCTCACCTGTTTGAGAGCGCTTAATTCACTTTCAAGCAGTTCTAATGTGTGAGAAGGAATGCCTATTTTCTGGTCTCTTGCTGCATACAGAAGCCTGAGAATTTGATGCAGGTTTCCCAGTGGCTTACCCAATTCCTGATAGGCTTCATAATTGATTTCGGGCACAACCTTGGGCGGCTGTGACCCTGCCAAAACCGTGCGACAAAAACTGGCTAATGGAGTCCTAGACGCTCTCGATCGACTTGATAGCACTTCATAAAGATGCAAGTTGAGAGAAAGCTTGACGATGTGGTTTTGCTTCTGATCAGGTGGCTTCTTGGGTCTTGATTTCTTGGGTCGTAGCATCGGGATTGAGCGTAATGTTTGGACGGGGTTCAGGGGTGTCCCTTGACGAGCCTGGAAAGGGTAATAGGTCGTTAGACCACTCGTGCAACGAGTTACCCTTTTTCAGCTTGCTATTTACCTCTTTACCCGCCCACTATCGCCCTTCCTAACCCGCTCCAGCCACGAGAAAACCACCGAAGCGCTAGCTCCCAATTCTGGTAGCCCTCAGCGTTTTTACTCGTCTCCAAAGCGACTTTGATCCACACTCCTTTTGGTGGTTTACACAGCCTGTGCTAATCAGTTTGTGACAAGCAGACAAAACTTGTGCGTAATTCACATTGTCAATGGATATCAGCTATGCCAGCATTAAGCTCTGTAATGGAGTACCTAAAATGACAACTATTGACAAGCAGCTTTACGATATAGACATAATTCCAGACATCCAAGCAGCGATAGAGAAGTTTGCTCAAGAGCCGCCAGAGCTGCCTAAGAAGATTAGCAAGAAACAGCTAATTTGGGCACTCATCGAACCAATCAAAGAGGCATTAAAAGTTCACACCTACGAAGGCGTAGCAACGTTGCTCAATGGCAAAGACATAGACATTACAGCAGGAAGCTTGAGACAGATTGTGAGGCGTTATGATCAGTCTCAGAAACCAGAGCAAACTCAGAAACCAGAGCAAACTAAACGCCAGCGTAAGCCTAAAAACCCTAAGTCTGCGACGAATGCACAAGCTGCTAATGGTGGTGAAGAAGCTGAGAATAAAGCAAAAGCTGGCAACGTTGACGGTAACGCTGCGACGAACGTACAAGCTGCTGGTGACGAAAACGGAGCTACATTTGATCCAGTTCAATCTGCTACTTCAGACGAACCGCTTAACCCTATTGCTACAGAAAATGACGAGGCTAAGGTTTCTTCTACAGGTATTAAGCGACCTGTTAAACCAGGGGATAGGCGATAAAGTAGACGCAAATTGAACAAGCGCTTTCCACAAACGAAGGTGGCGAGTATCAGTGATAATCAGATGCAGTGAGCAAGCTTGGGGTGTAGACACTCCTGGCAGTAGGACGGACTTTGATGAGTGTCTATGCCTTGCTTGAGTGGAAATCTCTCTTCTAACTGCCCTTTCTCAATCCTTCATCCACGATTTGATTGGGTGTAGGCACTCCTGGTTACAGGAAGCTTGAAGACCACTTGATCCTTTGGAATGTGGACAGAGAAACCACATGGATGCCTTTGCAGCGTTTGAATCGCACGACTATGCCCAAGCCATTGCGCTCCTGACTCCCCTGGCTCAGTCGGGCGATGTTTTGGCGCAATGCTTGCTCGGTAACTGCTATCAGTTGGGACTGGGCACCGCACCCGACACGCAACTGGCAATGACCTGGTATCGAGCTGCTGCCGAACAAGGCGATGGACTGGCTGCAAATAACCTAGCGGGCATTCTATTGACCACTGAGCCAACGGCTGCCGATGAATGGTTCACGCGAGCAAGAGCGATGGGATTTATTCACGCCCCGGCGCGTGGAGATTATTTGGCGAACTGAGCATCCACAGACACGCACAATTGACCACCGCTGTATGTCAATGAGTCCATCACACTCGTAAACATGACTCCCCTGTGGCAAATCTCTTTCGTGACTGACCTTCAATCTTTTTGGGTCGCTTCGTTCTGCCTCTAGATTGAGATATTCCATCAGCACAGATTCTATCGATTCGTAACTACCCAACCATTCCAGACGAGCGATCGCGGACTTCCTGAACGCTGGCAACTACCCAACTAAGCGCGGTGGCAAGTGACAATACACAACCGTTAGGGGCATCATTAAGCGCCTTCAGATTGCGTAATACCTGAAATCTTGCAAGCACACACAAAACACCAGCATTGTTTTTGATCGGGAAGCGATAGGAACGCCAATTTGATTATTCTTCAGGTGAATCATCCGAATCATCTTCTGAACTATTGGAGCAATTGTTGTAAATTCTTTTAATCCGTTCATTCATTCTGTCGTCTAAGTTTAGTTCAGCTATTCGCTTGTCAACTAATCGTCGAATTTCATTCTCGGTGTCTCTAATATCTTGTTCTCTCCTAGCAGTCGCTTTTCCTTGCCGACGTGCCTTAGATAGTTCCTGCTCGTACAAATCAAGGCTCTTAAGTAAATCTGCTAAAGCCCCTTGAAAGTCTTCTCTTTCACGAAGAAGTAGCGCTCTATTGAAGTAATCCTGAGCATCAGCTTTTTCTTCATCGATAAAATACTCTGGCAACTTCCAGCTATCTGGTCCATTGGTGGTGTAAATATTCGTCTTACCACGTCGTACTTTCTTTACTACCATTTCATTTGCTTCCAGCGTTTTCAGCGCATGCTGCACCTGACGGACAGACATTCTACAAAGAGCGGCAATGTTTTTAAGACTTGCATAACATGTTTTACGACGGAGGAGGTGGGTGAGAATCCTGTAAGCGTAAGGATCTAACCCGTAGGAGTCTAAATCAACTGGAATTGGGGTAAAGCGCCAAGTAATACGGTCATTCATAAAGCTCAAGCCATAGTTAACGAACCTAGTGCGTACAAATTAGACTTCAAGGGAACTCTAGTTAAGCATATGTTAGCTGAACATGGTGCGTATGAAGTAAACTCTTGAACTACGTTTACTTTAAGAAGTCTACTTTATACGAATTCAATGCGTCGTCGTATGTTTTTTGTTGCACGATCTTCAATTAGCTCGTATGATATGCTCGAGGGCCTTTAAAAAGCACAAGGCGCTCCTGGATATCCAGAAGTGCCTCAAAGACTGCTTAATTTTAGGTGAGGGGGCTCAACTTACCACGGTTTCTCCCTCTTCCTCGCTTGCTCACAGGCCCAAAGGCCAACCACCAACAAATAATGGAGGCTTCCTGAACTATGAAACATGACGATCATAACCTAAATCGACGTTTAAGTCACGCATCTGGTGCAGACGATCGCGTAGAGGGCAAACACAAGCGGGAATCAGTTACCCGCCTCAACATGAATTGTTCTGATGGAGTCGTTGAGCTAAAGGCAACAGTGCTTTTGTCGGAAGTAAAAGACTTGGCCGGAAGAGCTACTAGAAAGTTTCTTTCAGTAGTCTTGCCTCTGACGATACTCATAGGTGTGCCAGCTCACCATCTCAAATTGCCACCATCCCAGATGCCCCATCAGGTAGAGACTAAACAATAGAAATCTTCTCAAACAAGGCAACTGCCTTGTTTGAGAATACTTGTCTTTGCCTAATTTTTTACCTGCAATGGAACGATTGCGCTGAACTCTTGGGAAATAGCAACAAGCGAGTGTTAATCTCTAATAGTTTGGCAGTGGGTTTGTAGAGCGGTCTAATTTTGGGGACAGGGTTAGGGACAGAGGCGTTAGGGACTAGGGACAACCGCTAGGGACACGTAGGCTCGTTGCCCCTAGCGGTTGTCCCTAACCTTTCTAGGGGATTTGTCCCCACGTCCCTAACCATCGCTCACAAGCCAATTACTGTTAGGTAAAAAGGTGATTAACCGCTTAGACTTTGCAGCATAGACTAGCGGCATGATCGCCTCTTTATTTCTGCCAACATTGGCACGTCTAGCAAATGAATCTTTGATTTGGTCATAGCTGACCTTAGTGCCTTTCTTACTCGCTAACCACAGCACAAACGCTTTTAGACTGGCTTGTGATTCATGGGTGAGTGTTGCAGCAAACTTAGAGAACACATCGTCATCAGCATCATCAGAAGCCTTCAAACTATTTTCTAGATGGGTCACGGGGTCAACGATGGGAGTCTCTAGTTTTGTCTGACTTTTTTTTAAGTCTGGCAACTCACCCACAGGCACCCAATCAGAACCGATGAAACATATCCGATCTTGACTAGGGACACAGATAGGATCGCTGATTGTGTAGTTCGCTTTGATTTGATTAAACAGTTCCCAATCGAAACCGATCGTCTGTCCTTGCCAATCAATAGAGGCATCAGGATGCACCGAGACATAACAGAGCTTCAGCTTTTTGACTGCCTTGGCATCTTGAGTGAGAGAACCTGCTACAAACTCAGGGGCGATCGTCCAGATAGCTTGCATCCTTTTCTTGCCACTACTAGAGAGCGTCGTGATTTTGTCTGCAATGATTCGCATGAGTTCGGCTAAAGCGTCTTTGTGAGCAGCCACACTCGAACCACAGTAGGCAACCTCATCAACAATCAGAATCGCGTTCTGAGTTGAGTAGAACTCCTTCACAAGCTCGATCGCACTCTTAATCATGAGTGACGCTTCATAACCTCCCAGACTGGACAGGTCACACGTCAAGCTTTTAACGGCATGACTCCAGTAGTAACTATCTTCATCGCCAAATGAGGCAAGGTTGATATGGTAGACCTTGCACCTTAGCGACTCACTGATCTGACGACTGGCGACGGCTGCAAGGTAACTTTTACCTGTCCGTTGTGCCCCAAAGAAAGCGCGAGATTGATAGGGGTCAGAGACGATGATCGAGAGTGCTGTTGGCGATGATGTTGCACCAGCCGGGGACACTGCAACCTCGACGGCTCCCAGGCGCGTGTGATTGCCAATCGGTGAAGATGTTGCGGTAGTCGGACCCGAATCCGTAGCGACTGGCAGAGATTCAGGTTTCGGCTCGGTGGATTGATAGAGCGTGTCGAAGGTGAAGTTTTCAGTCTCAGCTACGATCGCGCGTGCCAAACTCTCCGCCTCACACTTCTCTTGAACGATTCGCTGAAAGGACTTCACGATGTCGTGATCAAGCTCATCGCTCATACCCAGTGAAGCCCGTTGCTGAAATTGCATGGTGAACGCCCCTAACAAGTCGTCATAACATTCGACCAATGCCTCTTTAGGCATTCCCTTCTGAGTGAGAGCGTAAATCAGTTTCAGCAGTTCGGGGCACGTCTTGAGGAGCAAATACTCACTCTCCCTCACCCCTTGCTCTCTGGCAGACTGTTGCCCTGCAAAGAAGTTGTAGGCAGCCGCCGCAATGGGCAGAATTGCCGTCAATCCGATGCCCATCGTTGCTGCCGTCGCAAGTCCTGCCCCGGCTCCAATAAACGCAGCCACATAAGCCGTCGTCTTGCTTAGTTCAGCCGAGCGGTCTAAGTCTCTCACCCAAGGGCGCAGGTTCTGAGTCGCTTCATCAGGCGACATTCCCAACTCTAAAACCATGTGCCCAAACACGGATTCATCAGCATCAGGAAACGTTTTATCGAGGGCGGTCTGCCCATATCTGGTTAAGTTTGACATCGAGGCAACCCCGCTTAAAGGAACAAAGCGTTCGCGGCTGGTCAAGACTGCGAACGCTTTTTGAATGATTATTTCGCTTCTGCCTGAGCGCGGAGAATCCTTCTGCGAACTTTATATTTCTGACTCTCGCGAGCGGTGAGACGCTTTTTCTGAGCAGAGTTGCCGAACCGATACCCGACTTCACACCCGGCGATCGCCATTGCTGCCGCAATCAATCCCGGCACGTACAGCAGGTTGTTGACCACCAGTGGGAAGGTTGCGAAGGCTAGACATGATTCCAGGAAGTACATGACATAGCGCCAGGTCTCATCGTCTCTGTGCGCTTTCTCGTGAGCCGTTCGTGCCCACTTTTTCGCTTTGGGTAGGAGAGTAGGCGAGTCTTCAGTTTCTTTAGCATTGGTGAACTTGATCAGTCCCAGCTTGAAAGCCAACGCATCGGCTAAGTCGGGATTCAGCCTGTAGACCAACGGCTCGATCTCTTTCCACTGGATGAACAGCCCGATCGCACAGCCTGTCAACACTCCGACTACACTCCCGATCGGCATTCCTGCCACGTTTAACGCCTGACTGAACACGGGCACAACCCAGCGAGCATAGCCAAACATCGACACAGCCACAGACAGGGCAGCAAAGCTATAGCCTGCAATCATCCAGAGATTCTTGTCTAAGGCAATGTGCATCATGCCCTCAGCCACATCTCCAAAGTGGGAAAGGATGGAGGCTCGTGGGTGGTTTTCGGTGCGGTCATCGAAGTCTTTGAACACGGGTTGCCGCTCATCCACGTCGCGATCGCCGGTTGTGACTTTGGGTTTTCTGGTTCCGATAGCCATTATTTGAGTCCTCTCTGTTTTAGAACTGGAGTGATTTTCTCGATCGGAGCTTGCTTGATGCTGCTGACCGTGCCAGCCTCGTCAACCAATGCGGTGTAGCCAGACTGAGCGCTGCACAAGGCTGTGTTTGCGGGTAAGAGCCTTTTGCTGTCTCGGTTTCGTGGGTTGTAGTAAGCGTTGCTGCCTTCCACCATCGGAAACTTTTCATCAATCAGAATGCAGCGTTCAGCCCGTTTGAGGGCGATGCGTTCATCTCTGGCGACTTGTTCAGATGAACGAGTGATCGCTTGTTCTACCTGCTCTGTGGCTTGTTTGTGCTGGGCATCGGCGTTCTGTTTGGTAATCAACTCCATTGCGATCGGGGCAAGGCAAGCCGCGCTGACCAGGATTGATGCCAAGGGGCGATAGCGGGGATGAACGTTGAGGAAGTTCACTTTGCACCTCGCTCGATGGTCGGTATCTGAACCTTGAAAGTGATGCCTTGATCTCGAACCCAGTAGCCACCACAGAAGCAAGCGAGGCAGAGAAAGACAGTCACAATGCCGCCAAAGGTTGAACCGTCATCGTTGTGATACATCTCAGCCTCCTGCACAAACTACTTGGTGATCGACTACGGTTGCCGTACCGCGATTTGCCTCGCAGACAGAGACTTGTGTTATCTGAATGGCGGTTGAAATCGCAACTCCGATCGCGCATCCAATTAGAAAGAAGCCAGTGCGGTCAGCGTTGCGGCGTTCGTGATTCATTCCGCGCCCTCTGGTAGATAAATCCCTTCAGCAATTTGATGGCAGATCGCAATGACTAGGGGCATTGCGTGAACCGGGTTTGTCCAGTCACAATCGGCATGAGTCAGCAACCCGTGAGCGTCATAGTCTTCTGAGGTTTCACCATGCTCTGCCATGAAACCACCAAAGCTTGACCAGTCGTCTTCGTTGTAGACACAGCACTGATCACCCCAGGCGGCAATGTCTGTGAGAATTGAGAACTTCTCAATCAGGCAGAGCGATTCTAGGTAGTCGCCATAGATGGCTGCAATCTGGGCAAGCTTGCCGTCGTGATAGGTCAAGAGTGAATTTTTACTCGTCATAATGAGAAATCCTCAAGTGATTGTTTAGCGGTTGTTTGTGGGATAAAGCCAGCTTCAACTGTGGAAGGTGAGGGCTGGCTTTTGAGTGAAAACGTTTACCAATCTGCGAGCGTCGCTATCTCGGTATCTACTTTCTCGATTGGGGGCTGGCTGATCATTGGTGGCATCGTCGCAGGCGCTAACCAACAATTCAGAATGTGTTCTAACCCGTCTTTGGGGTCATCGGATTGCAGAATGGCGGCGACTTTCAGGAGTAGAGTTTGATGGGCTTTCTTTGACACTGAGACTCGCATTCTCTAGACCTCACTGCTTAAACGAAGGGCGATTTGATAAAGCCCTTTGGCATTGAGCCATCTCGCGTCTGTGGGCACTGCAATGCTTTTCTTAGCCAGTAGTCCAGCCATTCCCGGCAAAAGTGAACCGCCTCCCACTGCGATGATTGAAGTCGCAGCCGGAACACGGGTTGAGGCAGCTTTGACGAACGGCTTTAACCCTTGCTCAAACCACTTCGGCAAGGATTCGATGTATGCCGGTTTGAAGTTCCAATCGGGGTTTTGAGTGCCATAGGAGAAGTCACCTTTCTCGATGCCAGCGCGGATCAGGTGACGATCGCCTGGTCGTTTAAGATATTGCCGCACAGAGTCAGAGGTGGCAATCGCGTCAATCAGCTTCTCTACTCCAGCATCGGGAGCGTAATCTCGATAGGTCATCTGCAAGCCGTTGAAGGCAGAGACGATCGACGTTCCATTACCCAAGTCAAACAGCAGCGCGTTCGTGAAGTCGAACTCGTTCCTCAGCGCATAGGCAACGCCTGAACCTTCCTCTAAGACCTTCCCGATCGTCACTGTGATGGTTGAATCTTTGCCTAACAGTCGGACAGTGTGAACGCCCTCTAGAGCGGCACGAATAGCCTTACCAAACACTTTCCCGTCATGGACAGACGCACAAAGATTCAGCGCCCATTCTTTGCGGTAGGGCAGAGAGGTTAAGGCACTAAGCAGCAGTTGCAGACAGAGGTCTGCTTTACCGTCATTGGAGTCGGTGACGCGGTAAACGCCGCTCGGAGATTGAAAATAAGCATTCAAACCGCCGATCCACTGCTTGCCTGCCAGGTCAGAACGAACGCCGCTCAGATATTCGACATAGCCGAGATTGGCGTGTGTGGCACGTTCTGAAAGGTAGTGAACATAGGATTCCATCAAGGTTTGACCCATTGAGGAGGTTAGCTTGACGGCTCCGTTGCCCACGTCTAAACCGATGGGCGTAACTTGGTTGATGCTGCCAGAGTTGGGCAGGTTAGCTTGATTTGTTTGGGCGATCGTGGGGCTGATAGTCGCGTTCATAGTCGTTGATTCCTTTTGATAGAAAACCTTTCAGACGCATGGAAAAGGAGGGGTCATTCTGTGGCATCTCTAACCCGTTTCTGCCTTTTTTCGCCTGTCTATGAAATTGATGGTAGCATTTATCTATCTTCAGTCAAGCACCTATATATTATGAGTCATGCTCAGGAGTCAGAAGATTCATTCCCACTAATTCCAGATACGATGGATTCCATCACTGATGAGTTACCAGAGATGGATTGGAGCAAGATCAACCTTCCAGAGAAAAAGCCT
>Ga0209512_1003009_pt1 | contig 16637 bp, 11 predicted proteins | sample frozenSSSSmetaG_FD_184142 | JGI IMG/M metagenome (GOLD analysis project Ga0209512, IMG submission 184142) | Glacier valley bacterial and archeal communities from Borup Fiord, Nunavut, Canada, to study Microbial Dark Matter (Phase II) -... | ecosystem: Environmental > Aquatic > Freshwater > Ice >... | reverse complement strand
CCATTCGTGCAGGTCGGAACTTACCCGACAAGGAATTTCGCTACCTTAGGACCGTTATAGTTACGGCCGCCGTTTACCTGGGCTTCAGTTCGATGCTTGCACATCTCCCTTTAACCTTCAGGCACCGGGCAGGCGTCAGACCCTATACGTCGCATTGCTGCTTCGCAGAGCCCTGTGTTTTTGCTAAACAGTCGCTACCCCCTGGCTTGTGCCACTCATTTCCGGTTGCCCGGAGTGAGTCACGCTTATTCCGAAGTTACGCGTGCAATTTGCCGAGTTCCTTCAGCACAGTTCTCTCAAGCGCCTTGGTATGCTCTACCTGACCACCTGTGTCGGTTTCGGGTACGGTCTCTGCTAGAGTTATTTCCAGGGACAACGCCACTGCCGGGAGCAATCCAATAAGCCCCGACAACTTATGCCATCCGTCACTTCTAGCTGGTGCAGGAATATTTACCTGCTTCCCATCGACTACGCTTTTCAGCCTCGCCTTAGGGGCCGACTAACCCTGCGCAGATTAGCTTTACGCAGGAACCCTTGGTCTTTCGGCGACAGTGTTTCTCACACTGTTTATCGTTACTCATGTCAGCATTCTCACTTCCGATACCTCCAGCCAGGCTCACGCCTGACCTTCACCGGCTTACGGAACGCTCCGCTACCGCTTGCACATAAGTGCAAACCCATACCTTCGGCGACTGGCTTGAGCCCCGTTACATTTTCCGCGCAGGATCGCTTGATCAGTGAGCTGTTACGCTTTCTTTAAAGGATGGCTGCTTCTAAGCCAACCTCCTGATTGTCAAAGCAATCCCACATCGTTTCCCACTTAGCCAGTACTTGGGGGCCTTAGATGATGGTTAGGGTTGTTTCCCTTTTCACGACGGACGTTAGCACCCGCCGTGTGTCTGCCCGATAGTTCTCTTGGGTATTCGGAGTTTGGTTAGTATTGGTACCGCTCGCGCAGCCCGCAACCATCCAGTGCTCTACCCCCCAAGGAATTCGTCGGACGCTCTACCTAAATAGATTTCGCGGAGAACCAGCTATGTCTAGGTTTGATTGGCCTTTCACCCCTATCCACAAGTCATCCCAGAATTTTTCAACATTCACGGGTTCGGACCTCCAGTAAGTGTTACCTTACCTTCATCCTGCTCATGGATAGATCACCTAGTTTCGGGTCGTCATACGTCGAACTTAGCGCCCTATTCAGACTCGCTTTCGCTGCGCCTACACCTAACGGCTTAAGCTTGCTCGACACATGAAGTCGCTGACCCATTATACAAAAGGTACGCCGTCACCCCGCATGGGGGCTCCGACTGCTTGTAGGCTTCCGATTTCAGGATCTGTTTCACTCCCCTTGTCGGGGTGCTTTTCACCTTTCCCTCACGGTACTTGTTCACTATCGGTCGTAGAGGAGTACTTAGGCTTGGAGGGTGGTCCCCCCATGTTCAGACAGGATTTCACGTGTCCCGCCCTACTCGAGTCTCTTGCTGTTTGACGGCTACGGGGCTGTCACCCGCTATGGCCAGACTTTCCAGTCTGTTCGCCTTTATGTCACAAGAGCACTGGCCTGGTCCCGGTTCGCTCGCCACTACTACGGGAGTCTCGGTTGATGTCCTTTCCTCCGGGTACTGAGATGTTTCAGTTCCCCGGGTTCGCTTAATAACCCTATGTATTCAGGTCATTATACCTTTAAGCAATCCGCCAATTCATGCCCTCCCGAGGGAGAACAAGAGTTGGAAGACTGCAAAGGTGGGTTTCCCCATTCGGAAATAGCCGGATCAAAGGGTGCTAGCGCCTCCCCGGCTCTTATCGCAGCTTGCCACGTCCTTCATCGCCTCTCTACGCCAAGGCATCCGTCAGAAGCCCTTCAACGCTTGATCGTTTCTCAGCAAAACTCATGCATGGGCAATCCACGGGCTGGAAAGAGGTAGCCGGTGGACCCATGCCTGATTTTACATGTCAGACAATGTCTTCTCTCGAACCTGTCCTGAAAGCCTATGAGGGGCCGGACAAATTCTTCCTTCACAATATCAATGCCGTAGACCATGCGGTCAGCGGCAATCTCTTCATGCGATCATGCGAGCTCCTGGTGGAGCCAGACGGAGTCGAACCGACGACATCCTGCTTGCAAAGCAGGCGCTCTACCAACTGAGCTATGGCCCCGTTCCAGAAGAACGGATGCTAAGCCCAGGAGAGCTGTCGGCGACCAGGTCGCAGCCAAGGGTCAAACAACCCGAAGGGCTGGTAGGCCCGGGCAGACTCGAACTGCCGACCTTACGCTTATCAGGCGTACGCTCTAACCAGGCTGAGCTACGGGCCTATGGCAGCGCGACAGCCGGGAAACCCCAGGCTCGCGATCGCACACTCATCGTCGCCGGCCGGATGCCGAACGCTGATGAGCGTGAAATGAGGAAAGAGAAACGGAGACGGCGGCATCCCGCAGTTTATTGGAGCGTCAATAATGAACCTCGTGAGAGCTTCACTGGAGACGCATCCTTAGAAAGGAGGTGATCCAGCCGCAGGTTCCCCTACGGCTACCTTGTTACGACTTCACCCCAGTCGCTGACCCTACCGTGGTCGCCTGCCTCCCTTGCGGGTTAGCGCAGCGCCTTCGGGTAGAACCAACTCCCATGGTGTGACGGGCGGTGTGTACAAGGCCCGGGAACGTATTCACCGCGGCATGCTGATCCGCGATTACTAGCGATTCCAACTTCATGCCCTCGAGTTGCAGAGGACAATCCGAACTGAGACGACTTTTAAGGATTAACCCTCTGTAGTCGCCATTGTAGCACGTGTGTAGCCCACCCTGTAAGGGCCATGAGGACTTGACGTCATCCCCACCTTCCTCCGGCTTAGCACCGGCAGTCCCATTAGAGTTCCCAACTAAATGATGGCAACTAATGGCGAGGGTTGCGCTCGTTGCGGGACTTAACCCAACATCTCACGACACGAGCTGACGACAGCCATGCAGCACCTGTGTCCCAGTCTCCGAAGAGAAAGCCAGATCTCTCTGGCGGTCCAGGCATGTCAAAAGGTGGTAAGGTTCTGCGCGTTGCTTCGAATTAAACCACATGCTCCACCGCTTGTGCGGGCCCCCGTCAATTCCTTTGAGTTTTAATCTTGCGACCGTACTCCCCAGGCGGATTGCTTAATGCGTTAGCTGCGTCACCGAAATGCATGCATCCCGACAACTAGCAATCATCGTTTACAGCGTGGACTACCAGGGTATCTAATCCTGTTTGCTCCCCACGCTTTCGAGCCTCAGCGTCAGTAATGAGCCAGTATGTCGCCTTCGCCACTGGTGTTCTTCCGAATATCTACGAATTTCACCTCTACACTCGGAGTTCCACATACCTCTCTCACACTCAAGACACCCAGTATCAAAGGCAGTTCCAGAGTTGAGCTCTGGGATTTCACCCCTGACTTAAATGTCCGCCTACGCTCCCTTTACGCCCAGTAATTCCGAGCAACGCTAGCCCCCTTCGTATTACCGCGGCTGCTGGCACGAAGTTAGCCGGGGCTTCTTCTCCGGGTACCGTCATTATCGTCCCCGGTGAAAGAATTTTACAATCCTAAGACCTTCATCATTCACGCGGCATGGCTGCGTCAGGCTTTCGCCCATTGCGCAAGATTCCCCACTGCTGCCTCCCGTAGGAGTTTGGGCCGTGTCTCAGTCCCAATGTGGCTGGTCATCCTCTCAGACCAGCTACTGATCGTAGCCTTGGTGAGCCTTTACCTCACCAACTAGCTAATCAGACGCGGGCCGCTCTAATGGCGATAAATCTTTCCCCCGAAGGGCACATTCGGCATTACCACCCGTTTCCAGGAGCTATTCCGAACCAAAAGGCACGTTCCCACGTGTTACTCACCCGTCCGCCACTAATCCCGAAGGATCCGTTCGACTTGCATGTGTTAGGCCTGCCGCCAGCGTTCGCTCTGAGCCAGGATCAAACTCTCAGGTTGAGTTGACTATCTGACTAAAGCAGATCGACCCGAAGGCCGATTTGGCATTAGTTCTACGTATTTTTGACGAGAACCACTTCGCTGATCCGTAAGAACCAGCGACATGGTTGTATCTTTTCAAAAAGACCGCAGAGTGTCAGTATCGTCGTAATAACCCCGAAGGGTCATCGCTAGGACACCGCCGCCTGCGTTTCTCTTTCCAAATCAACGATTTCAAAGACCTGAACCGGAAGATTTCCAGTCCCACCGTTTAGCGCCAGGTGATGGCGGAGGCGGCGATGTAGTCGCCTCGGTAATCCGTGTCAAGCGGTTCTTTTTAAGAGAACCTCTTTTCGACGCCCGCTCCGAAAAGCGGCGGAGGCGGCGATGTAGTCGCCTCCGTTTTCCGTGTCAAGCGGTTCTTTTTAAAGAAGAACTTCTCTACTGCGGCCCCGCCCCGAAGGGCGGCGGAGGCGGCTTTCTAAAGAAGGCCGATCCCCGTGTCAACCGGGCTTTTCAGCCATTTCGCGAAACCGGAAACCGAAGCTTCCGAAGCCGCAAAAAACCGTCGGAGGAAAGCAGCGAGGCCACCCTCTTTATCGTTTCCGACGATTCGATTGGAGCGCGGAGACTAGTTGGAACCGGCTGCAGAAGCAAGAAGCTTTTACTTCTTTCCTCTTTGGGACCCGGAAGACTTTCGTCTTCCCGGCCCCGGCGGCCAGCCCGTCTCCGAGCGAGGTGGCGATATACGGACCGAGCATTTGGTCTGCAAGCGCCTTTATCGATTCCGGCCAAGTTTCTCGCCGAGTCCGGTTCACCGACCCGGGTCGGCAAGCCCTCGCCGCATGGCGGATCGGGCTGTCAGCCCGCTGCTATATAGGTGCGCAGGCTCTCGGCCTCGTGCGTCGCCTCGGCGATCTGGCATTTCACGACATCGCCGATCGAGATTACGCCGCTCAGCCGCCCGGCCTTGAGCACAGGCAGGTGGCGGATCCGGCGGTCGGTCATCCGTTCCATCAGGATCGCTACCGTCTCGCCAGGCTCAGCGAAGACCACCTCGCGCGTCATATAGTCGGCGACCGGACGGGTCAGGCAGGTCTGGCCGTCCCTGGCCACGGCGCGCACCACGTCCCGTTCGGAGAGGACGCCCACCACCTTGTCGCCGTCACAGACGATCAGGGCACCGACCCGTTTCTGTTCAAGCTCGGCACAGGCGCGGGAGAGGGTGAAGTCGGGGGCGATCGAATAGACAGCGCCCCCCTTGTCCTTGAGGATTTCGGCAACCAGCATCGGGGCGGTTCCTTCACTCTAATAGAGGGGCGGCCGCGGCGGGCCGCTCACCGACAGGATCGCGCAGGCAGGCGCGGGAATCAAATCACGAAGGTCTCTGACCGAAAAGCCGGGTAACCGGCCCGATTGCGAGTAGCCCGAAGACGAAACCGGCGGCGTGCGCCTCCCAGGCGATGCGCGCGCCCTCTACACCGGGGGCAAAGCCGATCAGTCCCGTCGCGGCATTGACCGCCATTATGACAGCGGTCGCGCTGAGCACTCGCCGATCCGTAAGCGCCCGTAAACGCCCATTGCGACCGCCCAGCAGTCGAATCGCCGCGCCCATCAGGCCGAAGACCGCCCCGGACGCGCCGACCACCGGATCATTGCTGGCAAGATGGACCAGGGCGTAGCCGAGAGAGGCGACCACACCGCACACTATATAGAAGGCGAGAAAGATGGCTGCGCCCTTCAGCCCCGGAAACAGGCGCGCGACGGGCGGACCGAAGGCCAGGGCAGCCACGGCATTGGCCGCCACATGGCCCCAGCCACCATGGACCAGCATTGCGCTGAACAGGCCCGGCCACCAATCACCATAGACCAGGGATGACGGTAGAAAGGCATAGGACAGCCCCCCGTCCGCAAGCCGCTGCTGCAGCAGGAACAGGAGCGGCATCGACAGCGCCAGCAGAACCGCCACGGGCGGTGCATTGAATATCTTCTCGCGAGGAGGGCCGTCGAATCGGCCGGGCGGCAACTGCATCAGCTTCAAATGCGCAGTGATCACCGCAATCTCAAGCGCTTCTTAATATCCCTATCCCATTTTGGCACGCGGATTGCCTGCCGATCCGTAAACCACGTTCGCGTGCGGAGCGCTGTAATGTCATTATTCCGGTTGAAGACTGTCCTGATCGTCGCGGCCCTGGCCCTGCCGACCGCTGCAGCGGCCCAGTCGACCGGATCGTCGGGTGCCGCCACCTACCAGGCCGGCTATGGCGCGGCGCGCTATACGACGGCCCGCCCCCAGACCGGTTCCACACGCGACGCCAACGGCAATCGCCTGATCGTCAACGGTCTGATCCAGAACGGGGCCAGCGCCTATGTCAGCGCCTCGGGCGGTGTGTCTTCCAGCTACAGCGGCGCCGGCGGCACGTCAGGTCAAACCGCCATCGGCGGATCCTCGGCCATCGGCAACAGCCTGAACGTTGTGGTGCAGGGCAACCACAACACCGTCATCGTTAACTCCACCCAAACCAACAACGGCGCAGTCACCGCCGGCACCGTATTGAACGGCACCCTGAGGTTTCCATGAGCATTCGCCAGCGTCGACTGAGGACTGCGGGCGCAGTCTGCACCGCGGCGGCTCTGCTGACCGGCTGCATCTCGGCGACCGCCAGCCCTGCGGGCCTCTACGCCACACCGATCGGCAATGCGCCCGTCACGGCTAACCCGACCCCCTATTCCGCCGCGCTCTTCTGTATGGCGGACTATGCCCGTCGCTATAACCTGCCCTCCCCGCGCATGGCGGTCGGCCGCATCAGCGATTACACCGGTACGGTCTCGGCAGACGGGGGGCGCCAGGTTACGGGCGGCGCTTCACTGATGGCCGTCTCGGCCCTGGCCAAGTCCGGAGCCCGGATCGTCGAACGCTACGACACCTCCGTATCCGAGCTCGAGCTGCGCTACGCCAACAATCGCCTGATCGGCGACGAGGGCGCGGGCGCGGGCGCGGGCGGAACTGACGATCAGCAGTATCGCCGGATCCTTGCCGGCCAGGTGCCCGGGTCGGACTTCTACATGGTCGGCGGCATCACCGAGGTGAACTACAATATCCGGTCCGGGGGCTTCGATGCGGCCGCCGGTCAGGCGTCGTCCGACACGCCGCTGTCCGTCGCCTTCAGCGGCAAGACCTTCGTGATGAATATCGCCATCGACCTGCGGCTGGTCCAGACCACCACACTGGAAGTGGTCGACGTGGTCTCCTACCAGAAGCAGATCATCGGCCGCGAGATCTCGGCCGGGGTGTTCGACTTCCTGAACGGCAATGTCTTCGACATCTCCGCGGGCGAAGGCGGCTTCGAACCCGTCCAGCTTGCAGTCCGGGCCCTGATCGAACGGGCCACCGTGGAATTCATGGCCAATCTGTACGGCGCTCCCGGCCCCGAGATCTGCCTCAACGCCTCCAACGACCCGCTCGGCGGCACCACCGGTCTCACCGGCGGCTACTATCCCGCCTACCCCAACACGGACACGAACAATGGCCAGACCCGCTCGGATCCGTCTCGCTGGCACGATCGGCGCGACCCTGCTGTGCGCCGCAGCCGCTACTGAGGCGATGGCGCAGGACGGCGCGATCGTCCTGAACAACCAGATCCAGATGGGCGACGTCGTCGCCGGTCAGACGCTGAATGTCGTCGACGCGGACGACCAGGTCACGGTCTCGACCTCGGCGCAGGGCAACAGCTTTTCGGGCGCCGTTGAAAACGGCTCGATCGCTGTCGATTCGACCCAGGAAATGAACGGCGACGCCCGGGCAACCACGACCATGACCCTGGGTGGCGACACCGACGGCAGGCTCACGGCGACGACCCAGGCTGGCGGCAACTATCTCGCAGCCGGTGCCTACGGGGCGGACCTGCGCGTGGACGCGAGCCAACTGGTCACAGACGGCGAGGTCGCCGCCAGCTCCACCATCACCGACGATTCGGCCCGTCTGCTGGCGGGCGCGACCGTCGAGGCTTCGGCTATCGGCAACACGACCGCCATGGGTGGTGAGGGATCCACGGTCACGGGCGTCATCAGCCAGGGCTCTGCGGCAACGATTCGCGCCTCAAACCTGGCCAGCACCCAGTATATCCCCGCCCAGGCCGCATTCAGCAGCCAGGCCATGGCCAATGCCGTGGCGGTTAACAACGACGCCGCCTCGAACCAGAGTCTCTACGTCCGCCAGCGCTCGACCGGCGACCTGATCGAGGCCGGCACCAGCGCCAATGCCGGCAATGCCTGGGATCTGGCCGGACGGGCCCGGGCCAGCGCCAACCAGGCGGTGTTCCAGAATCAGGGCGGTGCGCTGATTGCCGAAACGGATCAGGGCAACGTCGCCCAGGTGCGTGCCACGGCGATTGCGACAGCCTATGACTATGGGGCCGTCGAGGCCTACGCCCGGGCGGCCGGCAACGAAGTATCGGTCGGCAACAACGACGTCTATGTCGAGATCGACAATACCCAGTTCAACTCGGGCGGGGTCGACTCCACGGCCAGCTTCTCCGGCACCAACGGCTATGACGCCTATGTCGGTGCCGATGCCGTGGGCAATTCGGTGACCGGCTATGCCTGCTCGGAGTGCGCCGGCTATCTGACAGCCACCAATGTCCAGACCAACAACGGGTCCGTCACCGCGACCGCCAACACGACGGTGGCCGGGTCGGCCCGGGCGGTGATTACCGGCACCAATGCCGTGGGCAATGCGGCGACCTTCTACGTCTCGCGCCCCGGGCTCTGAGACCCGGAAAAGCAAAACCACCCGCGTCATGCGGGTGACGACCGACAAATAACACTTTAAAGTGCAGGGGCCCTTTCCTGTTCAGTGCAGGTGCCTGCCAATCAATGGCGGTCCACCGGGCACACGGAGTATCCCGAATGCGATCTGCCCGACTGCTTCTGCTTGCCGCGTCCAGCAGCCTTGTCCTCTCGCTGGTGGCCCTGCCCGCAGCGGCGGTGGCACAGGCACAGGCACCCGCCTCGAGTCCGGCGGCCACCGCGCCGTCCGATCCCTGGCCGCAGATCGCCAGCGACATACCCGCCGACTCCAATGTCCGGTACGGCCAGATGGCCAATGGCATGCGCTACGCCATCCTGCGGAACGCAACACCTCCGGGCCAGGCGTCCTTGCGTCTGCGAATCGACGCCGGCTCGCTGATGGAAAACGACAACCAGCAGGGCCTGGCCCACTTCATGGAGCATATGGCCTTCAACGGGACGACCAACATCCCCGAGAACGACCTGCTGCGTATCCTTGAGCGTCTGGGCCTGGCCTTCGGGGCCGACACCAATGCGGCGACCGGGTTTGACCAGACCTTCTACCAGCTGGAACTGCCCCGGACGAATGATGAGACCGTCGACACGGCCCTGCACATCATGCGCGAACAGGTGTCCGAAGGCCTGATGGCGGCGGATGCCATCGAATCGGAACGCGGCGTCATCGTCGGCGAGGAACGTCTGCGCAACACGCCGGGCCTGCGCTCGCTCAAGGCCCAGCTGGCTCTGCTCGCTCCCGGCCAGCGCGTATCGCATCGTCTGCCGATCGGTGATCTCGAGGTCATCCGCACCGCACCGCGCGAGCGGTTCGTTGAATTCTATGACGCCTACTACCGCCCCTCACGGGCGACGATGATCGCGGTCGGCGACTTTGACGTCGATGAGATGGAAGCCAGGATTCGCGGAGCCTTTGAGTCGTGGCAGCCCCGTGCCGCCGACGGACCCGAGCCCGACCTGGGCACCGTGGCACCCCGTGAACCTGAAACGCGCATTCTGGTTGAGCCGGGCGTCCAGTCGTCGATCCAGCTGAACTGGATCAAGGCTCCTGACAATGACCCGGACACGGTGACCGAACGCCGTGAGGCTCTACTTCGCAACCTTGGTATCGCGGTCCTGAACCGGCGGATGGGTGAGCTGGCCCGTAGCGACAACCCGCCCTTCCTCGGCGGTGGCGGTGGCCAGTCGACCCTGGTGAAGAGTCTCGAGATCGCCACCGTGACCGCAGCCTTCAACCCCGGTGAATGGCAGCGCGCACTGGAGACGATCGAGCAGGAGCAGCGCCGTCTGGTTCAGTTCGGCATCTCGGAGGCCGAGCTCCAGCGCGAGATCGCCGACAGCCGCGTGGCGCTCGAGAACGCCGTTGCCTCGGCCGACACCCGTCGCACCCCTGCCCTGGCCATGGGCCTTCTGGGTGCGGTCAATGGCAACAACGTTTTCACCTCGCCGCAGACCAACCTGGACCTGTTCAACGCGGCCGTAAACGGTTTGACCGCCGCCCAGGTCAGTGAGGCGATCAGGCCTGTATTTGAAGGCGGGGGGCCGCTGGCCCTCGTCGTCACCCCGGTCGAGATCGACGGCGGTCAAGCCGCAGTGACGGCGGCGCTGGAGGCCTCGCGCCTGGTCCCCGTGTCCGCGCCTGCCGTGCAGGCCGAAATGAACTGGCCCTATGCCAGCTTCGGAACGACCGGAACGGTTCAGGACCGTCACGATATCGCTTCGGTCGGTGCCACCGCAGTGACCTTTGCCAATGGCGTGCGGCTGATCGTCAAGCCGACGACCTTCCGCGACGAACAGATCCTGGTCGGCGTCAGTACCGGTCTGGGCAACCTGGGTCTGCCCACCGACCGTTCCGACCCCCAATCACTGGGCCCCCTGATCTTCACCCAGGGGGGACTGGGCAAACTGACGGCGGATGAGTTGAGTCGGGTCCTCAACGGCCGCATCTATTCGGCCAATTTCCAGATCGACGGCAGCACCTACCGCCTGACTGGCGGGACACGCCCGCAGGACCTGACGCTGGAGATGCAGATCCTGGCTGCCTATCTGACCGATCCCGGCATGAGGGCGGCCCCCTTCGAGCAGATCAAGACCTTCTTCCCGCAGATTCTGGCCCAGCAGTCGGCCACGCCCGGTGGAGCGTTCCAGCTTCAGGCGTCCGGATTGCTGGCCAGCGGCGACAGGCGCGAGGCCTTCCCGACGGCCGAGGACGTGGCCGGCTGGACCAACGAGGATCTACGCGCCGGCATCAGCCACGGGCTGTCGACCGGGCCAATCGATGTGGTGATGGTCGGTGACGTCACCGTTGATGATGCGATCGTTGCAGTCGCCGCGACGTTCGGTGCCCTGCCCGCACGCGGGCCTGATCTTCCCATAGCCCCGGGGGCCGACCAACTGCATTTCCCCGCCGCCACTGGCTCGCCGATCCAGCTGCACCATACCGGACCGGTCGAGCAGGCCCTGGGCTATATCGCCTGGCCGACGACGGACCAGGTCAATGACCGGACGGAGGCCCGGCAGGTTTCTATCCTGGCCGAAGTGCTGAAGCTTCGGGTCCTTGAGGAGATCCGCGAACGCCAGGCCCTGGCGTATTCACCCAGTGTAGGAGCGAGCGCCTCCGACGTCTTCCCGGGCTACGGGTCGATCTCGATCACGGCCCAGACCACGCCGGAGTCCCTGCCCGCCTTCTTCGACGCCGTCGATATGATCGTGGCCTCCCTGCACGACACACCGGTGACCGAGGACGAACTGAACCGTGCGCGCCTGCCGGTGATCGAATCGCTGGGTCGCGGCCGGGCAGGGAATGAGTACTGGTTGAGTGAACTGGCGGACCTGCCCAGCCACCCCGAGGCGATTGAACAGACCCTGACCGTCATTTCGGACATCGAGGCGATCACCCCGGCCGATATCCAGCGACTGGCCCGCCAGTATCTGACCGGCGACACGGCCTGGAAGGCAACCGTTACCTCGTCGGCCCCGGCCGCTGCGGCACCCTAGGGCGATCAAAAATGGCCCCGGCTCTGAATGAGCCGGGGCCAGTTGTTGTCTCAGGTTCGTCGATGGAGATCGACGTTCATACTGTACGGGATCGCGGATGACCCCAGGCTGAACAGCGGCTTCAGAACACCCGGCCGCCGACTCCGCCGTCCAGGGTGATGCTGGACCCCGAGACCGCCATGCCGGACATTCGCACGACCTCTTCGCGATACTCGGTGTAGGTTTCCTCCCGGATCATCGTCAGGATCTTGATGCCGGCACCGTAGCGACGCAGCAGCGAACGCTCATTGCAGTCACGCTCGGGCTTCTCGGGGCGGCATTCGACGCTGCCACCGCGACCGTGCCACAGGGCCTCGTGCTTGCGGCAGCTCATCGTCTCGCCGTGGTCGAAACTGACGGCACCCAGATATTCGGCGATGGTGACCTGCAGGGAGGTGCCGGCGAGACAGCGGTACAGTTCGCCCTCATAGCTGTCGTCGACCTCGCGGTCCGGACGAACCTGCGAGGCCGGGTGGGGCACGCTGCGATCATCGATGCAGACAGCCTGGATGACCACCCGTTTTTCGAAGCGACGACGCGACTCGAACGGCACGCGTACGACCTGGGACACCGCCGCCCCTTCGACCATCAGGCCGGAGATAGTGGTGGGATAGGGCTGATCGACGGTGACATAGGCCGAGCCACCGCCCTGGACATAGACACTGGAACCGGCGCGGGCGTTGACACCGGCGCGGGCAGCCGCGCTGGCACCGGCATTGGCGTTCACATTGACGTTGACGTTCACATTGCCACCACCGCAGCAGGGCGGGGGCGGCGGCTGCTGGCAGCACGGCGTCGGCGGCGGGGGTGGAGGTGGCGGCGGCGGGGGCGGCGTGCAGCAGGGCGGCGGCGGCGGCGGACACACCGGGCCACATTGGGCCGCAGCGCTGTCGGCAAAGGCCGTCAGGGCGATAAAGCCTGCCAGGGCTGGCAGCCAGGTCTTGATCCGCACCCGCATGGGCTGGACTCCCGATCATCTCAGATACACTCGGCCAAGCAAGAAACAGGCCGATCCAGTCGCCATTAAAGCGGAAAAGCCTTTCGTTTCCGTTGCGATCCGGCCTCGGCCCCATCCTTGCGGGACCGGGGGGCGGAGGCCGGAGCCATGTTCCATTCTGACACCCAGACCCTGATCGACACCTGGACCGTGCTGGGCGATGCAGCGGTGATTCCCGATCGGGCCGCCTTCGACCCCACGCGTCTGGGCCTGCTGCTGCCGCGCGCCTTCATGGCCGTGCGGCGCGGCGACGGGGCCGAGTTCCGCCTCGCGGGCAGCTGGATCGAGACCTTCCACGGCGACCGTCTGGCCGGCACGGCCTGGCTGCCGTGGTGGAGCGAGACCAGCCAGCCGCTGGTAGTCGACGCCATCACCCGCACCTTTCGCGAGGCGCGGCCGGTTGTCATCGTCGCCGGGGCGGGCGACGATGAGACGGCGCTGGAGATCACCCTGACGCCGTTGCGCGGGCCGGATGGCAACGCCGACCGGATCCTGGGCCTGTATGCCCCGACCACGGCCACGACCCGCGATCTGGTGGATGTCGATTCGTTGACGGCGCGGGTTTCGGTCGGGGTCGGCGACGCCCGACGCGCCCCGCTGAGTCTGGCCACGGTCGACGGCCGGCTGATCGCCTGAGCTCCTAGACCGGCTTCAGCGCTCCGGCATAGCGCTGCCAGTTCTGCACATAGTGGGCGGCCGAGGCCTTCAGCGCCTCGATCTGGCCCGGCTCGAGCTGGCGCACCACCTTGCCCGGCTGACCCATGACCAGGGAGTTGTCGGGAATCACCTTGCCCTCGGTGATCAGAGTGTTGGCCCCGATCAGACAGTTGTTGCCGATCTTGGCCCGGCCCAGAATCACAGAGCCGATGCCGATCAGGCAGTTGTCGCCGATCTCGCAGCTGTGCAGCATGACCATGTGGCCGACTGTGACGCCGTCACCGATGGTCAGGGGCTCGCCCGGGTCGGAATGCAGGACACTGCCGTCCTGGATATTGGTGTCGCGACCGATGGTGATCGGATCATTGTCGCCGCGGACAACAGCCCCGAACCAGACACTGGCCCCGGGGTGCAGGGTGACATCGCCAATGACGGTGGCATTCGGCGCGATCCAGTATTCGCCGTCTTGCGGCTGCTGCGGTTTCTTGTCCGCCAACGCATAGACTGTCATCAAAGCATAACCTTATCTGAAGCGAATGAGGGCTTTAAGCCTTCGTAAACCACGTTAGCATCATCCTGTTGATGCGATTCGAGGCCGCCATTTCGGCCCCGGATCGGAAACCGGATCAAGCCCGGTCCGGTCAGGCCCCAAGGAGGACGCGCGTGACGCGTTCCGGTCGACGGCGGATATGCCCGCTGGAAGTTCACCCTTCCCCCGATCCGGGCGGCTGCACGGCCTCCTTCGTTTCGTTTCTCCCCACGCTCGTACGAGGCGATGCTTTTCCGGCATCGCCTTTTTTCATGCCCTGGAGGCGCCCGTGACCAAACGTGCCGCTATGAGACGCCAGTCGAACCGCGAAGGTGTCCTTGATTCCCGCCAGTTCAGTGATGAGTCGCGTGCCCGACGGGGGTCAACGCACAGCGGCTGGTCGCCGATGCCGCATAATGATGATCGCGATCAGGCCTATCTGAAGACATTGAAGCCCCGGTCCGACGGCCAGGCCGAGATGATGGCGGCGATTGACGATCACAATCTGGTCCTGTCGCTGGGACCGGCAGGCACGGGCAAGACCTATCTGGCGGTGGCCAAGGCGGTCGAGGCGCTGGAGGCCGGCACCATCGGGCGAATCGTCCTGTCGCGGCCCGCCGTCGACGCCGGCGAATCGATCGGCTTCCTGCCCGGCGACATGGAGGACAAGCTGGCCCCCTATCTGCGGCCCCTCTACGACGCCCTGTCCGACCGGTTGAGCATGAAACGGGTCAAACAGCTGATGACCGAGGGGCTGATCGAGATCGCCCCGATCGGTTTCATGCGTGGCCGCACGCTGAACAATGCCTTCATCGTCGTCGATGAGGCCCAGAACTGCACCTATATGCAGCTGAAAATGCTGCTGACGCGGCTGGGCTGGCATTCAACCATGGTGGTGACCGGCGACCCGCAGCAGTCCGACCTGCTGCCGGGGATCTCGGGCCTGACCGAAATCGCTGAACGGCTGGCCCCGGTATCCGACATCGCCGTGGTGCGGCTGGCCGAACGCGACATCGTACGGCACCCGCTGGTCGCCAGCATGATCGGGGTGCTGTAGCCGACCCGCCACCGCTGACCGATCAGGCCGTCGCGGCCCCGGCCGCGGCGGCCTTTTCACGCGTGGGCGGTGCCGATTCACCCGCGTCGATCAGCCCGGCCGGGGGACGCGCGCCCATCCGGTCGATCAGGGCGAAGACGAACGGGTTCAGCGCAATCGACAGCAGGGCTGCCGCCAGAATCAGGTCGTGGGTTTCGCGACTGAGCGCGCCCAGCGACACGGCCAGGGCGGCGAGGATGAAGCTGAACTCGCCGATCTGGGCCAGGCTGGCCGCGACGGTGAGGCTGGTCGGGCGATCAAGGCGGAAGGCCGAGGTGATCACCAGGGCTGCCAGGGCCTTGCCGACGATGACAATGGCCAGCACGCCCAACACCGCCAGCGGCTCGCGAATCAGGATCGACGGGTCGAACAACATCCCCACCGAGACGAAGAACAGCACGGCGAAGGCGTCGCGCAGCGGCAGGGACCGTTCCGCCGCATTGTGGCCGAGCGGTGTGCCGTTCAGCACCAGACCGGCGACGAAGGCCCCGAGGGCGAAGGAGGCGCCGAATACGGCATAGGCGAGCCAGGCGATGCCGAGGGCGATGGCCAGAACCCCGAGGGTGAACAGTTCGCGCGACCGGGTATGGGCGATCCGGACCAGCAGCCAGGGCAGGACCCGCCCGCCGACAACCAGCATCAGGCCGACGAACACCGCCACCTTCAGCAGGGTCCAGCCGATGTCGCGGGTCAGGACGGCCAGATCCAGCGCGGTTCCGGCCGGCACAACCAGCAACGGCAGCAGGACCAGGGCGATGACGATGACCAGATCCTCGACGATCAGCCAGCCGACGGCGATACGCCCGACCTCGCCCTTGACCTGACCGCGCTCCTCCAGCGCCCGCAGCAGGACCACGGTCGAGGCGACGGACAGGGCAAACCCCATCAACAGGGCCTCGACATCGCCGAGTCCCAGCAGGGTCCGCCCGAGACCCCAGCCGAGGGCGGTGGCGGCGGCGATCTGGAACAGGGCCCCGGGGATGGCGACCTTGCGCACCTTCATCAGGTCCCGCGGCGAAAAATGCAGGCCAACGCCGAACATCAGCAGAATCACCCCGACCTCGGCCAGCTGCGGGGCCAGTTCGGTGTCGGCCACATAGCCCGCCGTAAACGGGCCGACGGCGATTCCCGCGACCAGATAGCCGACCAGCGGCGACAGCTTCAGCCGATTGGCCAACATGCCGAACACGAAGGCGAGGACGAATCCCCCGACCAGGGTGAGAATCAGACTGTCGGCGTGCGGCATCAGCGCTCCAGGGCTGCGGGTGGGCGGGGGTACGCACAGTCTATACGTCAAACGGGGCTGGAGGGCGGCACGGCGCGGCCGGGGCCGGATCCCCCGGTCCCGCCATGCCCGCCGGTCGTGAGGGATCATCCGCGCGCCGGAGTCCGGCCGCAGTGATGGGGGCGTTGGCGGAGCGCCGGGCCTTCGCCCGGTGAGGTTTGATCTATACCGTTTCGACGAAGGCTGACGCTCCGCGCGGACGGGCTTCCACATGCGCGGACCGTGGGCCTCGCTGTTGACGAGGGATCCTTCTGCACGCGGCGGGCAGGGATGGCAGCGACCATCTCCTGGACCGGTG
>Ga0209512_1003008_pt1 | contig 16657 bp, 12 predicted proteins | sample frozenSSSSmetaG_FD_184142 | JGI IMG/M metagenome (GOLD analysis project Ga0209512, IMG submission 184142) | Glacier valley bacterial and archeal communities from Borup Fiord, Nunavut, Canada, to study Microbial Dark Matter (Phase II) -... | ecosystem: Environmental > Aquatic > Freshwater > Ice >... | reverse complement strand
ATGAGAGACGTTTGTTATGAATTGATTCAGGGATAATTCCAACTGACCTGGCGCCAGCCTGACGTGCTGCTTCTGCAACAGTATGCATTAATCCGACTGTTGCGCCACCGTAAATAATTTCATGATGGTTATCACCAATTAGTTTCCCCAATTTCTTGGCTTCATCGAAATAGAGTTCCGGAATGGCATTACTTGAGGAACAAAAGACGCATATGTTCATTAGGTTAGAATAAAGATTGCGGTTAAAATAAAAAAAAACAGCTGCCAACCCGAGGTTAATCGTGCCGACAGCTGAAAAAAAAAAATTAAATATCGATATTCGCGTAAGTAGCGTTGTCTTCAATAAACTTACGACGTGGTGGAACATCGTCACCCATTAGCATCGAGAAAATGTGATCGGTTTCGGCTGGGTTTTCGATGGTTACCTGGCGTAAAGTACGCGTTTCAGGATTCATGGTTGTGTCCCAAAGCTGTTCTGCGTTCATTTCTCCAAGACCTTTGTAACGTTGAACATGAAGCGACTTTTCGCTTCCTCCGCCCCACTCTTCGATCAATTTTAAACGTTGAGCTTCTGTCCAGCAATACTGCTCTTGTTTCCCCTTTTTTACCAGGTAAAGCGGAGGTGTTGCAATGTAAAGGTAACCGTTCAATATCAGGTCGTACATATACCTGAAAAAGAAGGTCATAATCAATGTAGCGATGTGAGAACCATCGACGTCCGCATCGGTCATAATCACGATCTTGTGGTAACGAAGTTTTGAAAAGTTCAAGGCCTTTTGATCATCCTCAGTACCAATAGATACGCCCAATGCTGTATAAATATTACGAATTTCTTCACTGTCAAATACCCTGTGTGTCATGGCTTTTTCAACATTCAGGATTTTACCCCTTAACGGAAGAATTGCCTGAAACTTACGATCGCGTCCTTGTTTCGCTGTACCACCAGCCGAATCGCCCTCGACAAAGAACACTTCGCATAAGGCAGGGTCTTTATCGGAACAGTCGGCCAATTTACCAGGTAAACCGCCACCGGTAAGTACACTTTTACGTTGAACCAGTTCACGTGCTTTGCGTGCTGCATGACGCGCAGTAGCTGCAAGTATCACCTTGTTCACAATAATCTTCGCTTCGCGTGGATGCTCTTCAAGATAATTCGCGAGCATTTCACTTACGGCCTGATCGACGGAAGCGCTAACTTCGGAATTCCCAAGTTTGGTCTTTGTCTGACCTTCAAACTGAGGTTCCATCACCTTCACCGATAAAACGGCTGTTAATCCTTCACGAAAGTCATCACCACTAATTTCAAATTTCAGCTTCGAAAGCATTCCGCTTGTGTCGGCATAATTTTTCAATGTGCGCGTCAGCCCCCTTCTGAAACCGGTCATGTGTGTTCCACCCTCAATTGTATTGATATTATTGACGTAGGAATGAATATTTTCGGTAAAAGAGTTGTTATAACACATCGCAATCTCAACCGGAACATCATTCTTCTCAGTTGCAATATGGATTGTTTCATCGATCAGTCGCTCACGCGTACCATCCAAATAATCAACAAATTCAGCCAAACCTCTTTCAGAGAGAAATACTTCACTTTTAGGTGTGCCATTCTCTTCAACTATGCGGTTGTCAATAATCGAAAGACGAATACCACGATTCAAAAAAGCCAATTCGCGAAGTCGGGCAGCAAGTATATCGTATTTAAATTCAGTCGTCGTAAAAATTGTTTCGTCAGGAATAAACGTGATAATCGTACCGGTTTTATCTGATTCACCAATTATTTTAACATCTCCTTTCGGAAATCCTTTTGAATACTCCTGTTCCCATATTTTACCATCGCGGTGAATTTCAGCACGAAGGTAAGATGCCAGGGCATTTACGCACGAAACACCTACACCATGTAATCCACCGGAAACTTTGTAACTATCCTTATTAAACTTCCCTCCGGCGTGTAAAACAGTAAGAACCACTTCGAGTGCCGATTTATTCTCCCCGGTATGCAATTCCGTCGGGATCCCGCGGCCATCATCAACAACAGTTACTGATCCATCTGTATTAATAATTAGATCAATGTTTTGGCAAAAACCACCCAGTGCTTCATCAATTGAGTTATCAATCACCTCGTAAACAAGATGATGCAAACCTTTAATGTTAATATCTCCAATGTACATCGCAGGACGCATACGTACTGCTTCGAGTCCTTCCAGAACCTGAATGCTGTCAGCACCATAACTTGCAGATCCGTTGGATGGTTTATTCTCTAAATCGCTCATTCTATAAATAATTTTATTTAAAACAATAAACAGCCCCTTCCTGATTTCAGAAATAACAATTAATCATGCCATCAGAAACCTGGATTTAACCGTTGCAGCCATCAATTTTAAGAAACAGCTGCCCCATTTTTAGAGGTTTGCAAATATAATGAAAAATCGCTAACCGGCGAAAGAAAAGAGTAACAAATATTGCAAATTTTAAAAAAAATCCAACTTTATATCTTACTGAAAATCAATAAAAAAGCCTCTCAATTATTTGAGAGGCTTTTCAATCATCCGATATCTTTTATCAGAACGAAAAGGTCACTCCTGCCATCAATCTTAATCCTTGTGATGCATAACCAAGCCATTGTTCATTTTGGCGGTTTAGGAGGTTGTCAACCCGCCCGAACAGTTTAAAATTACTGATCAGATCGTAGGTTGCACCCAGGTTTAATTGGATTGCAGGATCAATTGAAAATTCTTTCGTTTCAGGCAATGCCGAAGAAAATGGACTGTAGTAATAGGTCATCGCTTTCCGCTTTCCAATAACTTCAACATCAGCAAAACCAGTCAACCGATCAATGATTCGGAGTCCGGCTGAGGCAGTTAGATCGAATTTTGGTTTCTGAGGAGCAAAAGACAGATTATCAAGGTTATAACTGTAATAATTTCCCTTCAGCACAACTGACAGATCTTTTCCCGAGACGTAAGAAAATTCCGTTGAAAGATTGAATATTCCTGCATTATCATATACCAGGTCGAAAGCGTTATTGTATATCCTTGGAGCCGGAATCGTACTGGAAGACGCGTCATCAAAACTATTTAAGACGTAAAAATAAAGGTCCTTTGCCTTACTGTACTTCAACCCGACATTGTACGATATTTCGCGTGTGATTTTACCCTTTAAACCTCCGGACAATACATAGGTATAATCAGTATTGTGAACATTGTGACGTGGATCAGCCCAATAGTTTTCGTAGGCAATATCGCCATAACGGTTATTCTTCAAATCGCCTTTGAAACTTGCATATAATGTCAGCATTCCTTCGATCGGCCGAAAGTTAGCTTCGAAATCGGGATATAGTTTCGTTGAATTCAGGAAACTCTTATCCTGAACTGCCACGAAATTAACTCCACCGCGTACAGACCAGTTATCGCCGTCCAAACGAACCGAAGGGGCAATCCTTACCCATCCCTCGGTCTTGGTACCTGGAAGCTGCTGAAATTCAATATTCATATTGTCAGTTTCGTAAATATTTATATTATCAGTTTTATAATGGTCATACGAGATATCCAAAATGCCACTTACACTTCCAAAGTTGTAATCAAATTTACCAAATAATCCTGCGCTTGTCTGTTTCTGTCCTGTTTTCGCATCGAAATAACCCATGTTAAAACCACCATTGAACTTCAGATCGCTCTCGTTTTTCTCATCACTTTTTAAGGCAATCTTTATATTTCCATTCTGATAAGCCTGTTTTGATCCGTATTGAAATGGAACACTTGCAGGAATCAGTTCAGGATAGCCATAATACCTCATTGCGTCGCGATCGTATGAAAGATCAGCCGACAGTATTGTACCACCAAGATTTAACGAACCAAATATTGCAGCATTATTCTGGCTGAAAGGATTTTCTACCCGATCGCCTCCTCTAAGTTTTGTCTTGCCATCCGAAGAGAGGTGACGCAAATGAAGTCCGAAAGTCGCAATTTTGGCTTTTGGCAGATTAAAGAAAAACTCGCCATACGCAGTGCTGAAAGTACCAAGTCCAAGTTTCAGATAACCTAATCCTAAATCTTTAGATGGCAATCCATTCACATCGGCGGCACCAATTGGTGAAGCGGTAAACCCTGTTTTAACGGGATGGCTTTCGATCGAATATTTAAATTCAGGCGTGAAACGCGTGGTGTCATCGATCACCGGCATCAGGTTTACCTTATTGGCATTCGAGATACTGGGTCGGTAAGCTTTCATCACTTCTACCGACTGATTGAGCTTTGTTGTGTCTTTTTGCGCCACAGCCGAAACAGCCGACAGTGCAACAATTAAAAGAAAAACTGATAATGAATGATATATTTGTTTCATAACTCTTTCTGATTTATTTCTTTTTCGATCCTGCACCCGATGCGTTTGTTTTTGTGTCGGATGTTCCCGATCCGGTGGCTTCCTTCGATTCCAGTTTTTGAAGATACTGATTGGCTTCATCTAATATACCATCATCTTTTTGCACGTAGTTCTCGATGATGCTCTTCAAAGTATTTGTAGCCTGGAAAAGATCATTCCCATTTTCGTAAACATGAGCAAGCAATATGAAACTTTTAGCCAGCCAGTATTGATGTGGTGTGTTCTTCTCAATAAAATCCATCACTTCATTTTCGGCTTCTTTCAACTTATTGTTTGTATAATAATATTCACAAACCCGGTATTTGGCTTCAGCTCCTTCAAGAGATTTCGAATCGGCAGAAAGTTTCCGCCATAGTGGCAATGCTTTCGCCGGATCATTCAACGCAACGTAAGCTTTTGCAGATTTAAAGGAAGCTTCACGTTCCAATTCGGGAGGTATTTTATCCATGCTCCTGATCTTCCAGCCAATCTTCGCTACAGCATCGAACTCCTGCAATTCATAATGACAGCGCAAACGTCCGGCAAGCGAAAGCAAGGTATTGTTATTGTTGTTTGAAACTGTTTCAAGGCGTTCATAATAGCCAAGCGCTTTTTTGAAGTCACCCGCTTTGTATGTCAACTCGGAAGCCCTTATGAGTGCATTCTCGGTGAAGATGTTATCGGGCTGAGAAAGGATAAAACCGTAGTCCGAAATTGCTTCTTCAAACTCACTATCCCTGAATTCAGTCTCTGCCTTATAAAAATGGACATTTAATGCGAAACTTCCTGAAGGAAAGTTCTCGAGATATTTCCCAAGTTGCTCTTTTGCCCGTGAATCCTTAGCCATGTAGAGTTTTTCGGCAGCATAATAAGTAAGCGAATCCTGTTCGTTTTCTGAAGGAGTTGCAGAATTACCAATTTTCTTCGTATAGGAAATATATTCACTCACATTGTTGTTTTCGACAGCGTTATTTTTAATTCCTGCCATTGCACCTTTGGCTTCAGGGCTATTTGGATAGTTTTCGGCCACCTGTTTATAATATGCAACCGATGCGTTATAATCATTTCGGTTGTAAGCCAATAGGCCCAATTGAACCAAGGCTTTAGGCTTATAAGGACTGGAAGGAAATTTCGATATTAGATTCTGGTATTTTACTTCAGCCTTTTCACCATCCTGTAATCTTTCACACGATTTACCCGTTTCGAACAAAGCGTCATCGATATAATTAGATTTTGGAAACTGGGTCTGCAATTTATCCAGATCGTTGATTTTTAACTTATTTTCATTCAACAAACCATGACAGAAAGCCTTTTGAAACAAAGAATAGTCAGAATCCAAAGAACCGGCTTCGTAGGCCATTTGATAATTGGTGATCGCCTCACTGTACCTCGTATCGGCAAAGTTGCAGTCTCCAAGACGGTTGTAAGCATCGGTATAAAGCGGTGAACTTTTATCTGTCCTGCCTTCAAAATATTTTTGAAACCAGGGTATTGCAAGTTCATATTGTTCTTTATTGAAATAATTGTATCCAATATTATAATTCGAGATTGGGTATTCTTTTAACTTAGAAGCACCTGGCACACCCTGAAATTTTTTGTAATCGGGCACTGCCAATTCACTTTTTCCCAAACGGAAATTAGCATCTCCACGCCAGTAATACGCCAAAGCCCGTAATTCATTGCTCCGATCGCCATACTCCAGCGATTTATCAAAGAGTTGAATGGCTTCTGCAAATTTCAAATCCCTGAAGAACTCAATCCCCCGGTTCAAAGCCACTCTTTGATAGGCTTTTTTAATGGCAGGACTCTTCACCTTAATTTTCTCGAGTGATACAAGCGCATCCTTATAATTACGGGTGGTCATAAACACCTTTACCAGATAATCGTAGGCCACATCATTTTTCTCCGAATTCGGGTATTCCGAAATATAGCGGTCGAATGCTTTAATTGCCTCGTTGAACGGAGAATAATCGAGCTCGTAGGTAATCTTTGCATATTGAAATAGTGCATCCTCCCTGATCTTCGGATCAAAGTTCAGATTCGAAGCATTCTGAAATGCAGTCATTGCCCTTTTCTTATCCCCTTTTTTAATGTAAAGACCTGCCAGTTCGTACCAGGAATTCTGAGCAAAAGCATCTGTCCCTTTTGCTGCCTTTTCCATATTTTGAATCGCCTTATCATTCTGACCCTCTTTGCCGAAACAAAAACCGGCCACATAGTATTGCTGTGGAGTTACATCCTTGCTTTTAAGGTAGGTCTCAATATATGGAATTGCTTCTTTGTATCGCTTCAATTGATAGTACGAAACACCAAGCACCTTCGATAACTCTGTTTTTCTTTCTGTTGTTGCACGATCCATCAATGACGGGGCGATTTCGACTACCTGCTCATATTTCTCCTGGGCAAAATAGATTTGAACCTTATAGAATGGGATGATCGCCGCATACTGAGGTGTTTTTTCAATCTTCTCAAACTCCTGAAGTGCAACATCATATTTACCTTCAAGGTAATTAATATGCGCCCAATAGTATTTCGAAGCATCCGAAAAAGTACCCGGCCTGTCTTTCAATTCAGCAAAGAAAACCTTTGCGATGTTATTATTGCCCGCTTCGAGATTACAAAAACCCGATTTAAACTGGTACTCCTCCTGCTCTTTTCCCGTCAATGTATTTCGCTCGATCTTATTAAAGGAAACAAGCGCCTGTTTATAGCGCTTCTTATTAAAATCGGCATTGCCCAATCTAAAATAGGCGCTGTTAATTCGTGGCGATTCCGGTGCCGCCTTAATAAACTCCTCCAACATGCTCCTCCCCTTTTCATTTCCCATTTCGAGGTAACAAACAGGAATATGGTAATCAGCTTCATCCACAAAGACGGAACCGGGTACAGCGATCTCGCGCAGTTTCTGAAATTCATGAATGGCAGAGCCGTATTTTTCGGCATTAAACAACTCCATAGCTGTTCGTAAGGTCTCTTTACTGTTCTCCGAAGTAAGCACAGGCTGTGAATACGCAGGAAAAGCATAAAAGAAGAAAATCACGAACGCCTTAATTATCTGGCTTTTAATTTTCATTTTCATAGAATCAAATCCAATTATTTGAACATACAATTAAGCAAATATTCCACAAAATCATTGTTAAACCAAACATACTCTTAATAAAAATCATTAAAAAGCATTAGTTTTGTGCTAACGTGGTTTTACAAATATAGACTTTTAAAAAAACTTTTCGAATCGTGGAGCCAATCATTGAACTGAAGGATGCAGACATTTATCAACGTGAGACGTTGGTTTTAAAGAATATCAACCTGTCAATCAATAAAGGAGAATTCCTTTATATTATTGGAAAGGTGGGAAGCGGTAAGTCAAGTTTGTTGAAAACTTTTTACAACGAATTGCCTTTAATCGTCGGTACGGGCACCATTTGCGGGTACCAACTCGATAAAATCCGGGCCAGAGAGGTTCCTTTTCTTCGACGAAAACTGGGAATTGTTTTTCAGGATTTTCAGCTTTTAACAGACCGTACCGTTTACAAAAATTTCGAATTTGTATTAAAGGCAACCGGATGGAACAACGATAAATCGATTAAGAATCGAATAAATGAGGTGCTTACGATGGTTGAAATGGGTCACGCAGGTCCACGTATGCCTCACCAGCTTTCTGGCGGCGAACAACAGCGTATTGTGATTGCCAGGGCATTGCTGAATAACCCGGAAATCATTCTTGCCGACGAACCGACGGGGAATCTTGATCCTGAAACCTCCGATGCATTGCTGCAGTTGTTTATGGATATCAACAAGGAAGGCAAAACGATCGTCATGGCGACGCATGATTATCCGATCATCCAACGGTTTCCGGCGCGTAAAATTATCTGCGAAGCAAATACAATCAGGGAACTGGCTGATGATACCGAGATTATCGATTTTGAATCGTTACTGGAGGATTTGCCGACGGAATAAGATTTAGAAATACATTGATACACCTTTGATATTTCAACTTATATCAATGTATTCCAATTTTATAAAAATTCCTTATAAATCTCCACCACCTTTTTTTTCTCGTTGCACCAGTTAAACACCTTAGCGGTTGCAATTGCATTTTCACGCCACTGCTTCACCGATTCATCATCCGTAAGCATTGCCCGGATTTTAGCTGCCAGTTTTTCAGGTGAACGGTTCGTAATAATCTTGCCGATCTGCCGATCCACAACAATCTTCTCCATTTCGGGCATCCCTGAAACAAGAACCGGTATTCCTGCATGGATATAATCGAATAACTTGTTAGGCAATGAGTAGCGGTAGTTCAAACAGATATCTTCTTCGGCTGACAAACCAAGATCGGCCTGCATTGTAAGAAATTTCAACTCTTCGAATGGTACCCTTCCGTAAAAGATAACGCGGTTGTAGAGCGAAGTATTCAAAACAAGTTTTTCAAGCTCCTTCTCTTCTTCCCCCTCGCCAACAATAAAAAACATCGCCTCGGGAAGAAATTTCATCGCATTGATAATCATTTCGAGACCACGCCCCTTGTTTACAGCACCCTGATATATTAATACTTTAAGTCCTTCGTGCACCAAACGGTATTCAGGAGGGAAATTTTTAATCGGATGAAATTCGGGTGTATTCCGGACTAAATCGACACTTATTTTATATTTCGCCTCAAGATAGATGGCGATTGATTCGCTGATCGTGTAAACATGACGTGCTTTTCGGATCAGCGACCTTTCGATTACCCGCCAGAACCAACGTCCAAAAGGCTTTCCAATCATCTCTGCACTCTCGGTAGAGAGATCGTAACTATCGTAAACAAAAGGTTTTCCTTTGAAAATAGCTGTAATACCAATGCCGGGAAGCGCCCCTAATCCATTGGCAACAAACACATCAAATCGACCTTTTAGCGCAAATAGGAATAACCTGATATTAAACTCAAAGTAAAAAAGACGCCCGTTACGGAAGAACATCTCCAACCGATGGACAAGGTAAGGCCGTTTCAATTCAGATTTATCCCTGAATATACTGCCAACCAGTGTTACATCAAATCCCATTGATTGCAGCGTTGTGGCCGTCCGATGTACCCGGTAATCGGTAATCAGATCATTGGTGACTGCAAGTAAAATCTTCTTCAAAACTTCGGAAACTTTTTTAGTTCAACATCAGATAAAAGCCAGTTGTGTATATTTGCCGAAAATACGTTTAAATGTACCACCTTAAACACAACTTCTCCCTCAAAAGTAACAATACCTTTGGGATATCAGCAAATGCGAAACACTATTTAACTGTGGATTCACCTGAAGATCTGATTCTGTTCTTCAGGGAGAATAACCCTGAAAAGAATGAAGAACGACTATTTCTGGGAGCTGGAAGTAACCTGCTATTCGTCACTGACTTTAATGGTATTGTAATTCGCCCCGAGATAGTTGGAATTGATTTAATTTCAGAAGATAATGATGTTGCAGTAGTTGAAGCTGGTGCCGGCGTGGTCTGGGATCAATTTGTTGACTGGTGTGTTGAACGAGGTTTTGGCGGCGTCGAAAATCTCTCTTTAATTCCTGGGAATGTTGGTGCAGTTCCCGTTCAGAATATCGGAGCTTACGGTGTTGAAGCAGAATCAGTCATTGCTGAAGTGAAAGGGATCGATTTGGATACATTTGAATATAAATCATTTAATCACAGCGAATGTCAGTTTGGGTATCGCACCAGCTTATTTAAGGCAACGCTTAAAGAGCGGTTTATGGTGACCTCCGTGATTTTTCACCTTGCTAAGCATCCTGAATTTCATCTCGAATACGGCGCATTGGAAACCGAGGTTCATAAATTAGGGGAGAAAAACCTTCAGAACATACGAAAAGCCGTTATTTCGATCCGCGAATCAAAGTTACCCGATCCATCCATCGTTGGAAATGCCGGAAGTTTTTTCAAAAACCCCATCGTTTCGGAAGCGACAGGCAATGCACTGAAGAAGAATTATCCGGATATTCCAGAATATCGTGTCGGATCAGGTTTCGTAAAGCTGGCTGCGGGGTGGCTCATCGAAAAAACCGGCTGGAAAGGACGATCGGTGGGAAATTCAGCGGTTCACGATAAACAGGCACTTGTAATCATCAACAAAGGAGGCGCCACTGGAAAAGAAATCTTTGAGCTGTCGGAAATGGTGGTGAATGATGTTTTACAGAAATTTAATATTGAACTGGAAAGAGAAGTTCTGGTGATAAGAAATTAGCGACTGGCGATTTGAAGCTGGGGGCTGGCAAACTTCTGCCTAACAAGGGTCAAAAACTGCAGGTAGCCAATTTTCACTTCCAAATCGCACTCTTATTTAAAGCATTTTGATACCTGGCAGCATTACGGTTGTGTTCTGCAAGTGATTGGGCAAAATTGTGGTAGCCCGAAAAATCCTCTTTTGCACAGAAATACATGTATTTATGATGTTCTGCATTCAAAACGGCATCTACACTTACAATATCAGGGAAGTTGATTGGACCCGGAGGAAGCCCTATACTTTTATAAGTATTGTATGGTGATTCAACCGATAAGTATTCAGTTAAGACTCTTTTAATCTGGAAATTGCCCATCGCATATTTAATCGTGGGATCTGCCTGAAGTAACCATCCCTGCTTTACCCGATTGATATAGACGCCTGCCATGCGTGATTTTTCATCATTCTTATTGGTCTCTTCCTGGAGGATAGAGGCGATTGTTACTACCTGAAGGGGTGTCAGTGCCAGATCAGCCGCCTTTTTCTTGCGCTCATCGTTCCAAAAGTGGTCATATTCCAACTTCATTCTTTCAATAAACTTTGCCGGAGAGGTGTTCCAATATAATTCGTAGGTATTTGGGATAATGAGCATTGGAAAAGATTCGCGCGTGAGTCCATAGTTGGAAGCGATTTTATCGTTATTCAAAGCACTTAAAAAAGCGGCCGAATCGGGTTCAAGGTAATAGGCTAACCGGGCAGCAAGATCTTCCCGAAACCTGATATTATTAAAGGTGACTTTAACTGGCGACTGGATTCCTGACCGCAAAACGTCAATCACTTTGTTATTACTCCAACCTTCGTTTAGCTTATAAGCACCTGGTCTGACATTTTCAGGATATTTCTTCCGTGCTGCCACCCATTGAAATGTAGAGATACTCTTAAGAAATTTATGACGCTCCAACGAATCAACTACCTGCAGAAAATTGGCACCGGTAGGAATATAAAGGATCGATGTCTTCTCTACATTCTCCTGAAATAAATTATTATATATCCGGTAACCCCAGACTGCTGCTGTTATTACTGCAATGCAAACACCAATAATCACCCACTTCCCTGCTTTGGGGAAAGCCAACAATCTGTTCTTATTGTTTAAACTCATTTATGATTTATTTGATTCCTATTTCCAGCATTAAAAATCCGGTACGAAGTTACAAAATTCGACCGGAAATATAGAATCAGTCCCTTCCCTGATCGGTTGGTCTTAAGTCATGTCCCTTTTATTTGTATTTTTGTGACTTGAATATATTTAATGAACATTGATTATAAATTTTTTCTATGCATCAGATAAAGCTTGCAGACAATATATATTTTCTTGGATTCAACGACCGCAGAACTCAACTTTTCGAGAATATCTGGCCCATTCCAAACGGGATCTCCTATAATTCGTATTTAATAGACGATGAAAAGATTGCCTTGATCGATACTGTCGAAAGACAGTTCATCGAAGATTATCTCGACAAAATCGAAACCATTATCGGCGAACGGAACATTGATTATTTGATCATTAACCACATGGAACCAGATCATTCCGGTGCGTTGAAAGCCATCAGAGCACGATATCCTGAGATTACATTGGTCGGTAATAAGAAGACTTTCGGACTGGTTGAAAGTTTCAGTGTCGATCCCGGCAAAGTGGTACTTGTCAATGACAATGATACCCTCTCACTTGGCAAAACGAACCTACAATTTCAAACTATTCCAATGGTTCATTGGCCAGAAACAATGGTCACTTACGACGAAACCCATAAAATTGCCTTTACCGGCGATGCTTTCGGCAGTTATGGAACCCTCGACGGGGGTGTTTTTGACGACGAGATCAACCTCGATTTTTATGAGGTCGATGTGATGCGCTATTTCACAAATATCGTTGGTAAATATTGTGCCCATACACAAAGAGCCATGAAAAAACTCGCAGTTCTTGATATCAAGATGATTGCAGCAACACATGGTCCCGTATGGCGCACCGATTTAAACTGGGTGCTAAGCAGATATACCAAATGGAGCACTTACGATATGGAACAGGGATGTGTAATTGTTTACGGCTCGATGTACGGCAACACGCAGAAAATGGCAGAAGTGATTGCGCGCCAGTTGAGTGTTCGCAGAATAAAAAACATCCGGGTTTACGATTCCTCGAAGACCCATTCCTCTTATATTATTAACGACATCTTTAAATACAAAGGTTTCATAGTCGGGAGCTGTGCATACAATAATGCCCTGTTTCCTAATGTCGAAACATTGCTATCGACCATCGAGCACATGGCACCTAAAAACCATTATCTCGGAATATTTGGCAATTTTCTCTGGAATGGCGGCGGCGTAAACAATCTTGGTAAATTTGCAGAGATGATTAAATGGGATCTTGTTTATGAACCTATTGAAGAGAAGGGGTCGCTAAAAACCGATAAGTACAGAATGTGCATTGAAATGGCAGACGCGATGGCTGACAAGTTACTTCAATAAGCTTAAAAGTCAGAACAGACAACTAAAAATAATATTTGTTTGAATGAATGAATTATTTGAGATAGTATTGCACACTGACGATGCCTTGATGCGAATAGTGGCCAACAATGTGACTGAAGCCTATGTGATCCTTTTCGTTATTATTTTCCTTGAGACTGGAACCGTTTTTTTTCCATTCCTGCCTGGTGACGGATTGCTGTTCTCTGCTGGGGTAATCACTGCTTCAACAGCGCTTAATATCGTGTGGCTGGTTCCTTTACTAATACTGGCAGCAGTTCTGGGAAATCTCTCAAACTATTGGGTTGGATCCTTTTTTGGGAAGAATCTTGAAAAGAGCCAGAATCGTTTTGTGCAAAAATATTTGATGAAATACATCATCCAGACGCGTTATTTTTACGATAAACACGGAGCCAAATCAATTGTGATCGGTCGCTTCTTCCCTGTAATCAGAACATATATTCCATTTTTTGCCGGACTTTCAGGATTCAAATATCATGTATTCTTTGTCTATACAATCATCGGATCGGCCCTATGGGTACCGTTTTTCTCGCTGACCGGTTATTTTATCGGTGAAAATGCATGGGTGAAAGAAAACTACCTGATTATATTCCTTGGATTGATCATTGTTACCCTCATGCCTTTCTTCTATAATGTAATCAAACTTATATTTTCAGGAAAAAGAAAAGAATAAGTCTTAAACGAGGGAATTATAACGTTATTCGCTTGTCATAAGACATTGGGAAACCGCCCCGGCATAATTTAGTTTGAAATGATGGAAACTCCGTTAATAATTGGTCTGATTGTTTTAAATCTAATAGTCACTGTTTTACTGCTATTCTTAAGAAGTAAAAAAAGCCCTGAACTATCTAATCGGATTGATGAACTGGACAGAAGTCTTGCCAAAATTGAAGCGACGCTCCGGGAGGATTTTAGGATCAACCGCGAAGAGAACTCAAATATTGCAAAGGAAAATAGAACTGAACTGAACGCCACGCTTAAAGATTTTCAAAGAGAGCTAGCTGTTACATTAAAGGAGATTACCAGCCAATCGAAAAGCGACAGTGTTTTGCAACGCGACACATTAATCAATTCATTTAAGGGATTTCAGGAAACATTCGATAAAAATGTCGAATCGTTCAATCAATTGCAGCGCGAAAAGTTCTCATTCCTTGGCGAAGAACAGAAAAGGATGGTCGACAGTACTGAAAAACGGCTTGAAGAGATTCGTATAACAGTGGATGAAAAGCTGCAGAAAACTCTGAATGAACGGCTTGGGCAATCGTTTGAACTCGTTGTAAGGCAACTGGAGAATGTCCAGAAAGGTCTGGGCGAAATGCAAACGCTCGCGCAGGATGTCGGAGGTTTAAAACGCGTTCTCAGCAATGTGAAGATGCGCGGAAGTATTGGTGAAGTGCAACTGGCGATGTTGTTGGAACAGATTCTCGCACCGGGTCAATATGAAGCCAATGTAAAAACGAAAGTAGGAAGTGCAGAAGTCGTTGAATTTGCGATTAAACTGCCAGGCCGCGACGAAAATAACTCAGTCGTTTGGCTGCCCGTCGATGCCAAATTCCCAAAGGATATTTACGAACAGTTGCAAGCCGCACACGACACAGGTGATCTGCTAAAGATAGATGCTGCACAGAAGTTGCTTGAGCAGACCATCAAAAAAATGGCCAAAGACATTCACGACAAATACATCGATCCGCCAAACACCACCGATTTTGGGATCATGTTTCTCCCCTTTGAGGGTATTTATGCCGAAGTTGTGCGCAGGGCTTCATTATTGGACGAATTACAACGAACCTATAAGATTGTGGTAACCGGTCCAACCACTTTGGCAGCAATACTAAATAGCCTGCAAATGGGATTCAAAACACTTGCTATCCAGCAACGCAGTGGTGAAGTCTGGAAGATTCTGGGAGCAGTCAAAAAGGAGTTTGAATTATTTGGAGGCCTTGTAGAGAAAGCGCAGGGAAATATTCAGACGGGGCTTAATCAGCTCGATGATGTATTGGGTAAAAGAACCCGTGCTATTCAGCGAAAATTAAAGAGTGTGGAAGTGCTGGAATCAATCGATAGTAAAAGCATCTTACCAGAGTTGGTGGATGATGAACTTGCAGAAGATTAAACCTTTCAGGAGCTTTTACAAATTTTGTTAACCTTTGGATACAAACACTTTATTCTACCAGGTACCGCCTGGCGAAAATAGAAAATCCGTTTGACTGTCAATGTCGTATAGCCATTGATACCCTTTTGTCTCTCTCTTGCAAAATGGTTCCAACAGGGAAACCATATGCTCGTACCCCCCGATTGTCAGGTCACAGAAGAATTTATGTTTCCCCGATCTTACAATTCCGGTATCCTCGTCTGAAATCCGGAGTATTAAGTTACAATTGCGTGCCTGGATAAAGTCAACCGTTGACAAATCAAGGTGTTTTTTGTCAACAACAATTATCTGCTGAAGGATTTGCTGAAACTTAATGGCCTGCAAACTGTCAAAGTCATAAAGCCGCACGATGTTATCTCCGAATTCATTTATCTTGTCGATATAGTCCAGTTGCATTTTGAAAGATTATCTGTGTAATTTAAACGCTATTCTGCAGCTCAAAAGTACATATTTCTACCCATCGATCAGAATCGGATTCTATTCTACTAAAAGCAGATCAGTTAATACCTTAATTTCGGATTGGTTTAGCAGAAAATCTTTTAAAATTTAATCAGGAAGATTAGGGAGAGACTAAACATCGTTTTAAAATTTATGTTTTAAGGCATCTTAATATTTGCCAGCCCATTTTAAAATTTGTATTTTTACCCTTGTTTAAACATTGATTGATAATTTAGTTTAATAAAACTATTCAACAGTAAATTTAAATATCATGGCAATTAATTTACAAAAAGGTCAGACCATTGACCTGCGAAAAAACGATAAAGGAGACAGTTTTGACTTATCACAGGTAACTGTTGGATTGGGTTGGGATATCCGCAAGAAAAAAGGGGGATTCCTGAGTGGTTTATTAGGTGGAGGTGACAAAAGCGATGATTTCGATCTTGACGCGATTGCATTTCTGCTCGATGCAAATGGAAAAGTAGTTAACCTGGGACGTAAAGCCAAAATGCCCAACGGAAAAGAGATTAACTTGTACGAAGGTGATGTTGTCTATTTCAACAGCCAGAAACATCCGTCAGGAAACATCTGGTTAACCGGCGACAACCGCACAGGTGCTGGCGAGGGAGACGACGAACAAATTATTGTCAGACTTGATTCGCTCGATCAGAAATATCAAAAGATTCTATTCATGGTTACTATTTATCAGGGTAAAGCTAAAAATCAAAGCTTTGGTATGGTTGAAAATGCTTTTATCCGTGCGGTAGATGCGAGAGGTAAAGAGATCGTCAAATACAACCTTTCCGGCGACGCTTCGTTAAACGGGGTTTGTGGAATGATCTTTGCCGAAGTATACCGACGTGAAGGAACCTGGAAGTTCAGAGCCCTTGGCGAACCTCAGGCGACTGATAATTTTGTAGAAATATTGAAGAAGTATATCAACAACTAAAAATCAATTCATTATGGCAATTAGTTTA
>Ga0209512_1003002_pt1 | contig 16698 bp, 16 predicted proteins | sample frozenSSSSmetaG_FD_184142 | JGI IMG/M metagenome (GOLD analysis project Ga0209512, IMG submission 184142) | Glacier valley bacterial and archeal communities from Borup Fiord, Nunavut, Canada, to study Microbial Dark Matter (Phase II) -... | ecosystem: Environmental > Aquatic > Freshwater > Ice >... | reverse complement strand
ATCTGACCGCAGCGCGCTCGGTTGGGCGACGCAACGAGGATGGGGTATCCGGCGTTGATGGAACGGTTCAACGTCGAAGGGCTGGAAGCGCTCATCCCGTGACACACTGAGACTGTACAATAAGTTTGGCTCTCCCCCATCTTTGGTGCAACCAGCGAAAAAAAACGGCAGGAATAGGGTAGAATAGGTTAACTCCTCGAACAAGTTCCCCGTATAGAAGAACCGTAGAAAAACCGTGAATTGTATACCGTTTGACTTGCCTGGGTTTCGAATCCGCACCATCGAAAACCAAAAACAAGTGTTAACCATAAGCGCCGAAGCCCAAAGTGCAGGCAGCCGTTGTCCAAGTTGCCAAGAAATCTCAAAGCATGTCCACAGTCATTACGAGCGTCACCCACTGGATTTGCCAAGCAGTGGAAAAAGTGTGCGTTTGGTATTGTATGTGCGCCGTTTCCGTTGCCGAAACATGGGCTATCCGGTGAAGGTCTTTTGTGAGCGAATCCCAGCAGTAGTCGTCTCCAGCGCTCAACGAATCAGGCGCCTGCGTGAAACGTTGAATGACGTTGGCTTCGCATTAGGCGGAGAGGCCGGTTCTCGTCAAAGTAAACGGCAGGGATGGGTGTGTCCGCCAGCACCTTGTTGCGCTATGTTAGACGCTGCCCTATTCCAGTTCAACCGACGCCGCGTGTGCTGGGCGTAGATGATTTTGCCTTGCGTCGTGGACGCAACTATGGCACAGTGCTGGTGGATGGTGAAACACATCGCCCAGTCGAGTTGTTGGCTGACCGAACTGCCGACGTGTTAGCAGCTTGGCTTCAGGCGCATCCGGGCGTACAAGTGATTACGCGGGACCGTTCCACCGAATACGCGCGCGGGGCAAGCCAGGGAGCATCGCTGGTTGTTCAGGTGGCGGACCGCTGGCACCTGTCGGGTAACTTCCGCGAAGCTTTTGAGCGGTTGTTGGACCGCTTACGCCCGCCATTGGTTGCCTATAGTGCGTCAGGGGAGGCTTCAATCACCCGCTATGACCGCTCACGCCGACGTGGAACCAAAGACCAGACGCAACAGCAAGCCAGCCGTGCGCGGCGCTATGAGCGCGCCCGGGTGAAAGCCTTACACACGCAAGGGCTGAATACCCTTCAAATTGCCAAGCGCCTTCACCTGAGCCGTCAAACGGTGCGTAAGTACATTGCCAGCCCGACGTTCCCTGACATTCAGCGCGCCAATCGGCAGAAAAGTATCCTCGATCCGTATGCCGCTTATCTGCAAGCCCGTTGGGATGAAGGCTGCCACGATAGTCGACACCTGTGGCGCGAGATTCGTGAGCAAGGCTATCCCGGCTCCCTACGCATGGTGTGGTTGTGGGTGATCCTACGTCATGAACCCGAACAGAAGGGACGACCACCCATTCGCCAAGTCCAGCCCTTTCAACCGTCTGTCGCTGAGCCAGCCGCTGCTCCTGCCAAGTCTATACTGCCTACGTCTCAGCGTTTGGTCTGGGTCTTTATTCATCCTCCCGACAAACTCGATGAGGAGCAACTCCGCTTGCGTCATACCCTGCGTCAAATCCCCGAAGTAGAACGCGCCTTTACCTTGACTCAACGCTTCTTCAGCTTGGTCCACCAACGCCAATCGGCGCTCCTTCAGCCCTGGATTGACGATTGCCGCACGAGCGAACTGCCTGAATTGACCCGTTTTGCCGACGGGCTTCAGCGAGAATTCCCCATTATTTATGCCGCTGTGGAGCTTCCCTACAGCAATGGCGTTACTGAAGGCCATGTGAATAGGTTGAAATTTCTCAAACGCCAGATGTATGGGCGGGCCAACTTTGACTTGCTACGTCGCCGTGTCCTTGCTGCCTGATCCCGCTGGTTGCACCAAAGATGGGGGAGAGCCAAACGTCTTGGCACTTCTAAAGTCCATACCCTGCGCCACACGTTCGCGCATAGCATGGAGCGTTCCGGCGCGCCCGTCAGCGAAATTCAAGCACGCCTTGGGCATGAGTCACTTGCCACTACTGGTCGCTTACCTGGCGGCCCTTAAACGCGCTGAAAATCCCTATGCCGATGAACTCAGTCGCTTGTTTGGGATAGATTGAGCCCCTTGCCTAATCGTTCGTATGTTTGATAAGCGTTTGGCCTGAAAATAAATTGAGGGTATCATGCCAGACTTGATACTTGGTAACCGTTCCTATCCTCGGATTGGATGTAGCTCATTGGTGGAAAACTAAAATGACAGCGTTAGTCATCCCTACTCATGCCACGGTCGTCAATGGTCCAATGCAAGGGCACTGGGCTTATGACGATTGGCTGACTCTTCCAGATGACGGGAATCGCTATGAAATCATCGAAGGAGTGCTGTACTTGACGACTGCCCCCAGCTTTTTTCATCAATGGATCGTGAGGCGCTTAGATCGATTCATCGGGGTACCCGCCGAACAACAAAGTTTGGCCTTCGCGTCCGTTGCACCAGTTGGTTTGCTGATGCCGGGCTGTGATCCTGTACAACCTGATTTTGTCGTCGTATTAGCTGCCCGTGCCAGGATCATCCATGATAGGCGCATTATGGGGGTGCCTGATCTCATTGTAGAAGTCATTTCGCCCAGCAGTATCGCTTACGATGAGCGCGTCAAATTAGCCGCTTACGCAGCGGCGGGGGTGCCAGAGTATGCGACGATCGACCCACGCTCACGAACGCTGAATTTATACCGATTAGAAGTGCCCGGTCGCTATGCCTCACCGCAGCTATTTAACGAGACTGATACCTTGCATTTTGCTTGTTTGCCAACCATTCCACTGCTGATGAGTGACCTGTTTGCTCAATCACCGGATACCACCCTATAAACGGCGTCGTATAAAGAATGGGACACACAACGGGCGACTTGTTTCTTCTCGTCACCAAGTTTCCTAAGTTAGCGTTACTGAGAAACGGCTGTGTTTCACGTTTGTGGCGTCATGACGGCAATCTCGGTTATTAGCATTCACCCAATGCGCCACTTGACCGGAATGGAGGCGCAACTAATTAACCGGGGAATGGACGACCATCCACGCGGGTAGCACGCTTATGGGGCGTAGACCAACCCATTCCCTGTACGTACGCTAAGTTACTGAACGGGGTCGAGACGATGCTCGCCACCAGTGCTGGAAGCAGATCGGAATAAGAACCACATTTCTCAGCGGGCTGTCTTGAGCGGTTAGGCGCAAGCGCCCCACACTCTTTTTCGGTCTTATTTTTGGCCTACGGGTTCTTATTTTAGCCGAATATCGACGGCAGACCAACAGGCTGACCCGGTTTCTCGCGTGCGGGAATGCCGTTCGCACGGCAGGGAACATTTCTCAGGAACCCGATACTGCGCTTGATGAAGCGCGACAGCTCACACATCCAGAAGCGCAATTGTCGGATGTGGCAGTGCAGGTCGTTATCATTACCGAGCCGAACGATGTCCAGGACGGCAGGTTGCCACCACCTGATCCCAGCACGCCATTCTATGCGCTCGATGAAGCCGAGGGCGACGCCGACGACGATTTAGACAATTAAAAGTCGCGCACCGAAATGGCAATGCCAATCACGATGCTGAAGTTATGGAGCGATCGGAAGTTTAAGCCGAATATCGAAGGCTTTCTAATATTCGCTTAAACTTTGCCGCTTGGTATACTTGACCTAAAATGGCACTCTGCCTAAGTAAATATCATTATGGTTGAAAAGCACCTGTTATCACGTCTGGAACGTCGCGCGCAGCACTCCCAATGTTCAGTTGATGAACTGCTAGAACGCTGGCTCGATATTGACGATCAACACGGAATAGACCAACTCCTATTGTTCGCTGGCATCGTTAAAGAGATGCCCGCAAGTTTGGTCGTCATCGACCCCAATCAAACCGATCACCCGATCGTTTTTAGCAATCAAGAATGCGAATCCGTTACGGGCTACAGCCCCCCGGAATTATTGGGTCAACCTCTCCAGATTTTCCAAAATGGAAATGATGATCAGCCTGCTTTAGAAATTCTGCGCAACGCGATCGCGCAGCGCCGCCCGTGTAACGTCACCCTGCACAGCTATCGCAAAGATGGCACCCCTTTCGAGAATGAGCTTTCGCTCAAACCGTTGTTTGACGCACAACACCAAGTGACCCATTTTGTCGCAATTCAACAAGATATCACCGCACACGAAGCGGCTGCTCGCATTTCTGAAAGGTACCATACGGAGCTGGCCGCTCTTTTTAACAATCCTTCAAACGCAGTCCTGATTACCGACGACAACGGAATCTATATCGATTGCAATGCCGTTGCCTGTGACGTATTCGGCAGCGAACGGGCAGATCTTATAGGCAGTTCTGTTGCAAATTTCGTGGTACTTAGCAACGATGCAGCGATGGAGAATGTTTGGGCGCAGTTCATGGAAAGAGGCTATCAAGAAGGGGAAAGTGTGATCCGGCGCTCAGATGGGGTACTCCGCACAATGGAATATCGGTCTTATGCACATTATCGACATGGGGAGCACATCTCATTTCTGCGTGATATAACGGAGCAGAAGCGAGTTCAACACGCGCTTGAACAAAGTGAAACTCGCTCCCGTCTCATTATGGAACTCATGACCACCTACGCATTTACGCTCAACGTCTTGCCCGACGGCACTCTACAGCGCGAATGGATAACTCCAAACGCCTTTCAAAAACTTACCGGGTTTACTGCCGAAGAGTCTGCAGCGCGGGGAGGATGGGCAACGCTGCCACACCCTGAAGATAGACCGTTGGTGCAACAAGCGCTGCAAGAACATCTGAACGGCACCGTAGAAACCCAAGTTGTATATCGAATTATCACCAAAGCGGGCGATATCCGATACCTGTCCTCTATCAATCGTGCGCTCAAGGACGCGGCGGATCGCGTTACGTATATTTATGGCGCTTCTAAAGACATTACCGAACAAAAATTGGCGCAACGGGCACTCGAAAAAAGCGAGTTTTATAATCGTATTATTTCTGAGCTTTCGTCTCACGCTTCTTTTTTGACCGCCGTGCTGCCCGATGGCAGCGTGACAGAAACATTTATCCCTGATACCTTTTTCAAATTGACTGGCTATACCCTGGAGGAGTTGCAGGCGCGCGGCGGTTGGAAAGCGCTTATACATCCCGATGATCAACGATCGGTAAAGGAAAGCCTGAACAGTCTCTATGTTGACCATGATGACGAACGCGCCGACAGCGCCATCATTGAAAATACATTTCGTTTCACCCACAAGGCGGGCGATACGCGCTATTTCACGGCAACCAGCCGTTCCATAAAAAATGTAGATGAGCCAGGGTGGTCTGTTTTCAACAGCATTCGAGATGTCACTGAACGCAAACAATGGGAAGATGCGCTGCTGTATAGCGAAGAACGGTTCCGGCGATTAATTGAAATGGCGCCAACAGCCATTGTAGTGATCAATCAAGCAGGCCAGATGCTGCTGATCAACCAACAATTTGAAGGTCTCTTCGGCTATGAGCGCGATGAACTCATTGGACGATCGATCGAGCTACTCCTGCCGGAACTTTCAAGAGACCCCACCCGAACTTATCAAGCTGATTTCTTTAGGCGGTTCTCTTTCCATCCGACGAGCACCGCGCAAGAAATGACCGGGCGCCACAAAGACGGCACATCGTTCCTCATTGAAGTTGGCCTAAGTTACATAGATAGTTACACAAACAATGAAGCCAGTACGTTTGCGGTCGCGTTTCTGACTGACATTACGGCACGTAAACGCGCCGAGCAAGAATTAGCCTATAGTGCGGCGCTCATACAATCCTCGCATGACGCCATCATCGGCAAAACGCTTGACGGCATGATCGCAAGTTGGAATCCAGGCGCGGAAAAGATATACGGTTATACGGCTGAGGAAATCATTGGGAAACCCATCTCGTTGTTGGTTCCCGTCGGGTGCTTCAACGAAGTGCCTGAGATCCTCGACCAAATCATCGATCATTATGAAACCGTTCGGATGCGAAAAGATGGCACCAACATCGATATTGCGCTCACCGTATCGCCGATCCGTAGTGTATCAGGTCGCATTACGGGCGCATCCGTCATTGCCCGTGATATTACGGAGAGCAAACGACAAGCGCGAATACAGGAGCAGCAAAACAGGCTTCTGTCAAAAGTTCTGTTAACGATACCCGATGTTATTCAGATCGGGGACATTCTTTGGGAACGCGTCGTTTACACTAATCGAAGTATTTTGAAAGTCTTGGGCTACAAAGTGCCAAACAACGCCCCGACGTCCCAGGTCTTATCAGCATATATCCATCCCGATGATCTGGTTCAGTTCAAAAGCCGCTCGACAGCGTTTACGATGGTCAAAGACGGTGATATTGATGCTTACGAATACCGGATGCGCGGCGCTGATGGAAAATGGCATTGGTTTTTCGTTCGTGAAACCATTTTTATGCGCAATAAGGATGGTTCCCCACGCCAATTAATCAGCTCGACACAAGATATTTCTGCGCGAAAGAACGCTGAGATAGCGCTCCAGGAAAGTGAACACCAGTACCGATTGCTGGCCGATAACGTGATCGACGTCATCGTACAAGTTGATGCAAATGTGGCCGTGAAGTATATAAGTCCCTCTGTTGAACCAATGCTTGGTTACCCCATCGCGGATTGGATAGGGAAATCGGTGCTATCCTGGGTTCACCCCGACGATCAAGCACGCTTAATCAGCGATGCGCAGTCCATTGTCTTGCGCGGCGGGGGAACTCAGCGCGCTGAGTATCGAATGCGCCATAAAGTCGGCTATTATGTTTGGATTGAAATGGCCAGTCGGGTTCGCGACAATACACCCAACGCTTTGTCCGTGACGATATGGCGCGACATCACTACGCGCAAGTATGCTGAGAAAGCGTTGGTTGAATCCGAACGTTTTGCCCATGCCACGGTTGACGCATTATCAGCTCAGATTGCAATCCTTGACCAAGACGGGATCATTCTCATGGTGAACAGAGAATGGCGCGTTTTTGCACAGGCCAATGGCATGAAACCGGGATATCGGTGGGAAGGTCTGAACTATCTCGCTGTTTGCGACCGCAGCGGGGCACAAATACAAAGCGGCACCTTAGCCGCCAACGGTATCCATTCAGTCATCAACGGCGAATGTGATAAATTTGAGTATGAGTACCTGTGTCATGACCCGACTGAGGAACGTTGGTATATCATGCAGGTAACCCGTTTTCTGGGCGACGGTCCAATTCGGGTGGTTGTAGCTCATGAAAATATAACATCACGTAAACTGGCCGAGAATGCGCTGCGTGCCAGTGAGGAGCGTTATCAACGCGTAGTTGAAGATCAGCTCGAACTGATCTGTCGCTACGACAAAGATTTTAAGATCCTGTTCGCCAATCAGGCTTATCTCAAATCTTTTTCAGGACGCGAAAAAGTTGTGGGAACTTCTTTGTTTGATTGGATCCCTGAAGGCGGTTGGGACAGCACCAGGCCTATGTATGCCGAGTTAAGTGTAAGTAACCCACTTTATACGACTGAATATCAACATCGAATGTCGGACGGAACGCTTCACTGGATCCGATGGAACATCCAGGCGCTTTACGATGAGACTGGGCACCTGACCGAATATCAAAATGTTGGCTATGACGTCACCGAACGCAAGCAAGCCGAAGAAAAGCTGGCCTACTACCAGGCACATTTGGAAGAGTTGGTCGTCCAACGTACTGCTGAACTTGCCGACTCGAATGCCCAGCTTCAAATAGAGATGAACGAGCGGCGTTTGGTTGAAGCTGCCGAACGACAACAGCGCGTATTGGCCGAAGCGCTGCGCAATATTGCGGTGTCGCTCAACAAGCAAAACGATTTGAGCGCGGTGTTGGATGAGATCATCGTCAACATCGAGCAGGTAATCTCGCACGAATCGGCCAGCCTGATATTTTTGAGTGGCGACAAGACGCAAGTCGTTCGCGCCAACGGCTCGGCGGCCAACGAGCTATTTCCGGAAGGTTCGGAGCAACTGCTCGCTGAGTCGCCTATTCTTGTTGCGATGCAAGATCGGCATGAGCATTTGCTCATCTCCAATGTGCGTGTTCACCCATTGGGGATGTTGTTGTCTCAGGTCCCTGAGGTGCGCTCCTGCATTGGCGTCCCCATGATTAACGCTGGTGAGGTGATCGGCTTCATCATTCTTTACAGCGCTATCGCTGATTATTTTGAGTATCCGAGCGTAGCCCGGCTCAAAATGTTTGCAGAGCAAGCCACCGTTGCTGTCTATAATGCCCAATTTAACAAACAATATCGCGAGATTGCGGTCTGGCGCGAAAGACAACAGATTGCCCGAAACTTGCATGATGCCGTTACCCAAACCATGTTTTCTGCCAGTATCATTGCAGAAACGCTCTTAAAAATCTGGGAAACTGAACCCGCCAAAGTACCAAACGGGCTTCAACAACTGCATCGCTTGACTCGTGGAGCAGTTGCTGAAGCGCGAAATTTACTCTTTGAACTGCGTCCCGAGGCATTAGCTGATGCCGATTTATCGCGTTTAGTCGTCCAAATCTCTGATGCTTTTGAAGGCAAAACGGGCATCAAACCAACCATCAAGTTTCCCAGCGATCTGCAAATTCCGCGTGATGTGAAAATCACCTTTTATTGGATCATCCACGAGGCGCTGAGCAATATTGCGAAACACGCTAAAGCAAACGTGGTATCCATCGAACTAGCGGTCTACAAAAAAACCATCAATTTATCGATCAGCGATGATGGCCAAGGATTTGTGACCACGGCCACTAACTCAACGCAGCTTGGTCTCAACATTATGCACGAGCGGGTAGACGCGATTAATGCGAAACTGCACATCTTTAGCAAACTTCATCAGGGCACGGTGATCGTTGTTGACTGGCAAGGAGATATCGATGGGAAATAAAATAAGGATAGTGATCGCGGATGACCACACCATGGTACGCAATGGCTTGCAAATGTTTATAGACTCCATTGAGTCTTTTGAATTGGTGGGCCAAGCCTCCGATGGCGATGAAGCGATCCAGATTTGTCGCGAGACCGATCCGGATGTCGTGCTAATGGATCTGGCGATGCCCAAAGTTGACGGCGTCGAAGCGATACGCGGCATCCTTCATTCGCACCCCCATATTAAAATAATTGCGCTCACCAGCTTCAAAGACGATGATTTAGTTTACGCAGCCCTCAAAATGGGCGCAGTCAATTATTTGCTAAAAGATGTGAGCCACGATGAACTCGCCCAGGCGATCCAAAATGCCTATCGCGGTGAGAGTACCATCAAGGCCGATGTGACTCAGGCGCTGCTGCGGGTGGCTGGAAAATCATCGACGCTGCCAGTTCAACTCAGCGCGCGTGAGCATGATGTCCTGCGTTTATTGGTGCGCGGCTTCAGTAACCCACAAATTGCCAATGAACTTCATCTAGGCGACTCAACGATTAAATTTCACGTAAGCAACATCCTCTCGAAACTTGGCGTAACAACACGCACTGAAGCGGCGGCGTTAGCCGTTCAACAACACCTGGTCGATTAGCTCTCCCCCCCGACTGACCAGGTCACCTGGCTAGCCGTTTGGTATCCCCCTCCGTACAGTCCAAATTCACCTGAGTGCCCGGCGCATTCAGGTCCCTTTTGCTTTATCCTGTTCATCATAGAGGAATAGCAAAAATGATACGGCGCTTAATGATTGTGGATGACAGTTTATCGTTTCGGAAGAGCATGACTTTTTTACTTCGCTCAATTGAAGGTATTCAATTGGTGGGCGAATTTGAAGATGGCATGGATGCGCTGACCAATATTCCAATCCTGTCACCCGATATCGTTTTGGTCGATGTCCTTATGCCGGGCATGGACGGCATCACTTTAACCCGCTTCATTCGGCAGTTCTATCCTGATATACAGATTATCGCTATCACCGGTTCCATGAACAGCCAGGTTGCTCAACGAGTCCTCGATGCGGGAGCATCGCGGGTTGTTTTCAAAGGCCAATCTATCGTAAATATCCTCAGAGCGCTCAGTCCAGTTGGGGTAAGAACATAGTAATGATGACACAAAGCCTACGCACGTTTAGCACCTTTAATGACGGTCACCCCATGCACAACACAGAACACCTGGAATCAAACCTTGCCGGGCAATGTCAGGAAATTGACTTGTTACGCGGCGAATTAAGGAAGGAACGAGAATTACGGGAAACTGAGGAGCGCTTGATTAAGATGATTTTACATGATCTGTGTACCTCGTTATCCGTTGTTCGCGCTTCCTGTTATCTGGTCGACAAATTTCATGACCGTCTATCGCAAAACGCCATAACCGATCATTTGATGGCAGCTAGCAATCAGGCCACCTATATCGGCGATTTATTGGGAGATATTTCGACGGTCATCTCAACCCATCGGCCGCCCACAGCGCAGTTTACCAACGATGTCGATTTGAAAGCGCTCACCAAAAGCTGTATCGAGCAGTTGAGCGCCCATAATCCAAAAGCAGTTCACATCGTCACGTCCAGCGCTGGCAATCTGGATAAATTCACGGCAGACGTCAACGTCATGCGCTCGATTATCATCAACCTCTTGTCAAATGCGGTCAAGTATTCACCGGGTAAAAGTCTTGTTGATGTGGGGCTGCACGGCACGGCTGAAGAAATCGTTTTAACGGTTAGCGATCACGGTATCGGGATCGCAGCCGAAGAAATTGAACACGTCTTCGATCCTTTTTATCGCGCCAGCAATGCACTCCGCTTCACGGGCAGCGGGCTGGGGTTAGCGATTGTCAAAAAAGCGGTCGACTCGCTCGGCGGCACCATCAGCGTTGAGAGCGAAGTCAATATACGAACCGTGTTCACCATCCGCTTGCCCCGCAACGGGCGCTATATCGAGCCGGCATAAAAAATGCCTGTCGATAGGGTGCGAAGCTCATGCGACCTTTATTACGACCCACGTGTCGCAATACTCAAAACACATTGATGATCGGAGAAGCCTATACCATGTCGAACACCCTTTTGCTGATTGAAGACAACCTGGATTGCGCGCGGATGGTTCAGAAGTTACTAACGCCGCTGGGTTACGTCGTTCAACACGCGGCCAATGGCTTGGCCGGCCTGGAATTGGCGCGCCAGTTAATGTACGACACCGCTCTGAAATTGATCCTGGTGGATATCAATCTGCCCGATCTAAGCGGCAATGTGATTACGCTTCAAATTCGCCACTCCTATCGATTTTCCACGGTGCCCATTATCGCCTTCACGGCGGAAACAAGCCCCAAGGTAAGACGGCTTGCCATGGGCTATGGGTGTGATGGTTTGCTGGCTAAACCAATCGACACCCAAGCTTTTCCCGGCCAGATTGAAGAATTTCTTAAAGCAAAACAGTCCCACGTCTGATTCAAGGAGCTCACCGCGCATGACCAGCAAACGTATTCTCTATATCGAAGACAATTTCCAGAATAGGCGGCTTGTTCGAAAGCTGCTCAAACTCAACGGCTACGAGATGCTTGAAGCAGAAGATGGATTGCAGGGCGTAGAGGCCGTGGCCCGCGAACGCCCTGATCTGTTTTGATGGACATCAACTTACCCGGCATTGATGGCATGGAGGCGACCGCGCGGCTTAAAAGTTCGCCCGACCTGGCACACATCCCCATTATTGCGGTGACAGCAGCCGCGATGCGGGGTGACCGCGAACGGATTATGGCCGCTGGCTGCGACGGTTACATGCAAAAACCTATCGATAACGCGCAGTTGATGGAAATCATCCACTTGCATTTAGGGGCAGAAGCGCCGGTCAATTCGCCACTTTTTGCCCAAAACAATAACCCGATTCAAATAGCAAAAGCCTAGTCCCGTAAAAGTCTGTAGTTTAGGAGAAAACCATGCTCAAGGATGCCAACGTAATCCGTTTCGATCCCAATATTCACGTCCAGGAACTGGAAACCGCCGCTCGCATTAGCACTGCGGCGGCAACCATTCTCGACGCCAAGGAACTGTTGCAAACGGTCGTCGATTTGGTAAAAACCAGTTTCGACCTCCAACAGACCTATATCTATCTGTTCGATGAAGCAAGCGCCGACCTCGTATTAGCCGCTGGCGCAGGCGAAACTGGGCGCGCGTTAACGCGGCGCGGGCATCGCATCCCGCTTAACACTGACTATTCACTGATTGCGTTCTGCGCACAAAGGCGCGAAGGTATCATCGTCAACGATGTAACGTAAAGCCCCGACTTTCAGGCCAACCCGCTGTTGCCCGATACGAAGTCCGACATGGCAATTCCCATGTTGTTGGGCGATAAGCTTATCGGCGTCCTAGATGTGCAGTCCGACATGACAGACCGTTTCACCACACAAGATGTGCATATCAAGACTATCTTAGCCGAACAAATCGCCGTTACGGTCGAAAACGCTCGCTCGCCGAAATGCAGCGTGCTCGCAATGAAACGCAGCGTATTGTCACCCTCTCCCTGGACATGATCACGACGATTGGCGCCAATGATGGCTGCTTTAAGACGCTCAACCCAGCTTGGGAACAGGCGTTAGGCTACACCCCTGATGAATTAATAGGCCGCCCGTTTAGCATCTTGGTACACCCCGACGATATGGAAGTCACCAACGCGGAAGCGGCGAAATTGGCATTCGGGGCCAAGACCATCTCATTTCGCAATCGCAACCGGGCGAAAGATGGCAGCTACCACTGGATGGACTGGAACGCGGTGGGAAGCCCAGAGGATCAGCTTCTGTATTGCGTCGCCCGTGATGTCACTGAAGCCAAGAAAATCGAAGAACAAATACGAACCCGCGCCACCGAACTGGAAACGGTCGCCAAAGTGAGCGCTTCGATAAGCAAACTTCTGAATACCGACGAACTTTTGCAATCGGTCGCTGATCTGGTGAAAGCCAACTTCAATCTGTATCACGCCCACATTTACCTGTTCGATGAAGCAAGCGCTGATCTCGTGTTAGCCGCTGGTGCTGGTGAAGTTGGGCACACCCTGAAGCAGCGTGGGCATCGCATCCCGCTTGACCGCGAGCATTCGATCGTGGCGGCCTGTGCGCAAACACACGAAGGCGTCATCGTCAACGATGTGACGCAAACTGCCGACTTTTTTGCCAACCCGCTGTTGCCCGATACGAAGTCTGAAATGGCGATCCCCATGTTGTTGGGTGATAAGCTTATCGGCGTCCTGGATGTGCAGTCCGAAAAACTGAACCGCTTCACCGATCAGGATGTGTATATCAAAACCATCCTGGCCGAGCAGATCGCCGTAGCGGTGGAGAACGCACGCGCACTGACTGAGACGCAGCGTGCCCGCAACGAAACGCAGCGCATTATTACCCTCTCCCTGGATATGATCACGACGATTGGCGCCAATGATGGCTGCTTTAAGACGCTCAACCCGGCCTGGGAAGAGGTACTGGGTTATAGCTTCGATGAATTAATTGGTCACCCGTTTATCGATTTCGTACATCCCGACGATGTGCACGCCACTAACGCCGAGTCCGCAAAATTGGCGTCCGGGGTCAAGACTATCTCATTTCGGAATCGCTATTTAGCAAAAGATGGCAGCTACCGTTGGATCGACTGGAACGCAGTGGGAAGCCCAGAAGATCAAATGCTTTATTGCGTCGCCCGTGACGTCACTGAAGCCAAGAAAATCGAAGAACAAACGCGAACCCGCGCGACCGAAATGGAAACGGTCGCCAAAGTGAGCGCGGCGGCAACCACCATCTTAGACTTGGATGAGCTTCTGCAAACCGTCGCCGATCTGGTGAAATTGAACTTCAACCTGTACCATGCTCACATCTATCTATTTGACGAGGACAGCGCCAGCCTCGTGCTGGCGGCTGGCGCTGGCGAAGTCGGACGAACTCAACGCCAGCGCGGGCACCGTATTCCACTTAACCGCGAGCATTCGCTGGTAGCTCGTTGTGCACGAACCCGCGAAGGCGTTATTGCCAACGACGTCACGCAGACGCCTGATTTCCTGGCTAACCCGCTGCCGCCCGATACAAAGTCGGAAATGGCCGTGCCGTTAGTTGTGGGCGATGTTCTGGTTGGGGTACTTGATGTTCAAGCGGATATCACGGATCGGTTTACCGAAGCAGACGTGCGCGTTAAGACGACGTTGGGTGACCAAATTGCGGTTGCCATACAAAACGCGACTTTGTATCAGAAACAAGTTCAGATGGTTGATCAGTTACAAACGGTTGACCGCTTGAAATCGGAATTCCTGGCATCCATGAGCCATGAACTGCGTACCCCACTCAACTCCATCATTGGTTACTCACGGATGCTGCTCGATGGCGCTAATGGTGACCTCGGTGAGGAAACAAACGAGGACATGGATGCTATCTACAATAGCGGACAGCATCTCTTACACATGATTAACGATATTCTCGACTTGGCGAAAATTGAAGCAGAAGCACTGGAACTCGATCTTGAGCCGGTTGATTTCAAAAGCGTTACCGGGTTAGTGGTGCAAATGACGAGTATCTTACTCCAAAACAAACCTGTTCAGCTTGCGCTGGAACTCGATCCGCATCTGACGACATTGTGGGCGGATGATATTCGGTTAAGCCAAATCATGAACAACTTAATCGGCAATGCGATCAAGTTCACGAATGAAGGCGAAATTTGCATCAGTGCTCAGGACAGAAACGGAATGGCGCTCATCGGTGTGAGAGACTCTGGCATCGGGATTGCGCCTGACCACTTAGAGCGTATTTTTGAACGCTTCCAACAAGCCGATAACTCATCCACACGGCGCGCAGGCGGAACGGGACTTGGGCTAACCATCACCAAGCACCTGATCGAGCTGCATGGCGGCACGATTTGGGTAGAAAGTACGCTTGGGGAGCACACTACTTTCTGGTTCACAATCCCGCTGAGCGCTTAAGCTATCTGCTTGCGATGGGCGTTGTTCGTTCGGCGCCCTTCCAGCAGTTTTGTATCAATAGTTTTTCACCAACGCTTGCGCCGATCTTAGGCCAATTTTGCGGCAATCTTGAAACATTATCGAGAGGCAAGGGCATCATGGCATTCACCGTCAGTCATTTTTCCAAACGAATCGTTGTACTTGGGTTTGCTCCTCCCCTCAATAAATCATCCGATGTGGTGCGCGATAGTCGCGAGATCCAAATCCATATAGCGTCATCATTGGGCAGCACAGAAGCAGGCATCTGGTGCATTTACGATTTTAGTGATGTTGAACTGCAATTCGAGCACCTGAGCATGATGTTTGTCGACCAAAATCGGGATAAGCCCGGCTCATTTTCTGATCCACGGGTGCAAATCGTCGCCATCATGAACGACCCAACATTAACTGCTAAACTCGAAAGTTTTTTGAATCACTCTAAAATGGAAATGCCAATCTTCAGATGTTTTGAGGAGGCAATCAACCATGTCTACCAACAGGTTGATGTAGATACCATGCTGAGCAGCCTGAATCTCTGCTAACCGACGGATCACCTACCAGGTTCAGGTTGTCGCCGCGGTTGCTATCGCTGCCAGCGCGGGAGTCCCTTGCTCGCTCTGGCAACCTGGTTGTTTTAGCATGTAATAAAAATGTTAGTTATCCAGAAGCTAACTAACTCTTTTTCCAAAACCATCCCACTTTTGCAAGAAATCCTATTTTGTTGATTGCCCCTGATCCTGCTGCGCAAAATCGCTATAATTATTTTGACTACCGACGCAAAGGGCAAAATACTACAAGGATACACCGCTTACCATTCCGGGACCGACAGGGCTATTACCTGTTCTAAAAACGACATTTGGATTCGTTGAACCGAATAAACGCAATGCTCTAATCGATGAATATACCGCGCAGTATGGCGATTTAGTGCGCGTCCCGCTGCCGCTTGGCGCTCAAGCCATTTTCGTCGGTAAGCCTAATTTGATGCAGCAAATGCTCAAAATGCCAACTATTCAACGCGCTGTCAGCCAAAATGCCCTAAAAAGGGGATGGGCACTGTCCTTTCCTCAGATGGGCCAGATTATTTGAGCGTGCGCCGCGCCATTGGTCCGATGCTTGACCGCAAAACAATACCCAGCTACGTTTCAATCGTAACTGAGGAAACCCAGACCATGCTCCAGCAATGGGCAGCCAAAACCAGCACCACTGATTTTGACATGCCTACCGAAATGGGTAATCTATTATTTCGCATTGTCCCGCGCACCGTCTTGCGCGAACAGCCCTTGCCGCCTGGCTTCGCTGAAAAACTTCGCGAGTATGTTATCGCCTTCGGGAAAATCGAACTTCCGCGCATGATCCGCCCTCGTTGGTTGTAGGGTACGATCAAAGGAAACGCGCATTATACCGGGCTTAAACAAGAAGTCTATCGTACCCTCCACATCTTGATTGATCAGATGATCACCAACGGCACAACCCATGAAGGGCTGCTCGGTATTCTGCTGGAACGTCACAAAGGGCTCGTAAAAGTATAGAATCCCACACAAATCTGGTAAACTGGACGTATTGAAAAATAAGCGAAAGCGCACACCATGGGGCGTGAGCTTCACAATTGTGAATGTGCCGTGTGTCAGAAAAGCGAAGACACCGTAACAGTGGCCGAGCATCGACAGATCAATGTGCTGTTGAGGAAACTGAATGAAGTTCAACGGCGCTGGTATATCGGGTCGTTATCACAACAGCGGGGCGGGCCAAGTGACCGTGCATTGGTGCGGATCAGCGGCATGGATGCCAAGACGATTCGGCGCGGTCGTCG